>SDBT01019305.1_pt1 | contig 10688 bp, 11 predicted proteins | sample 2277101 | NCBI WGS metagenome assembly SDBT01 (sample SAMN10404973, study PRJNA504765) | marine sediment metagenome | isolation source: marine sediment core GS10_PC15, 103 cmbsf | place: Arctic Ocean: Southern Knipovich Ridge | collected 2010
GACCGACTGCGCTTTGTCTCGCCATAGATGGCTTCGGTGTACCGGTAGTTCGGTGACCAATCGCGGCGCACAATCGCGAAGTTGGGCCGGGCCGGGGCACCTCGTTGGACGTCGGGCATGGTCACTCCTCGGGGGCAGGGTAACACGGTGAACCGGAATGCTACTACGACGATGGAGGATCCCATGTCCGAAGAAGTGAACCCGAACCCTTGGCACGACAAGCTCGTCATCACCGGCACTGGCCGGAGCGGCACCACGTTCCTGATGCAGTTGTTGACCGCGATGAACGAGGACACCGGGTACGGCACCCCGACCGCCACCATCCAACAGGACGCGAACGCCGGCATGGAACGCGTCAACACGTGGAGCATGACCGACGACGCCGTGCGTGCCCTGCCCCGGATCCTGAAGGACCCGCGGCTGTGCCTTCACCTCGAAGAGATTTGCGCCAGGGGCCACATCCCCGGCCACGTCGTTTGGTGCTTCCGCCCGATCGACATGGTCGCTAAATCCCGGTTCGAGTGCAATCGCCCGTGGTTCCCCGACGACTCGTTGCCCGACCTGCACAAGGTTCCTCGGAACAAGTGGCCGAAGTGGGCCACGCTGGAGAACCAGACACGGGCCATGGCCGAGGTGTTGGGCCGGCTGACGAGCACGCTCCTCCGGTACGAAATCAAGCACACGGTCATCATTTTCCCCGGGGACATGATGAATCCGAATCAGCTTTGGCGGTCCTTCGTCGGACAGATGCGCCGGGGCAGTGTCGCCGAGTATCTCAACTGGAGGACGAAGGACGACCTCGAACGGTTCGAGCGGGCATTCTTCACCGTCGTCAACCCCGACCTCGTCCACTTCGGGCGGCCCGTCGCCTGGGACTGCAAGCACCCCGAGGATGGGTGGGTGGTCCCCGAGGGGGAGACGACCCCCGTGATGTGCAGCGCCTGCGGCGTCGACGTCACCGACCGGGCCGCAGGACGCAAATAATGGCCGAGACCCCGCCCGAGCCCAAGCCCAAGCCTCTCGCCGACATTGCCCTGACCGTGACCATGCGCGATGGGTTGACCATCCTCGAACAGGTGCGGTTGATCGGGACAGCCGAGAAGGCCCGAATCGACTACGACCCCGAGGATCAGGTCACCACGGTCCTCCTCGTCATGCGTGCCGAGCCCCAACCGGTCGGCCCGCTGGACGAGCTCCACTAACATCGGATCTACGAACACGAGGTGCCGTAGTGCCCGACTAGTACGGATACAAACAACACCCGAAGGCGCATCCGTTGCGACCCTGGTGGTTGCCGATCTTCTCTCTTCGTATGCCGACAACGTGGATGCGTTGTGATGACGACACCGCGAGCGACGGATTCAATGTGCGACAGGTTCGTTTTGATCCGGACGAGGCGCCGGAACACTCTGCCAAACGGCTCGCCGCCTTCGACCGTGAACACCCGATTCCCCCACCGCTTCCGGCGTGCCGTCAGGTGTGGGTCTTCCCGAAGGCCCCGAGACATTCGAGCGGTGCATACCGTGCGGCCACGATCGACTGGATAGGGTGGCGCGTTGGATGGGGCGATGACGGCCCCGACAGTTGGGGTGCGGTCTACGGGCGATGTCTCCGTGACCCAAGCCCCGGCAACGAGAACGTCGTGCGCCTGGACGGGAGGCCGACGATCGATACGGTGGAACCCTGGCCCCCCGGTGTTGGGGCGGTGCTCGTGGCAGGGCCGGGGTCGCCGTGGATGGAGATGCGGGGTGGAGATGAGTGACGAAGTGGTGACGTCGATACGCCTCCCCCGCGAAATCCTCAATCGTTTCGAAGAGTTGATCCCCGCAATGCAAGTCGATTCGGAGACGGCACTAGTGTTCGGCAAGGTCTCCAGGTCCGTCGTGATCCGAATGGCTTTGCTGCGCGGCCTAAAGGCGCTTGAGGGCGACTTCGGGATCGAGAAACCCTGAAGTCGAAGCCCTGATCAGCAACGCGCCCCGGCAGAATTACCGAGGCGCGTGTCATTTGGGGGAAGGAAATGCCGGGCGCGGCACTCCCAGGAGGGGGGGGTCACCAGAGCGTAGCAACAAAACGCCCCGGGTGACAAGTGCCAACCGGGGCGGGGGTAACTAAGTCGGGCTGCGACAGCGCGGTTCGGGCTACGCGAGCCCTGCCAGGATGGTCGCACCCTTGGGGTTGTCGATCACGAGCACGATGTCGAGGAACATGTCCACTTCATCGAACTGGCTGGACTTCTTCGCCAGCGGCAGGACGGTCATCGGGGTCAACTCGACGTAGAAGGTGAACACGGTGTTCACGATGACGAGCGCCGTGGTGACTCCACCCGTGAAGGCGAGCAGTCGCGGGGTCGCCGGGTTGTACGTCATGATGTCCGGCATGCTGGTCGTCTCGATGACGGCGATGCCCGAGTACGAAGCCACGACGAAGCCGGCCTCGATGTCCATGACATCCATGAACCGCTGCTGCGCCTGAAGGGCGTTGTTCACGAGGCGCTGCCCCTTGAACGAGCCGTAGATGCGCAGCGCCGCCTTGTTCGCCGATCCCTTGGTGATTTGGATGGCGTTGTCCAGCTTGTCGAGGAACAGCGCGTCACCCGTCGCCGAGTTGGTGTTGGCGATGGTCTGACCCGACGTCTCGCTGATCAGGGTCAGCAGTCCGTCGATTTGGTTCGCGTCGGCAGCGGTGTCGCCGGTCAGCGAGGTCGCTTCGAGTTGCTCCGCGAAGTCCTCGGCCTTTCCGGTGAGTTCGATGGCCATGACGTCGCCGTAGGAGCGACCCTGGGCCACGAGCTTCCGGGTGATCTTGACGCGACCAAGCAGGGTCTTGAACCCGAACTTGACCTGCGTGTACGAACCCTCGGACTCGGTCGGCTCCGTGGTGTCGTCGACCCACTCGGCTCCGGTCGTCGCGGCAGACCGACGCTGACTGTACCAGCCGTCACCCGAACCCGGCTTGCGGGGCAGCGTGGACTGGACGCCCAACGAACGCAGGGTGACCAACTGCACGACGCGGCTGATCGTGGTCTGGAGGAGCACGGTGCCAGCGGTGCCGACGGTCAGCGACCGTTGGAAGGCCTCACGGCGCTCGGGGTCGAATCCTCCGAGCCAGTCGAGGTGTGCGTTCATGTTGGAATTCTCCGGGGGCGTTGACGATCAGGGAAACGAAAAGGGGTCAGGGGAACCGGGACGCGGTGGCCTAGAGTTGCGGGCCGACGGTGCGAATCCAGTACTTGAGCGTGCCGTCGTTGTCGGCCGCCCGACAAATCCGCTTGAGGATTTCGTCGGCGTCTCCACACACGGTACGGAACGCGGCGCCCTCGGACGTGCGGCCCTTGGCGCGCTGATTGAGCGAGAAGATGGACCGCTTGGTGCCGTCGACGTGAATCGTGGCCCGCTTGATGACGGCGCACATCTGGCGCGACTCGTCGTCGTTGTCCTTGCAGCGCGAGAGCAGCTGCTCGACGACCGATGCGGCATCCTCGGGATCGGTGGGAAGAACCACACCACCGCTGAACGCGTGTCCACCGCGGCTCGATACGCCGGCCATGGAGTTCAGTGCGTCGTCGCGGAGGTCGATGCCCCGCTGCATCGTGTCGACCTTGGTGTTCAGGGTCGCCAGCGTGGCTTCGAGTTCGACTTCGCGGGCACTCGGCTGGTTGGCCGGGGCGGGAGCGGGATCCGGCTCGGGATCGGGCTCGGGCTCGGAATGCCCACCGTCGGACAACGACCGCTCCTCGATGACGTCGATGCGCTTGCCGAGGTCCTCGGTGGCCACCTTGTTGAGGCCAATGGCTGCCAGAAGCTGTGCGAGTTGTTCTTCGGTCATGGGATCCTCGGTGGATTCTTGCCGGTCCGTGGTGGAGGCCGGCTCTGGCTCATCCTCACGGACTGGCGGTAGGTTGTCAAGGTCAGAGCCCGTGGTAACCTCCACGGGGTTATCGGGGTTGTTCCGGGATTCTGCCGGTTCTTCCGAGGAATAGTCGGCATCGTCACGGGCTCGGCAGTCGTTGCCGATGCAGTCCTCGCCGGCCGGGCAGTCGCCGTCTCCAGCACAGTACACGCGGGTGTCGTCTGCCTCACCGGCCGCAAGGTCGTCCTCGTCCTCGTCGGAACTCTCCCCAATCAGTTCGCTGATCAGTTCGCCGTCGTCGATGTCCTCGGGATCGAACCCGCCCTTGAGGTACTGGTACACGACGGTGTGGTCGGTCTGGAGTGCACCGACGACGTGACGAACCTGGGGCGACAGATGCCCGCCGTCCGACAGGCCGGTCAACTCCGCGGCGCCCAGCGTCGCACGGAAGGACGCGTCGTCGGTGATGTCGCCGACATCCGTGCCCGCGGCCAGCGCCACGGCGAGGACGGACTTCCGGTCAACCTTGATGGTGGCGATGGGGCCGACGTCGGCGATGGCTGCCGCGATGACGCTCCGCACGAGCTTCAGGATGGTCGCGTCGGGGTTCGCCGGACTCCGGACCACGGCGAGGTGGTCGAGCAGGACCTTCTCGACGATGATGCGGATGATGTCGCCGTCGTCGTCGGTGAAGAACCGCATATCGGTGAACCAGCCACCGATCGACAGGCCGATGGGTTGCGGGGCCTCCATGGCGAGTCGGTCGCGCAGCTTGACCGCGAGTTCGTCGATGGACGTGAACAACTCGGCTTGCATCCGGAGAATGAAGCCCTGGTTGCCCTCCTCTTCCTCGTGGGGCTCGGCGACATCGGCCCGGATCACCTGGGCTCGAAGCGTCCGCCCGAACTCGTCGGACCATCCGACCTCGTCGAGCCATCCGCCGTGACGCGGGAACAGGCTGACACCCTTGCCGAACTGTTCGCGCATGTCTTCGAGCGCGGCCAACGACATCTCGGTGCCGTACCAGTCGACGCTGCTGCTGGACGCCACGCCATCGAGGATGACGTTGTCCTCGCCGACTGACAGTTCTTCGTCCTCGCCGATGCGGGGAAGGTCAAACTCGCGTTCCTCATCGGGCAGTATTCCAACGGACTGCGCCAGCATCGTGAGGGGAAGGATGCACCGGATCAGCCCGGCGTTCGCGGTGACTCGATACTCGCGTTCGCCGTTCTCGTGGACGATGGCCGGTCCACTGCGGATCGCGTCAGCAAAGAGGGACTGCATGACTGCGACGGCTCGCGTCCTGGCCTGGGCTTCGTTCATGAGAGTCTCCGGTGAGCGAACTCTGTCAAGGCCCCGAAGGTAGCCGGAGAATCAGTGGTCGGTCAAACGTAACCCCTGGGAGGTTACGCCGCGTTTGATAGCGGTTCCGCCTCTCCGGCGTCCACTTCCTGCTGCGTCCAGAACACCAGGACGCACCGACAGTTCCCTCCGCATTCGGTATCGCCGCCGGGGTGCGTGGGCAGGGTGCCCAACGCCACGAACCCGCGCCCGCCGAGGTCGGTACACGTGGGGCACATGAGGGAGTCGCCGACCGACACCCATTCGACCATCCAGCGCACCGCGGTCGTTTCGCCATCCTCTTCGAGCGACGACCCCTCGCCCATTCCGAGGGTGAAGATGGTGTTGGACAACTCGACGAGCTTGCCGGACCAGTGGTTGATCCGGAACTGGTGCCGTGCGAACACAGCCCCGGCCGCCAGGATGACCGCATCGGGATCAATGTCGTCAACATTCTCCTGACGGGTGACCAGCCGAACGAGTCGTTGGTCGCGCACCGACGCTGCGATGAGCGTGAGCAGTTGCATACGGACGTCGGTGAGCAGTCCGCGGTCGCCGGTCAGGTACCCCATCGCAAGATCGTGGTACTGGTCACCGCGGTCGCGCCAGTTGTCGACGACCTGGATGCCCGTGAAATGGGTGGCAGCATCGCGGCCAATCCTCGACGCCTTCCGGTAGTTCGATTCCGTGGCCAACGACCACTTCTCGGCAAGCCCGTCGACGATGTCGATGACCCGCTGCGCGAGACGCTGGGCCTCGGACGCATCGAGCCGGCCATCGGTGAACTCGCTTCGGAACGCGGCAATGGCCTCCCGCCGCGCTTGGTCGTAGAGCGGGAACACGGTGCGGTTGTAATCGATGATCGACGACGCAAGGTCGGGCAGATCCAGGGTCCGGACGTCTTTGAACCGGCCTTCCGGCTGCCAATCGCTCGGCAGCAAATCGCTATCGGTTTGTCGGTGGCTGGCGCGCGGTTCACACCCGCACCCGTCGTGGTGATGGAGAGTCGTGAACTTCGGCCGTCCTGGGACGCTACGCCCACGGAGTTTCCTGGTGGGCTTGGTGGCCCGGCGATGACCGTGACGCGGGCGTGACTCGGCATCGATTTCGCCAGGGCCTTCCTCGCCCTGTTCGGGGTCCGACGCATCCGCGCCGCCGTCGGTGTCGGTGTCGGCATCGGTGTCGGCGCTGGCATCGGTCACGGCGTTCGCGGTGCCCGCCAGGACGGACCCGAGGGGAGCGTATCCCGACGTACCGCCGACCTTGACGATGGGCACATCGCCGCCCTCCATGGGCTGCTCACCGCGCTCCATCCGGGATTCGTTGATCGTCATCGCACCGCGGTCGATCAACTTGCTGTGCTCGTCGGCCCGGTCGTTCCGCTCGGACGGCGTCAGTTTCCGGTCGAAGTCGAATTCGAACTTGATCAACGACGCAAGCGCCGGGTCACCGACCAATCGCGGGATGAGCCGGATGTTGATCAGCGAAGACAACTCCTCAAGAATCGGCTCGATGAGGATGCTGTCGTCGGCCTCAAGCTGCACCTCGGCCGTCGCTCGCGGGGTCGCCTCGGTGTCGCCCATGGTCACAGGCATCCGGCCGTACGCCCGCCAAATGATGCGCCGGGTATCCTTGATGATTTCGCGAAGGTCCAACTCCTTCGGGGTGTGCCGGAGTTCAATCCAGTTCGCCGACAACGCCTTCGGGTTGTTGGTCGTGATGAGCCGAATCTTGTGGTCCTGCCCGCGGGTGTTCCGGAGGCTGTCCTTCATCCGTTCGGCGGCCTGTTTGCCCAGCCCAGCAACGAACAGGATGCCCGGTGCGACCTCGTCGGCGTCGTACGCCAGGAGCAAGTGTCGGCCCGCCGCCATTGTGGTCAGGAACTCGTTGACGATGGCCTCGGGGATCGGCGTGCCACCCGGAAACACGGTGTTCGGGAACAGGTTGAGGTACAGCAGTTCGTCGGGCTGGAAGAACACGGGCTCGGTGTCACCCGGATTCTGTTGGGAATACCCGAGCAGTTGGGCATGACCGTCGAGGACGGGTTCGATGTACCCGCCGTTCCACGCCACGAGCTCCTCGACCTGCCCGCTGCTGTCCGACACGATTTCGATGGCGAGCGCGTCGTACGTCAGCAAGTCGCGACCGGCCTTGCTCAAGAGGGTCTGCCACGTCTCGCCGTTGTTGTTCGGCGCAGCGAGGAACCGGCGGGTCTCCTCGGCCAAGTCGACGGCGAGGTCGAACTGCGGGTTGTCCGACTTGACCGCCGGGTTCACGTTCCAATCGTACGTGCTGACCCGGCGCACGATTCCGTCGACGCTGCTTCGAACGTCGGGCACGAGCCGGTAGACCTGGAACAACTCCTCGGGGGTCAGGACCCGGTGATGCGTCCGGTACCGGAACGCGGAGGATCCCTGAAGTGCGTTGGACCCGAAGAACCGGCCCTTGCGATCACGGGTCTGAACGGCCCCGCTCTCGAACGCGGCCTGCGCCGAGTACAGCGTTGCCGGCTTGTTGCGTCGGGCAACCGGGGGGCCGGCGTATGCCCGGACCTTTCGACGTACAAGGGCTGTGCTCACCTGGACCTCCGGCCCCCAAGGTAGCACGGCCGGTATCGAGAGTCGTTAGCGCACCGGTTCGACGTTGCCGTTGTCCGCGATCATGTCGGGCGGGATGAGGGATCCGAGTCTAAAGAGGGCCTCATTCGTCCGGTGGGACGCATTGGTGAATTGCCGGAACCGATTGTTCATGTTCGATACACGACGGACCAGTTGCATGATCTGCGTGCCGTCGTTCCTCTTGTGTTTCTGACACCGGACCCACGCACGCCGAAGCTGCCCCGGGGTGTATTCACCGGTTCTGGCGTTGTGGTTCTTCAGGATTTTCCGGGCGATGCGCAGTTTCATGACGTGTTGTAGCGGTCACTCTTTCGGGGTCAGGTACCCGTCCGGATGCGGGTGATCGTCCATCGGCATCTCTGCCGCCGATTCGTTGCTCGAATCCTCACCGGCCTCGAACACGCCGAAGAACTTGAGGGTCGTGGCGCCCATGCCGATCGCGATGAGCCCCGCGATCACCGCCATCATGATCCGGCTGTTGCGTTTGTCCCGGGCGTCCTGGGACTTCGCTTGGGTCGCAGCCATCTTCGTCACCGCATCCATGCCCTTTTCGTACGCGTCGGCGACACGGTCATCGGACTTGTCGCCGGCATGGGACACACGCTCGACGATTTCCATCATCGTAGCTTTGCCGATTCCCCCCTTCTTCTCGGGCTTTTCGGCAGATTCGTCGTTGTCTTTCGGGTCGGACATGGGAACCCTCCTCGCCCAATCATAGCCCTGCGGACCAGTCTCCTCGAAATCCGAGGGAAAGTGTCGATACTAGTTGCCTCACTAACCCCGAGGGGAGATGGTGTGTGTGCAAGCAGAGAGATTCCAATGACCCGCATCGTCCTCACCGCCCTCATCGTCGCCCTAGTCGCCACCGGGACCACCCGTCCTGCTGGCGGGTCGAGCGTCGTTCGGGCCGTGCGTGTCGAGCAAGTAGCGTAGGGAGCCATCATGAACCGCACACACCACCCCTCAATCGCTGAAGCCATGGGCCGCGATGCCCGCCGTAACGGCACACCGCGTAGCGATGATCCGCTGAACGGTCCCGCCGCGTCTGACTGGACGCGCGGATGGGATTGGCAGGATCGGTACGTCAACGCTCTCCGCGCCGCTGCCGCCAAACAGGCCGCTGCGTGGGAAACGTTCATCGCCAGCGGATACCAGCAGGGGGCTCGGTAAGCCACGACACCGCATTCGCTACAACCGGGCGCACGACGTGACAATCGCGTCGTTCGACCCGGAGCGACCATGACGCAGGACCAGTTCTACAACCACGTGTACAGGGCGCTGCACCCACCAGGGGCGAACGATATGGATTTGTCCGACTACGTCGAAGCCCTCGAACGGATCGCCGAGGAACTCGACAACATGATCGAGACGTCGAAGCTCGACCTCGAAACCCAGGGCAACTAGATCGACTGGAACGACCCGCCGCGGTCGAACAGTTCCTTGGCCACGCGTTCGTAGGCGTCCGCATGGCGGAAGTGATCGGCCTCCGAGCCCTCGTCCCAAATCATCCGGTCCCCGCGCTCGTTGAGCTTGCGGATGGGCGCCTTCATTTGGTCGTCGAACCCGAGGATGGTGCCCGAGTCCGAGGGCAGCGTGGCCTGTCCGGTGTTGAGTTCGGCCATGGTCGTGTCGAGCAGTTGCGTCCGGTCGACGGTCACGACTTGGTCTTCGTAGTTCATCCGGATCCCGAACGCGTCGGCTCCGACCTTCCCGGTGGGGAAGTACTGGCACAGCCACACCTCGCACCCGCCGTAGTCGAAGTAGTGGTCGCGCACCTCCTTCGCCTTGCGCGTCTCGGGCAGGGCGTCGATGACCATGACGTCGACGAAGTACAGGGCCTGGAGGTCATACAGGTCCTCGAACTGCGCAACGGTGCATGTGCGGATGCAGCGGCGCACCGTCTTCTCCGGATCGGTCGGGTGCGGTTCGATGACGCTGATCTTCACGTTGAGCACGGAGCCGACGTCGACGCCCATGACCACGGGCACGTCCTCGTATTGCTCGCCACCCTGCCAGTCGGTCGGCTCGGTTCCGCTGCGCGCAGCTTCGAGCATCTCTTGGGTGATGCGACTGCCGATAGCCTCGTGCGGCCAACCCAGGACGCCGACGTAGAACAGGGCCAGGAGGCGGATGTCGCCCTGTGCCGCGATCCATTCCGCGAAGAACCCGCGGATCGGCTGCGGTTCATGGGTGCTCGACAGGACATCGAGCCGGCTGATGTGGATGGTTTCGCGGCGTTGCCGGCGCTCGTGGACCCATCGTGACCCCTTGTGCACCCGCGACCATGTCCGGTTGCACTTCGCACACACCGGCCGGAGGTCGCCAAGCCCGGGGTTCATGGCCCGCTCCGTGTCGCGAGGCATCCACCGGCCGTCCTTCTCCTGACGGACGAAGTGCTTGAACCAATCGAGCGGCTGGCGGTGGTTGCAACGCGGGCACTGGTGGTTCCACTTCCCGCGGCTCCCCTCACGCCACAACCGGGTGACGCCCTGGCCCGACGACTTCGGGTTGCTGACCCGGAACAACTGCGGATCCCGGGACTCACGCAACCGATCCCGGGCCTTGCCCACGTTGGCGATGTTGCACTCGTCGTACTCGTCGACAATGATGGTGTCGGCGCTGAACTCGAGAAAGTCGGCAGGAGTGTTCGACCCGAGGAACAGCAACGAACCCTCGCTACCGAACCGTTTGACCTTCAAGTTGCCCGGGGTCCGGCCCGCTCCCCACTGCGCCCCACCCATCCTCTCGGCATACGCCCCGACCCGGATCATCACGGGGTCGATGCGTTGCGAGACGAACCGTTCACCGGTCTTGTACTGCGGCAGGACGTACGCGCAGATTCGACCCTGCCACCCGGCCTTGTACAGCATGAGCTGG
>SDBT01019306.1_pt1 | contig 10687 bp, 8 predicted proteins | sample 2277101 | NCBI WGS metagenome assembly SDBT01 (sample SAMN10404973, study PRJNA504765) | marine sediment metagenome | isolation source: marine sediment core GS10_PC15, 103 cmbsf | place: Arctic Ocean: Southern Knipovich Ridge | collected 2010
TGTACCGGAAGGTCTTCCGGCAGTTGTAACGATTAGCCTGGCATTAGGTATGCGTGAAATGGTCAAGAAACACGCGCTGATCCGACGGCTCTCGTCTGTTGAAACGCTTGGCTCCGCGACTGTTATCTGTTCAGATAAAACCGGTACTCTCACACAAAACGCCATGACGGTGACCCGCATCTGGGTGGACGGTAAGGCACTGGGATTGACGGGTAGTGGATATACACCAGTAGGTGATTTCATGGATGGTAGTAAAAAAGTGAATATTCACGATTTCCCCGGCATTTCCACTGCCTTGTGGGTGGGCACACTGAATAATGATTCTCTGCTCGAAGAGGTATTTGAGGATGGGAAAAAGACATTCCGCATCATTGGTGATCCCACTGAAGGATCTATCCTGGTGGCGGCAGCCAAAGCTGGCGCGCAGGCAGAGATACTCAATGTTGCGTATCCGCGCTCAGGCGAAGTGCCTTTTGACTCGGATAGGAAACGCATGATTACTGTGCATGCGGTGAAAGAGCCCGCAGAAAATGATATATCTCCTTTCAAGGGAAAAAATGAAAAGGAATCATATGTGATTGCGGTCAAGGGCGCCCCAGATGTAGTCTTGAAATTATGCAACCGTGTTCAGAAAATGGACAACACTTATGAAACATTGAGTGATAAAAAACGCAAAGAGATAACGGTAGCGAATGATGAGATGACAAAAGATGCGCTGCGTGTGTTGGGTATGGCATACCGCATCGTATCCGCAAAACCTAATGAGGTGGACAGCGAAAGCTTAGAACAGGACCTGATCTTTGCGGGGCTGGTTGGGATGATTGACCCGGCTCGCGAAGAGGTAAAACCGGCGCTGATGAAAGCGATCGGAGCGGGCATCCGCACAATCATGATCACCGGTGATTACCCCAATACTGCTAAGGCGATCGCGGAGAGCATCGGCCTGCTGCGCCCAGGACATAAAGTGCGGACAGGCGCAGATGTAGATGCGATGAGTGATGAAGCCCTGCAGGAAGAGGTTAACGAAATTGATGTCTTTGCACGCGTATCCCCGGAGCATAAGATGCGCATTGTGCAAGCGCTGCGTGCGCAGGGGCAAGTGGTCGCAATGACTGGCGATGGCGTGAACGATGCGCCAGCGATCAAAGCTGCCGATATTGGTGTGGCGATGGGTATCACTGGTACGGATGTGGCAAAGGAGACTGCCGATATGGTGCTGACTGACGATAATTATGCCAGCATCGTTTCTGCGGTTGAACAGGGGCGCATCATTTACAGCAATATCCGCAAGTTTGTATATTATCTGATCTCGTGCAATATGGCTGAGATCATGATTATTTTCCTACCTACTATGTTTGGACGATTTCTGTTCCCGGAAGCGGCCGCGCTGGGCCTTCTTTCTCCGCTGGAACCAATCCAATTGTTATGGTTGAATCTGGTAACGGATGGCGCTCCTGCGCTGGCATTGGGTACGGAAAAGGGCGATCCCGACATAATGGAACAGCAACCGCGTCCGGCGAAAGAACCGATCATCAACCGATTTATGCTGACTGGCGTGATTGTTCAGACCATTGCTATTACTTTGACAACCCTGATAGCTTTCGCAATCGGTTTAAAACAGCCGGATCCGCGCTATGCAGAAACCCTGGCGTTCACGACGCTGGTTTTTTCGGAATTGATCCGCGCTTACACAGCGCGCTCCGAACGTTACCCAATTCTGAAAGTAGGCGTCTTTTCCAATAAATGGATGAACTGGGCGGTATTCGGCTCCAGTGCACTGATGATGCTGGTACTGTATGTGCCTTTCTTGCAGGAGATCTTCAACACTGTTTCCCTGGGATGGCAGGAATGGCGACTGATTATCCCCTTGTTCATGGTTCCTTCGATAGCGGCAGAAGCGGTTAAATATATTGTCACCGCCCGCAGTAAGAAGAAGAGAAAAGAACAGTAATTGGATATATAAAACAAAATCGGAAGGTAACTACCTTCCGATTTTGAGTTTTAGAGGTTGATGTTATTTTCGTCCACCACGATGCATCATGGATTCACCTTCGGCGTTTTCATAGAGAGGTTCACCGTCGAAATCACATGTTTCTTCGTCACATTCGCATTTGGTCATGTTTAATCGAGGAGCTTCTTCTCCTCCGGCGATCCTGCCGCCCTGTCCTTTGGTGCCTAGTTGGCTGACCATTTGATTGGAATCGTGCTTGCCAAGGATAACTCCTTCGGCAGCCGCCAGTTCAACTGCGGTTGCACGGACTTCATCCATCAATCCATCGACGTCTTCTATTGCAAATCCCTGTGAGAGAGCGATGGTTATAAAAGACTCTTCCGCATCTAAGCGGAGGTCCATTTCCTCAGTGGTCAGTCCGAAAACTTTGACCATCGGGGCTACCATATAATTATCCAGCAGCCCATCCTGTTCGGACCCAATACCACGGCCCTGCCCTTGTGCCTGGGTTTGACCTTGGCCATGCCCTCGTCCATAGTAGTCACCGCTGTCGGCAAAGACTGCTCCAGTGGATGTCAGTAAAATCGCGACCGCAGTAATCCCTGCGAAAATCTTCGTGCTTGTCTTCATTTTTATTTACTTCTTTTTGGTTTTATTTTTATTTGTCTTACAGTGAATAGTATCTCAAACCAATGTGAAGCTATTGTGAAGAAAGTATAGTGTTTTGAATAAATCTCCAAAAGTGATTATTTTGATTATTTTTAGTATACGGCGTCTACCGCTTGATGACTGTGTGACATTTTAAAGTGTGCATTATGCTCCCCTTGACATTAACGTTACATTAAGGTGTATGATGGGAAATAAATTTGGAGAATTGATGGTATTTACGATCAAAAAAATTGCTGACCTGGCAGGCGTGACCACCCGTACTATCAGATATTATGATGAGATCGGGCTCCTCGACCCAGCTGATATTAGCGAGAACGGATACCGCATCTATGATAACGACAGCCTTCTGCGGTTGCAACAGATCCTCTTCTTTAGAGAACTGGATGTATCGCTAAAGGAAATTGATCTGATCATCAATCGCCCTGATTTTAACATAGCAATTGCGCTGGAAAAACACCGCTCTTCATTGAAGAATAAAGTGAAGCGGCTGAACGCATTGATTGCAACCATTGACATCACCATCAAAGCAATTCAAGGAGAAAAGAAAATGACGGGAAAAGATTACTTCAAGGGATTTGACGAGACTCATTATGAAGATAAAGTGAAGGCACGCTGGGGCAGCACGCCGCAATATGCTGAGTCGCGTAATAAATGGGCGAGTTTTTCAAAAGAGCAAAAGGAGGCGATCAAGGCGGAGGGTGAACGCATCGCAATCCGGATGGTAGGTACGGACCCAAACATCTCTCCAGATGACCCGGATGTGCAGGCAGCAGTTGGCGATTATCATGCTTATTTAAACAAGTATTTCTATACATGCGATGTGCCATTCTTGCGTGGTTTAGCGGATATGTGGGTGGAGGATGCCCGGTTTGCCGTCAATTATGAACAAGTTCGTGAAGGTGGAGCGAAGTTTGTGCGCGAGGCGGTGTATATCTTTTGCGATAACAATAAATAATTGTACGATCAGGGTTAGATAAAGACGAATTCTTTGCTTGTTTGATCATGAACAAGCGATAAGTGTGAAAAATTACCCATTACTTAAAAAAACGGGACTCCTTTTTTCAGAAGTCCGTTTATAATAATTTTCCTGCAATTCTAATTAAGCAGCTTTTACTAAGATCTTTTTTGATTTAGCGGGTTCCGCTTTGGGCAAATGCAGACGCAGTTCACCGTTGCTGACAACCGCCTTTATATTATTCTGGTCAATCTCATCGGATAGGCGGAAGCTGCGCTGAAAGTCGCCGCTTTCATATTCTGAATGTATACGGTCGTAGCCGGCGTGAATGTCGTTGTCCACTAGGGCATTGATGGAAAGAACATTCTTTTCCAGAGTGATATCCACAGAATCCAGGTCTGCGCCGGGGATATCCGCAATGAGGATGATCTCATCTTCAGTCTCATAGATATCTGTTTTTGGTATGTAGCAGTAGCGATCGCGCGTGCGTTCTAACTCATCCGTCTTAATCACTTCCTGCCTGGAAATTTCTAATGATTTTTCTTCTTTTTTTGCCATGATATTTTCTTACCTCCGAATATTTATCTATATCTGCTTTAATCGCTTTTCACAGCGATCTTTTTTGGCTTATCTGATTCGGCCCTTTGGAGCTTGATATCAAGAACGCCATTCTTGAAATTCGCTGCAACGCTGCTGGTATCGATCATGAAAGGCAGTTGAATTGTGCGGGTGAAAGGACCGTTTCCGCGTTCCTGGCGGTGGTAGCGGGTATTTTCACCTACTTCATCATGTACACGACTGCCGGAAATGGTGAGAGTATCAGCAGTTACGTTGATATTAATGTCATCGGCTTTGATACCAGGCATTTCGGCGCTTATGAATTGACTTTCTTCGTTAGCCCAAAGATTGATGGCAGGATGCTTGGGGGATCCTAACACGCGTTTTCCATTAGAAGCCTCAAAGAGGTGGTTCATTTCCCGTTGGAGTTGATTCATTTCTCGCCATATGCTGGGCATTCTAAATCTTCTATACATAGTATTTACCTCCGAATTATTTAACTTGTTTAATAATATTTATAAGACTGGCATATTAGAAGAGTGTATATAAAACGTCTATAAAATATTAGAAAAACCATAAGTGACCACAGAGACATGACTCAAAAGTCAACGAGATGTACTCATGCCCCCTGATTAAAAATTACCCAGATAAAAAGGAAGGTGGTGCTCTAGATTAAAGGTTAAATGTACCCCATCTCGTTCAGGAATTCTGCTAGTTTCCCGAGTACTTCGGGCATATCTCTGCGTCCAAAGCCAATACGGAAATGGTTTTTCTGACTTCCAATGACGGAAGCGGGAAGAAGCATGACCCTCTTCTTTTCAAGAAGCTGTCTGCAGAATTGGTCTACAGGGATATCCAGCAACAGTTTCGGAAAACCAACTGTTCCGCCATGTGGTTTATGCCAAGTGAAAACAGCGTCGTATTCTTTGAAGAACTGATCAAGAATCTGTAGATTGTGGGAGATGATGGTACGGTTGCGCGCGAGAATGGCTTCTTTGGCACGCAGGGCGATAATAGCGAGAATCTCGCTGGGCGCGGACCCACAGATGGTTGTGTAATCCTTGTAGGATTTAATATCTTCGATTAGGTTTAAATCACGGGATATGAGCCAACCGACTCGTAGACCGGGCAACGAAAAGGATTTAGATAATCCAAAAAGGGAGATACCGTTGGGGTAGAGCTCACAGACAGAAGGTAGCCGGTCAGCGCGGGTGAGTTCTGTGAAGCGGTACATTTCATCAGAAAAGACGCGGATGCCCTTTTCTTTCGCCAACGCTATCACCTCTTGCAATTCAGCTCGGCTGAGCAACGCTCCGGTAGGGTTGTGGGGAAAATTGATCACGATCAATTTAGTGTTTTCAAGAATAAGTTGCTTGAGATCGTTCACGGAAAATATTAAACCATGCGTGAAATCCGGCTGCCATTTGCTAACCTGACAGCCGATTGATGAGGCGATCTCAAAGAGGGACTGATAACCGGGGAAGGTGGTGATGACGTGATCCTCAAGTTCGAGCAGGACGTTCATAGTGATGAAAATCCCTTCTTCTGGCACTATTTCCACGATGTGTTGAGGAGTGATGCCCTCATAGAGTTCTGCGATCTCATGTAAAAGAAGAGGATGCCCCTGTGATTCTGTGTAACCAAGTGAGAGGTTTTCCCAAAGGGAACGCGCTTCCTCATCCGCCATACCAAGCAGTTCTTTTTGGGTAAGTGGTTCGGCATCTGAGCAGCTTAACAAGTAAGGTACGGAAAACTCATGTTTGGCAAAGTATCGTTCGAGTGCGAATGGTTTGATTTTCATTTTGTGTACTAAGTATAAACAACTTTATTTTTGAATATTGATAATCCATTAGGTCTCTACTGAGGGTATTTACCTCTCCGTCAGCTTAGTTTTACTGTTCGCGTGTGTCAGCATTTGCCATAGTGGGCGCGATGCGGGCTTTCCAGGTCGGATCATTCCAGGCGCGGAGATGAGTGTGCATATCGAGATATTTCTGAGGAATCGGGTGGGTGCTGATAATCACTTTAACGTTAAATCTCTTCTTGAGAAGTTCATTAAAAGTATCAATATATGGGCATGGAGGGTAGCCTACAACCAATCCGGTGGCAAGGCGGATGACCCGCGCGCCGTTTCTTTCCATTTCTTCTCTGGTGTATTCAATGTAACCACCGGGGTATCCATCACAGGTCGTATAGCCGACCAATTCAATTTCCATGTCCGCGTAGATGCTGAATGCGCCTTCTTTCTCGTGCATGGCGCGCAGACATTTTCCACCCGCGCAGCGTTGGTAGCGGTCGCAGATGATAATGTCTATCTTTGTGGATGATTTCATAAATATACCTTTCTAATTAATTTCATTATGATACATTTTTACTCTATCACCTGGCAATTTAATAGCGCTAAAGATCATCTAGCCGCGGTTTTAATAGGACGGAAAGAGTAGCGGTGGACTGGGCAAGGGCCAAGTTTAACAAGCGCGGTGCGGTGTTGCGCTGTGCCGTAGCCTTTATGGCGGGCAAAGCCGTAGCCGGGAAAGCGCTGATCTAGTTCCAACATGTAGGCATCACGGGCAGTTTTTGCGAGCACAGAGGCGGCCGCGATGCTGAGCGAGCGGCAGTCTCCTTTGGGAAGGGAAAGCTGTGGACAGGCGCACTCGCTGATCAGGATGTAATCCACTAGGAGGTAAGTTGGTTTATACACCAGCTTATCGAGAGCGCGAAGCATGGCAAGACAGGTGGCGGGAAGAACACCTAATTTATCGATCTCTTCATGTGTAGCTGAACCAATAGTCCAGGCAATAGCTGCGGACTGAATGCAGCCCCGCCAGCGAGATCGCTGGCGGGGGGTCATACGCTTAGAATCCCGCACGCCGCTAAGAAGATCGATCACGCGGTTGTCAGTAGGGAGGACAACCGCAGCGGCATACACAGGACCAGCCCATGCGCCGCGTCCGGCTTCATCCAATCCAGCCACAATACGGAACCCATCTCCCCAGAGCTGTTTTTCGTATTCGAGCGTGGGTTTTTCTGGGACGGTGTAAGTATTACGTGTTCGCACTGTATTTTCCTCTTAGATCGTTAAAGCGAATTTTGAGCAGGTCAATGCCCATCCGAAATGAATCCCGTAGCACTTTAACCGTGCTGTGTGGGTGGTGGTACCAGTGGATGGGAATTTCAACGATCTTGAACCCCAATTTTCGGGCGATGAAGAGCGCTTCAACATCAAAGGTCCAACCGGAAATGGTTAGGCGGGGAAAGATGGCATTCGCAGCGTCTTCACGGAAGAGCTTGAATCCGCACTGTGTATCGTTGAGCCCGGGGAGAAGCAGGATGCGCACAAACCAGTTGAATGCGCGGCCAATGAGATGCCGGTATTGAGGTTCATCATAGCGAACCGCGCCGGGAGCTTCACGAGAGCCAATAGCGATAGGTGCACTAAGCTCCACTGGAGGCATAAAATTAGCAATTTCCTCAATCGGCATGGAAAGGTCCGCGTCGCAGATAAAGCGATATTCCCCAAGGGCCTTGAACATACCCTGGCGGATCGCCCACCCCTTACCGCGGCGGTTTTCATGTAGGACAGTCAAACAGCAGATTTCACCCTGCAGATCATTAGCGATGGTATAAGTGCCGTCAGTACTGCCGTTCTCGACGACGATGATCTCAGCGGAAAAATCCTGCGTGGAAAGATACGCGTTGACCTTGCGCAGCGTTTTTGGCAGACGTTCGGCTTCGTTGAAAGCAGGGATTATGATTGATAAAAAAGGTTTTTTCATGCATACAGCCACTTGCTTGGATATAAGATAATTGTATCAATTTTCGATTCAATATCGATGAAATGATATCGTTAATTTCGGATACTTATTTAGAACTCGTGTATGCGTAATCCTAAACCAGCCTTGATATTATGAGAACGAGTTGTTGAACTTATACGGTTAATAAGTTCAGACACATGTGAGACAATTGCTCTGGACAAAAAGGAGCAACCCCGATGCATATCAGATATTTTTTTCAAAAATAATTTATCAGTTAGCAAAGCGTAAACCAAAAACTTTCGATAAAAACAAAGTGTAGGCTGAATACACTGATAACATAGCAAGCGCTGTGGAAAACGGATTGGAGTGCGAGACGGGCGAGTTTGAGATTGGGAGTGAGCAGGACCTCATTGTGTCGCTGGCAGAAATGGCTAACTGAGCACGGCACACGGGGGTTGGAAGAGAGCAACCGTAAACCCAAACTGCGGCGAATGGTCAGCTGTAACATAGGATTAATCGATAAAGTTCAAGAACTGCGGGAGCTGTACCGCGCTGGGAAAAAAGAAAAGCTGTGTGTGTAGTTGGGCGGGGAAGGTTGGTATACATCCATCTCCACCGTTAGGCGCATACTGAGTTATCTAAAGAAGCGTGGATTGATCATTGAACCACCCAGAATGGTGAAAACAGGAAAAAAAAGAACCAAAAGAAGGCCTCATACCCTGTGCAAACCCAAGATACAATGTTATACAGGTGCCGGGGACTTTGTACAGATTGATACAATGGATGTCAGCCTCATGCTGAGAGTGCACTTTAAACACTTCACTGCTCGGGATATTTTTTTTACGTTAGGATGCGCTGCAGTCATTTATAAGCAAACGAGGAAACCATTAATAGGAGCTTAATAAGGAAGGTGAGGCGGCGGGACGATTTAAGCGGTTTTTCCCCGGGCAAAAAAACCTGCATTGGTGTTGGTTCACCGTATAATACGGTAAAAAATGGATATATAATAAAAATGAACTAAATATAAGGACGAATTACTTCTTGCTTGATTAATGATTATCATGATTTATTTAAACTTTGGACATCCCTGTAATTTAAAAATAGAGTGAAATGGTTTCTATAGATACTCGATCGAGGGATATTATATTGACGCTGTTGCAATCCGATTCTCCTGTCACTTCAAAGGATATCGCTAGCTATTTAAATATATCTGCTCGTGCTGTTCACCACAGCCTTCGAGGAGTGAATTACTGGCTAAAACAAAAAGGAATCATTGTCGACAAGAAATCAGGATTTAGATTATCTATTGATGTCAGCGAGAAAATAAAGAGGCAGTTAGTTTCCGAATTAAAGGAAATGAACGGCTATTTATTAATATTGTCTCCGATTGAAAGACAGCGATTCTTGATCTTGTCACTACTAACTGAAGAAGAGTCGATCTCTTCAAAACTTGTCGCTCGAACCTTGGGGGTTTCACGCCCAACCAGCCTGAATGATTTTAATATTGTGGAACAATGGTTATTAAATTATGAAATTAAACTTATCAGGCGTTCCGGTGTTGGTTTCAGTGTAGAAGGGTTGGAAATTAATTTTCGCAATGCGATTGAAAATGTATTGATTGAAACGATTGGAGAAATCTCTTTACTCGCATTGTATCAAGGAAAGCACAACAGCATCTTATCAAAAATTGATAAGGGAAAACCTGTATTATCTCCGATTCCGCTCACGCTTGATTCATTAAACCTGAGCTTTTGCAGTTCACTCGTTGAAAGAATTGAGAAATTATCTAACTATAACTTTTCTGATAGTTCTCATATTTCAATGGCTTTATTTTTTTCCATAATTATAAGCCGCAATAAGAGTAATAGAATCATTGAGCACTACGCGAAATTTACTCGAAAGTTTAAATCTACGAAGGAATATGAAATTGCCAATATTATCGCTCGACGGATAAATGATCAATATGATTTAAACATGAGCAAAAATGAAATTGTGAATATCGCAGTTAGGATCATGGGGACAAAAAGTCGACAATCTCTATTAGTTGGCGATATCAATACAAACACAATTCTAACTGACAGTGAGATGAAAAAAATCATTTTTGAAATGATCTCAGAAGCATCTAAGTTGCTTCATCCAATCCTAAGTATCGATCAAAAGTTATTCAAGGGTTTGATGGTTCATTTAATACCTGCGATAAACCGATTAACTTTTAATTTACCAATTAGAAATTTCCTGCTGGATGAAATACGAGAACAATACCCTTATATTTTTATGGTATCGGAAAAATGTGCAGCTATCCTAGAATCCAAGCTGGACTGCCAGATACCTGAAGAGGAAATTGGGTATCTTGCCATGCATCTGGGTGCTGCAATGGAGCGGTTGAGAACATTTTCATCATATAAAAGGAAAACTTTAATTGTTTGTGGAGGAGGATGCGCAACAGCTTGGATGTTAATTTCCAGAGTTCAAGCAGAGTTTCCTGAGATTGAAGTTGTTGAAGTCAGCTCTATGCTGGAAATTACACAGAAAAAACTCAATGCAATTGGCGTCGATTTCATCATCACAACGGTTCCTATAGAAAATACGGACATCCCAACTGTTCTCGTGAATCCTCTGCTGAATGATACCGATAAAGATCAAATTCGGAAAATTCTGATCACTAGTAATAAACAATTAAACCATAAGGGCAAGTTCAACCATGAGTTGGGATTTTCAATCCAAACTTTGCTCTCAGAAGAAAACATCCAAACAAGGATAAAAGCAAATTCGTGGCAGAATGCTGTGGATAAAACTTGT
>SDBT01019307.1_pt1 | contig 10687 bp, 18 predicted proteins | sample 2277101 | NCBI WGS metagenome assembly SDBT01 (sample SAMN10404973, study PRJNA504765) | marine sediment metagenome | isolation source: marine sediment core GS10_PC15, 103 cmbsf | place: Arctic Ocean: Southern Knipovich Ridge | collected 2010
TTTTCGACCTGGTAACATTTCCGCGCATGACCGTAGCCGGTAAACTCGTCGCCGATGTACGTGATCCTGATATGCTGACCTTCCAGGTCGTATTTCTTAAAAAGTTTGGCCAGCTTCTGATTTGTAAAAAACTCTTCGATCCCGTGGGCGGTTTCGATGACCCGACTGGCGCAGCGCCGGATGTTGGTATTGGAATGCTGTGTGCCTAAAAATCCCTCCAGGCTTTGTCCGTGCTGCTGGAAATAGAAGAATGGCCGGGATGTGTGAGTGCTGATCAGTAAGCGGCTTGAAAAAGCGGGCGATCCTTGGAGTTCTTCGATTTCGTCTTGATTAATGACAACCCCCCCGCTGCTGTCCGGGGTTGCTTTTTCAAGGTTGGTTTTCGCCATAGCCAGCACTCGTTTCGTTTACGTCTGATAATAATTACCTGCGGACGCACAACGGCAAATTGCTGTAAGTGCTTGTAGGGAAAAGAGTTATGTAACAGAAGATGTCTTATGGGACGTTACATAGCCGAACTTCCAAGCACAATTTACAGCCAGGGGAAACGCTGAAAAGATACATGATGCAACCCCTGTATATTAGGTCTTTACATAATCAGCGGTTCTTTGTCAAGATATTTTTCGTGTTTTCTGCAAATTCTTTTGGATCGTCGCCGCCAAACCATCCCTCCTTACTGTGGATCGTGCCAGCTGGCCCGTCGGGTGTTTCGATTGTTAGCAATGCATAGCTGATGAAACTTGGTCCGATTGCACCGTAGTATTGGCGCATCTCTGCTGATCCTGAAATCGTGATATCGGGATTCTCTTCGACAATCGTGTACTGTTTGCCGAGTTCAGCAATGAGAGAGCTGGTTATCAGATCGCTTGCCAATTGGTCGTTACTGCGAATTGGTTTGATTTGGATCCGCTCGAAATCATCCGGGAGTTGGAGTTTTGCCTGGTAACTCTGGCATCCGCAAGCAGTTACCGCAACAAATGTGAGAAAAAGTGTCCGAAACATAACATTTCCTTTCATTGAACAGCCGCCGCGAAGCGGCGATAACCGTTACGCCGCCCAGGGCACTCGCCCCGGAACTGGCCTGGCAATGTGGCTGGCGCAGCCAGCCGTTAAACAACAACCGCAAAGCGGTTTCCTATTGGCGGCTTGCCGCCCCGCCGGTCGTTTCATCCGGCGGCAAGGGTCCAAAAAATCGAGTTAGATTTTGTAGGACCCGCCCCCCGCCCAGCAACTATAACGACAAAACCTTCCCATGAAAACACAAAAATACCAAAAAAAAAGAGGAGAAATTAAAACTGCTCAGGATCGCTAAGGTTGGACGATCCCCCCTGGTGGGATATTGTGCTGCCCCCCTGCCGCCGCCTGGCCCCCTGGCGTGGCGGCAGGACCGTTAATCATCTGTTCAATGGCCTGGAATGAGTGGGAAATCTCGAATGGCTGGCCGGCCTTTGTGCCTGTGGCTGTAACAGCCGCCTGTTCGATATTGAATTTGATCCTCAGATCGTGAATGCCGTTCAGCAGCATCATCGGCTTAATCAGTATGCCCATATCCATGACAGCCATTCTTTCCGTCCACTATCGGGATTAGCCTTTAATGAACCATCCAACCGCCGCCGATCAGGATCCGGCATTACGTTTCAATCCAGCAATGAGGCCGCGTTTCCTGATGTTGTCGCTGAGCGCACCGAGTAACCCGCCGCCGACTAATAGCGGTATGAGTCCAGACCATCCGGTGACGGCCCCTGCTGCAAGCTGGGTGATAAACTCGATAAAGGCCGCCTGCTGCTCTTTTTGTGCTTCGAGGTCCTGCCCGGCTGCCTCAAAGCGCAACAACATCACTTCCTGATCGTTCTGCCATACCTCAAATTCCAAGTGCAGCTGCGCCGCGTCGACCAAAACGCCGGGCGATATCGGTGACGGTACCGTGGCGGTGCATCCGACGGCGATGAGCCACATAATACAAGCGGCAACCGGTACGATTACCGTAAATCTGTTGTATTCAATCCACTTCCACACTTTAGTCATGGTCTGCCCTTTCGATTAGGTCTTTGCGTTACTCGTTCGATTTTTTTTCCGGTTAGATCTAAACGCCTTTTTTTTGCGTTCGCTTTTTTTTGCGTTACTGGCTCGCCTACGATCGTCACCGATCGCTGGTGGGCCGTAACGTAGCTTTTGTATGCTCGATGGTGTGCCTGCTTGTGTGCAGTACAACAGAATCCATCCCGTTCGGTCTGTTGCCGCGGTTTATAAGGCTTTCCACACCAACGGCAAAACCACTCTGTTTTATACAATCCCATTTTATACCTTCCTTTTTGCGTTACTGCCTACGTCCGGGACCTGCCGGCCGGCCGAAGCCAGGGAGTAACGCAACCGCCCGCCGTTCGAGTCGTCCAGGAGAGCTGATGATCTTCAGCTGCAGCTCGCCTGCAGGATAACGCAACAATCAGCGCTTTCGGCGGCGTCGGCGTTTCTTGATACTGAGTCGGTAGCCGCCTTTGACCTTGTAGACGGCCTGCCCTTTTTTCCGGGCTTTTTTAGCCGTCGATTTTTTCCTGTACGTTTTCCGTTTTGCCATTATCGACCTTTCCGGGCGCTCTGTAAGACCGCCCTGATCCTTGCTCTGCTCGGTTTTCGCGGTCCTGCTCTTCTCCAGCCGTATTTTGTACGGACGTACCAAAACGCTCCGCGGTGGTAGGATCCATCCTTTTTCTTTTTCCTGACAATCGCGCCGACGTGGGCGATTCTGCCGCGCTGCCGTTTATACTCTTTGCCGATATGAACTGCGATTCCCTGAAAATTGTTTTGCTTCTTTTTCAATTGCGCCTTTGTCTTGCCGCCGGTCCATGTTTTGAATGTACCATCGGCGCGGCGTCGTAACCTCTTTGCACGTTTTTTTGTCCATGTTGCCATCAAACCTTACAGTTTCATTATATAAGCCAAGACGTAATAATACGGGCGGCCGTCTGCTGCATCCGTCGTGAAAGTATCGTCCGCGGACTGGGTATAGTCGTCAACGTCACTGCTCGATCCTGAATAAACGTCACCAGAGCCCCGACTTATATTGTGCATGTGACCGTCTGTTCCGCCGGTGTGGCTGTGATTATGATCCCCGCCTATTTCGCCGAAGTTGCCCGAATTTTGCATCCCCTGTATAAATCTATTTCTGAGGTCTGGCGTCCCGTTGGTGCCGTCACACCAAACCCATCCATCCGGGATACTTGCCTGGCTACCGTTCCACATGCAAATAACGCCGGGCGGCACTTCCATTAAATGAGTTTGTGCGTCCATGCCGTCGCTCATTTTACCACGACCTCAAAATAATGATCTTGTCGCCGTCCGCGATAATGCGCACGTTCAACCGGTCCATGTTTGACAGTGAAATTTTGATCCAGTCACCGGAGTCCAGCCTCCACCCGATATCGACCGCGCCTGCTGCGTCCAGATTTACCCATAAATCGCCAGCGTTGCCATAGTCAGCCATGACCATGATCTCGGTTGTGGCAAGGCTTGCATAGGTGATGTCGTCGTTTGCGCCTGATCCGGTTGTATTTACAAAAGCCGCCGCCTCTGGATCCAGCCCAGGCCCGGCGTCGATCTTCTCAAAATTGACGCCCAAAATTAAGTCAATCCATTGCCCGGCCTGCGCGGTGTTACTTAGATAAAAACCTTTGAAAACTGTTTTTATCGTGGTTCCCTGCTTAACCGCGAGCGCTTCGTTGGTGTTTCGATTGAATTTGACCGTTGCAAGTGCTGCCTCTGAGCTTGCGCCCTCGATGTAGAAAAAATCACCTGACATATTGACTAATTCTTCGACGCGGGCCGTCGTCAAATCAAAGCGTTTTTTCCGGTAGTTCTCCCAATCGCGGGTGACTTGATCTTGTAACTTTTCGTCCCAATCGCACATTTATTGGCCCGGTTTTATTTTCTTAAGACAAAAAACAAAGCAACCGCCGCCGCTGCTGCAATTCCAAACCCGGCGCCCATCACCGCGCCCGCCGGTGTTTTCACTACCTTAAAAACTTTGTGCAAACTCGCAAAAATGAAAATTGAGGCAATCGCTGCGCTGATGGTTATAATTACCGCGGCAAGCGGAAAACCTGCAAGCCCTCTGCGGTGCCCTTCCTCGCCTGATTCCTCGATAACGTGTACGGTGAAGATCCTTAGCCCCGCACTTTCGCCGACCCCGTCGCGGATACTATACAAAAAGAAATTCGGCTGATTCTCCAGCGCCTTTTCGATTTGTGTTTCCTGCCACAATGCAAGGATCCGGTTCGCGTATAGTTCGTAATGCATCTCAATTACATCGCCCGGAAATACCGTTGCTTCTTTTGTGATCTCTTGTAAAACCATTATTACACCCACGGACTCCACAACACGGTTACAGTCGGCGTCACCTCACCGACTTTATAATAATCGCCCTTTTTTACAGGACATGAACAGCTATTTTCGACGCCCCCCGTACTCAACACGCCCGCCCGGATTGTCGTCGGTGCCGGGTTTGCGTCTGTTGCGATATACGCTTGCCCGTTAACGGTTGATGATTTAGCGATTACAACTCCATCGGTCGCGGCCTGATATACCTCACCCGCATTCCGCGCAGCCCAATCGCCCAATTTCGGCGGAGTCGGTGCCGAGATTCTACCACCCATTTACCATTCCCCCCATCCGACGAGCTGGCCGGCGGCGCTGGCCCTGGCATAGATATCGCCCCTGTAGTCGTCAACGGAAAAACTCATGCCAGGCTGGAGTTCGGCAACCCATGCAGTGCTGGTGACCGTGTTATCCATGCCGATATAGACAATGCCGGTATTCGTGCTCTTAGCCTGGACGGTACAAGCCTTGCGGCTGGCGTTGGCGGCTATGATCACCAGCGCCGCCCCGCTGCCGACTGTTTTCTCCGTGCCGACGGTTTCCGGTACCGTATCGCCCTGCATTTCGGCGCGTAGCGTTGCCAGGTCTGCACTTGTCGCCGATCTATTGTCGATTATCTGCAGCAAGGCCGGGGCCTCTGTGCCATAGATGATTGTTAGTGTCCCGGTTTGCCCCGCCGGCGTGGTGATAAAAACCGTGTGCATCGGTGTGACCAAACCCATCTGAGCAAACAGCCGATGCTGTGCCTGGTTTAGTTTGTTGAATTTCACGTCGATGTAAGAATCGCCGTCCGGTGCGGATATCACATAGAACAGGTTGCCGCTGAGCGAATACATCCAGTCGGTTGCGACGCGGGATAAATCAATGTCAAGCCGGCGTGGTACGCCGATATCGGTCGTGCGCACTAAAGCGATCTGTTCTGCAAAACTCATGTCCTGGGGATTTTTCATTTGTCACTTCCTGGCGAATAAGAAAATTGCCAAAAGGATAAGCAGTGGCGTCATTCCTATCGCCGCCGTTGTCGGGCCGCTTATAGGCACCACGGCAGCCGGCTGCCCTGTGGCGTACCCTACGTCGAACAGGCCTTTCGGCTGTTCCTGTTTCACGCCCGGGACCGTAGCCGCCGCCATGCCGGGCGTCTGGTAAACATGGTACTCGACGTCACCCTTCGTATTGACGACTTGGCGTTCCGGAATGATCCCCAGCTTTTCCAACATAAGGCCGGGCAGCATTTTGTTTGCTTCGGTGAAAGTATACTCGGCGGTTTTGCCGATTGTTTCCGCCATAAGTTCCCAGGGCTTGGTCAGCGTTTGCAAAAAGGTCGGGCTGGCCTGTGGGGCCGGCGGTCCATAGATCGGAGCTGCGGGGGCGGGCGTCGAAAGTACAGGCTGGTAAGGTGAACCCATCCAGTTTGCAGAGGCCCATGCCGCCGTTTCCGCCAGGCTCGGCGCATCGGGTGCCGTTAGCCTGGGGAGCCCCAGGGACACGGCCGGCTGCGCGATCTGGGTGCGCATCGGTAAGCTTATTTGCGGAGCCGGGAAAAACCCGCCTGGCTGCAATCCCGCAAAAGGATCACTAATCGGCCACAGGTCCATGGGCAGCATGTCGGCGTTTGTGATTATCATACTACGTCCCTTTCAAAAGCCATATCGCCAACACACCGATTCCGATGTACATAATATAATTCGGGGCGGGCTTGGTTTGCTGTATCGGTGTGACGTAGGTCGGCTGCGTGGTTTCGGTTCGTTGGCGCTGCAGAACATCGTAAAGCAGTTCGATAGTCTTAGCCTGCTGCTGAAAAATATCCGTGTCCGTCGCCTCGCTTGTTCCCTGGTCTGGCATCTTAACGCCCTTTTATCAAATCACCAATAGCCGAATTGATCCGCTCGGCAACTGTATATGTCTTAGCCGGCGGCAACTGTAACACTTGCGGCGGCTTCTCTCTCTTTGTCGTGATGATGTCGCTTAATAACTGGATTTGATTTTGCTGGCTCTGCAATTCCATTTGCTCCCTGTTCAGTTCGTCAAAATGCTCGCCGGCCTTCGCTTCGCGTTGCTCCTGATAGGCTCGCTGTTTCTTTACTGCCTTCGATGACGCCTTTTGTTGGTCCTTTGAGATAATATAGCTGGCACCGCCGGCAACCGCACCGCCTATCAAAGCCGGGACCACCAATTCAGCCATTTTTCAGAATCCTCAACTTTCCATCTTCGGTCAAAAACTCTATATCCTTTTTCAACGCCCTGATCATTTTACGCATGGTCCTAAAATTAGCATGGCTGTTCCCGTCAGTGATCACCGTCGTAAAATGAAGCCGATCACCGCGATTAACAAAAATCGCAAGGCCCCTGATTCGGCCCGCCCGGTCTGTTGCAACCAAAGTAGTCTGGCTAAATGCTTCCAGCGTTCGCTCTACATCTTCGCAGCTAAACCTGGCGAACGCCGGCGACCGATCCCTGACAAATTTAACCAATTCATCGAGCATCGAAACCACCCTGGGCCGCCCGCCTCGCTCCAGCGGGCGGCCACCTGACCATCTTTCTCCATGGGTTATTTTTAGGCGCTTACCGAGACGGCCGGCTGTACGAGTTCGACCGGGTACACGTCAACGATATCGACGGTCCCGGGATTATTGACATCCAGCAACAACTCAAGACTCGAAAGCCTGCCCGTGTCCAGCGCTTCAGTTAGCCGGCCATCCTTGACGAATTCCAACAGATAATATCCGTCGAGGATATTCGTCTGGAAGAAGTGATTTATCGCGCCGCCGGATCCTGCCACTTCCGAAACCTCAAGGCCCAGTTCGACGCGGTTGTCACATTGCAACAAATCCGCGCGGCGGTTCTTAAAGACTTCGGTCCCGGCCTTGAGCTGTATATTGTTCAGGATCGTATTAACCTGGTCGCCGTCTGAGTGCGTTTTCAGAAGGAACGATCTGAACATATTGCCGACCGGGATCACGATCTGGTGGTTCGTGCTTGCGGCGTTGACCTGGCTGCGGATCTGATATTCTTTGTTGAGCATGAATTTCGTGCCCGCCGGCACGCCGACCGATTCGAGACTGGAAACAAACAACGTCGCGTTGTCAACATTTACCGTGCCGTCGTAAGCGTCGTTGTACACGTCAGTACCTGCGCCGAATGTCACGATCATTTCCAACGTCGCCAGGCCGGCACTGTCCAGGAGCGTATCGATGGGCCTGACCGATCGCCACATTTCAAAATCGAGAACCGCGTGGCAGCCGACTACGACATCGTTTTGAACACCAAACCCGCTCGGCATACTGTCGATAAATGGCCGCACGCCATATCGAATCTGTGTCATTCGATGCAGGGTCTCCATGTCCACACGCTTGATCACGTCGCGACCGTTCGCCCGGATCTCGATGGAACTGACGAGCTGTGCCGGGCAACTGTCCTTCGGCGTGCCGGCGGAGCCGGCGGCGGTGTCCAACTGCGCGTCAAGCTTCAGGTACAGTTTGCGATACGCATAGTTGCGCGGCAACTGGAGCGTTCGCGTTTGGTTGGCGGCATAGTTGATTGTGCCGATCTCACGTTCTAAAACTTTCATTTTACTCCATACCTTCCTTGTAATTCATTCCTTGTTTGGTTCGACTCAGACCGATTCGGGATCTTAGATCCGGAAAAAGGACTGAATGTTCGCCGGAAACAGCTTGATGATGAACGCAAGAATCGCCAGAGTAATGGCGGTTGCGATAAGCTGATTCATCGTCGGGATTTTAAGTCCGCTTGCCATGTGTTTGCCCTTTCAAGAGATTGAATAAAAAATCGTGGCTTGCCGGGGTAAAAAAATACAGGGTTTGTCTTTCTTACCTCGACAAACCCTTAGTACTAACGAACAAGTTCTACGGTCGGCACGCCTGGTTTGTCCAGAAAAAAATGGTATTTTTTTGAAAATCGCGATTTTACGCCTTTCCAACAACAATTTCATCGGAGCCGTCTACCCATTTTGCATATTGATATTTAGCCAGGCCATCCAATTTTGTCTCGATGTCGCTCCCCAGGAGGCCGCGTAGATAGTCGCGATCGCGCGGCTCGTTCATGCTGAAAACATATATTTCTTTCGCCTGGCTGGTTAGCAGCCGGTGGATCCCAAACGGCCGCTGCGAGATCCCGATTAACGTAATATTTTTGTGCCGGCCGCGTTGCACTACGTTCTTGAAGGCTGGCCCGATTTTGTGCGGACTGGAATAAATATCGACCTCTTCAATGAGGAAAACCATATTACCACAGAGCCAGGCAAGGTTCGCGATCGCCTCAAACTCACCTTCGGGATCCGTGGGCTGATAGATCAATCGAAAAGGCCCGCGACTGTTACGCTTCCAAAATCGAGCCAGAGATCCGAGATCGTGAAAAACAAAACCGTTCCGATATTCGTGCAGTGTGTCATAGATCAGGACTCTCGAAAACAACGCCAACAAAACGCCGGCAAGGTGACTCTTGCCGCCGCCGCGCTTGCCAAAGATCATAATTACTTTTTTTTCTGTCATAGCTTTTGTGGCTTGTAGTTGTTTGGCAAAACGTCCGGGACCAGGGAAACCGACGCCGCCGGCCGTGGCGACGTACTGGTTTCCCGTTGGCCTCCCTGCTTTGCCATCCCTTGCAGCAAAACCATCCGCGGGCGCATGATTGCGATCCCGGTAATTGCTAATGAGATCCACGCCCAATCTATCGGGCGCATGTTTGGTACATAATAATCCAGCAAGATGAGCGCCGGGGCTGTCAAGGTTTCGGCTTCCGGTTGTGTCAATGCCAGTTCGGGCAAGTCCGCTCTTATCGCCCAAAGATCGAAAGGCGCTTTCAGGAGCTCGGTCACCGCGTTTGTTATTGCCGACGGCGGCAACATCGGTACTTCAGCCGGCGGCGGTTCCTGCGGTTTCGGCTTGCGTCCGGATCCTCCTCGAGCACCGCCGTGTTGCGGCCGTGGATCCTTGGCAATCGCCTCATCCAAAACCCGCTCGAACTCGGTGACCTTATTGCCGGCTGTCGGCATAGGTGACGTTTCGACCGGAGCCGGCTGCTTGGCAGCGGCCTTTGTAGTTTTCTTCTTAGCCTGGACCGGTTTTTTCTTGCTTGTTTTTTTCTTTGTCTTTGCCATTATTAAAAGCCTCTGGAGCTAATTCATTTAATCGCCATATCTCGTCGCCATGTTTGGCTGTGAGTTTGCGCTCTGTCTTACGGAGCCATAACCAAAAGGACAAACGCCCGCACAAAACAAAACCAACGCCAATACCACCAAACATTAACAAAAATTCTTCCATTTTATGGCTCGAATAGTTCGTCGTCATCATCGTCGTCTGGATCCTCGTCATCGAGGTCCTCGTCCTGGAGATCCTCTGCCGGCGCCTCGGCAGCCGGCGTCGGATCTTCGGAAGTTTCAGACTTGCCGAGCTGCTGCTCGAGGTCGGTGAGTCGCTTTTCGATCGCGTCCAGGGGCGCAACGGTTTCGACCGTCGGACCTTCGCGTGTGATCCGGTAAATCACGTCACAGACTTCGCAGTAAAATTTACCGTTTGCCAGTTTTTGAATTTTGCCAGCGCAACTTGGGCAAGCCTGGATCTCCACGATCAACCCCCCTGCTCTTCGCTGGCGGCTGGTTTCTGGGCGATCCTGGTAAGGACCTCAATCGCCCTGCCGATGCCGGCGAATTTCTGATCCATGATCCCCAGCCGTTCCAACACGGACCGATGCTCTTGGTGGATGCCAACCCGAGTTGCGCTGCTCTGTTCGAGTCTATCGAAGTTCTGCTCGATGAGATCCAACGTGGGCCCCAGCCGGCTCAAGATCCTGCCCTGCGTCGCAAGTGTCACGATTATGGCTGCGAGTCTGTCGACAAGCGGGCCATTGATCCCCTCCACAATCGCATCGACCAATGCTTTTTTGGCTTCACCAGGAACCTTCCGCATGGCAGCGTCAAGCAAAACGCCCGCCTTTTGCAAAAAGACTTCCTCCGGATTATAGCCGTTGTTGCCTGGCTCCGCTGTTTCCTTCTCTGCGGTTTTTTCCAGCGGCGGAGCTGGTGAATCGCCCGCCGCCTGCTTTTGTTCCGTATCCTTATCCATCTCATACTCCTTTAAAAAAAGTAATATTTGTCTGTCATTTTTTCGCCCTGGTTTTTCGAGTCCCTGGAGCGCCGCTTTGCAGGCTCATTACCTCCCGATCCGTTACGGCGAATTTTTCGACCTGGTAACATTTCCGCGCATGACCGTAGCCGGTAAACTCGTCGCCGATGTACGTGATCCTGATATGCTGACCTTCCAGGTCGTATTTCTTAAAAAGTTTGGCCAGCTTCTGATTT
>SDBT01019308.1_pt1 | contig 10687 bp, 14 predicted proteins | sample 2277101 | NCBI WGS metagenome assembly SDBT01 (sample SAMN10404973, study PRJNA504765) | marine sediment metagenome | isolation source: marine sediment core GS10_PC15, 103 cmbsf | place: Arctic Ocean: Southern Knipovich Ridge | collected 2010
TTTACCATGCTTGACCACTCGCCACGGCTGCCGGTTGGATGCCGATGGTCCCAGGCGCACCACCTCCAATGCTGTCCTGTAATCATCCGCTTGATCGAATCCCAGCGGTTCTTCAAAACTACCCTCAAAAAACAATTTTTTCCGCGGGAGACGTGTATCGGCGTTAGCACCTCTGCGGATCAGCTTGTCGATGCGGCGCGGCTTTTTGGCGATATAACCGACTGCCGATACGGAGGGCACTACTTCTCCTGCACGCACAGCGATCTTTTTTGCGAAACTGGTCTTGGTGAATGTGCCGCCCAGCCAGCATGTTCCCAGTCCCAGGTCTGTGGCGTATAGTATGATCACCTCCAGCATGTAACCAAAGTCTTCCAGATGCTTCCCATCCGCAGTTGTGGCACCTACGATAAAGCCGGTCGCGCCTTTGATAAAGCCGTAGGTACCCAAGCCTTTGAGTTCCTTCAGTTCTTTATCTGTCCCGGCAACCAGTTCAAAGCGCGCCCACCCTCCTAAAGGTCCAACTCGCTGCTCAGCGGCGATATCCTCCAATCGTACCCGAATTTCAGCCGCGATGGGCTGTTTGAGATAGCTTCTGCATGAGAAGCGCTGCTTGATAATTTCAGTGACCGGTTTCGAGAATGACATCATAGATCGCTGGCAAACCTGCAAAAGGATTTGATCCATTCATCCCAGGGAATTCCATATTCCAATCCGTTGCGGACGATGATCAGGTTTTTGTGAGGTGCTACATAGATAAATTGCCCTATGATCTGCCCCCAAAATATGTACCAGTCACAATGTTAGACTAACTTGCTGAATTTGAGAAGGTTGAATCACGACAGTGGCTTCGCAAGCTCCAATTTAAGAAGGGATAGAGTGGTAATTCTAGATATTCTGGCTAAGAAGGAGAAAGACAATTTGTAACTGATTCCTCCCTAGAATTTCACTAATATCCAAATAAAACAAATTTCGACAAACCGATTTGTTGAAATTCCCAAATTTTTATGTTATAACTTATAAAGTATTACTCATCAACTAGCTGTGTGTAAGAAGGATACAGGAGGTGTCACGTGAGTACGTTTACAGAGTATGTAGAAATTTCACAAGGGCTATTTGACAGCCCAACCATTGCAAAAGAAACGTTAAAGCAGTTAAAAATTTTGCCAATCCATGTAACCGAAAGACCGTTTGCTGCCGATCCTAATCTCGGGTTGATGCTGCCTGGAGGTTTTTTTGATGTATCCCGCGGAAAGCAACTAATTGGGATCTACTATACCCCCACTATGGAATTTCCTCCAGACATTATGGGTATCTACTATGTTTTAGAAACGCCCCCTAGTTCGGGCATTAAACTAACTTGGTCGCCTCCAGCCCACACCCTTTTAATACACCGCTACCCTGCTGGAAAACCACCTGAGAAGATACTTTTCCCCGGGCGGCCAATTCTCCGATTTACGGAAGCTGATTTCACCAATGCAAGCCCTGGAAAACACACTCTTAACTTTAAAGCGTATTCGATCCCCTTGACTGGAAAGTCTATCAAGCGCCGACCGGAGTGGGATTTTCAGAAGCAAATCTTTGTGATAAAGACAACTGCCGACCATCTAACAAACACATTTATCGCTGAATGCTCTGAGGGTAAACTTGTTTTGCATAATGATGAAGTTGGTGTCTATCCTTGGATGGACTGGAATACGTGGATGACTCCATCCACTACTGCCATTCTAGGGTCTAGTAGTGCTCCTCCCCTCGTTTTGCCAATAGCCTTCACCGCCGAGATGTACCCCGCTAAACCATTCTATGGCAAGTTCGGCCCTATCCCATTTGAGGATCCTTGGTGGAAATGGGTTTTGGGGGCACTCGCCGCCATATTCGCCGTTCTCGGCGGTATTTTTGGAAAAAAGTCTTATGATGGCGGGGCTAATTGGGCTTGTACCCAATCACAAGGTGTAGGTGGATATAAAAAGCAATGTACCCTTGAAGGGCCTGAAGAGGCCGTTGGTAATGGCGTGTTGTCTGCTGGCTTTAGTTTAGCTGCATATTGGCTTGCTAAAGCCGCTTTAAGTGACGAGAAAGATCCGTTTCGCGTTGGTGAAGAAAACACCAACCCTTCCCCCAATGAAGCGACAACCAAAGAAACATTAAGTGTGCAAATTGATTACAAAGAATTCCCAAATATCGCTGGTCCGCTTGATATTGGAGTCTCTTGGCAATTTGACCGATACGTGGACTCTGGAAAAGTGTATAGCTATAAAAAGGACTGGGTTATCCATGAAGATGCTGTTAACACAAAGTCCGCAACTTCTCAGAGAAGTTATCACCTGAATGAAACAGTATCCCTTTCTGCTTCCTTTTATTCTGGAAAAACGCAGTTAAAAGGTACCGATGCATTCGTTCTAGGTTTCCTTTATGGTCCAAAGGGAAAGTTCGAGCCCATTTATTATACCGATGAGACAAAGCCAGGAGAATACGAAGCAAGCATCACATTTACTTCAAATGATGACGTTGGACATTGGGACGCTTACATTATTGCTCAATCTGTCGATCAGTCATTGCAACACGAAGATCCCGAAGAAGCCGCTAAATCCCCAAGCGGCGGCGGAATATTGAACCAGATTTTGAAGATCAAAGACGGGCGTAAATGCATTATCGAAGTGGTAAAAAGTGCCAGCTTTGAAATTAAACCAGCACCCATTGAAATCAAGTAGAAAGCTATAGCGGCGAATCCTCGCATAGTATGGCCGGGCGGAGACCACCGCCTGGCCATACCTCATTCCCTCGGTGGACAAATAACACAGGTTGGTACAACAGTTTGTCTGGCCAAGATCCCAAATCACGATATTGTTAATCCAACTAAAGATTCGCTGTCGCCCAGTTGAGTAAGCAGCTAAAAAATTAAATATTGAAATAGAATGAGTGCTCTGATATTGTCTGATTATGTCTCTAGAGGGGCATAATCTGCCAACCTGGGCATTAAAGGAGCACAGAGGAGATCTTTTCGTGGATCGGAGAAAATGTTCACATCTTTCTACCCGCAGCAAAAGAAGCCTTTGCTATGTATGGCCGTGGGGCGATTGTTGTTGACACAGCCTCGCGCCCAACAGGGGAGGGGCATCCATTTGGCTATTTTCCCCAAGAGGTCGTAGAGGAGGGAAATGATAAGGATATTAAGCGACTTGTACACGAATACGATCCAACAATAGAAATAATTGTAGTACTTCTAAAACCAGACGATCTGATCTGCCCCCAAAATATGTACCAGTCACAATGTTAGACTAACTTGCTGAATTTGAGAAGGTTGAATCACGACTGTGGCTGGAGATGGCGGTTTATAACCCAGTGAGCTGTGCGGTCTGATCGTGTTGTAGTGATTCCTCCACATTTCAATTAGGACTTGCGCCTCCTATAGTGAATAGAAGATTTCTCTGTCTAAGAGTTCATCCCTCATCTAGCCGTTGAACGATTCATTATAGTCATTCTCCCAGGGGCTGCTAGGCGCGATAATTAAAGGTCTGACAGACAACTTCCTAAGAGCTTACAGTGAAATTTTTCTTATTCGTATCGGGGTTTATGGTCTTGTTCATCGGTACCTGATATACACAAACAAATACCAAATAGCGTTGACGATATAATGCACATTACGTGACACACAACTTTTTAGGATTGAGTTAACGCTGTAAAAAACCTGGTTTGAGGACTTTTACAGATATCTAATGTTGGGAAAATATAAAATTCAGGAAGAACATTATTAGAATTTCTTAAGAATATAAAAATTAGGGTAGAATAAACTCATCAATGTGCATTTGAGGTGCTAACTATGTATGAACTGATGAAAGAATTGTTTCAATATTACATTGATAATCAAGAAGATTTTGTCCGAAAATACGATGGGCAAGTCATTGTATTGAAGGATAATGACGTCATTGGAGTATATGACAATGAGTGGACCGCTTTTGAGGAAACCAATAAGTCTCACGAGGCAGGCTCGTTTATAATTCAGAACGTATCTCCAGGGGATGACGCATATACCGTATCTATGGCAACAAATTTTGTCTTTGCCGAAATTGAATGATTCAACCTCGCGGATTTTTTTTACAATGCAATAGTCTATCTAATAATCTGATAAGTGATGTAAAAATTGGTCCTGCATTTGACCCCACCGTTAGTAATCGACCCGATCCAAAGGGTTTAACTAAATATAAGGCCCTTTGGGATACAGGTGCAACAAGCACTGTTATCACAAAACCTGTTGTGGGTGACTGTGGTCTCATTCCAACAAACCTCGCAAGAGTAACATCCGCTACCGAAACCAGGGATACTTTTGTCTATTATGCTAGCATCTGGCTTCCAAATATGGTCTGTTTCCCATTCGTTAGAGTACTTGAAGCCATACTTTCCGATAAATATGATCTTCTTATTGGCATGGACATTATTGTGAGGGGTGATTTTGCTGTGAATAATTCACTCAACGTTACATCATTTACATTTAGAACACCTTCGATTGATCGTCTAGATTTTACACGACCACCTCAAAGGCCGTTGGTACCATTGGTACCTCCAAAAAAGAAGACAGGAAGAGGAAAAAGAAAATCCCAGAAGAGTTAATAAAATCAAGAGTTCGTTTCAAGATACCCTATGCATAGGGTATTTTTTATTACCTAATCCCATTACCTGATACCAAATGAAACGCTTCTGTAACGTTTCGTTACCTTGATCCGGGAGCTCAGATAAAAAACAACAACCGAAGAGTTCTCTGTTTGGAAAGGTTGTAAACATTACAAAATTCCCAGTCCTGTTTGCGCGTGTGGGGTTAACTCCAATTGATGTAATTGAGCTCGTACCCTTGGATTAAAAGCACACTGCCCCTAGCCGCTTGGCTGGGGGCGTTTTTGTAAACACCATGCTGGCTGGGGTTTGACTTTCGTTTCCTAATTTTCTAAGATGGTATAAAGTTGATAAGTCCAAATTGTTCTGTCTTAGATCGAGGTGGTATTTTTGGGGGGATTATGGAATTAGGAAATGGAGGGAGCGTGATGAAGAAATGTCCGTATTGCGCTGAGGAAATTCAGGATGAGGCTATTGTATGCCGTTGGTGCGGTAGGGATCTGGTTAGGACGAAAAATGGTGTATCTGTTCGGGTGTCGATGAATGGGGGTTTATATGACTTACCTAATCATGCGCTTGGCCTACGAAAAAATACTTATATACTCACAACAGATTCGATTAGAAAAAAGTTATATAGAGAACCATGAGAATAAAGGATTTAAACATTGGTATAGAAATCTGGCCTGAACCCCCGACAATAATTTCATTAAGTGTTGAATTGATTGACGAAGAAAGGGGTTTCGAATATGGGCTTATTCTAAGGGATAGTATTCTTGTCAATACTGCCGAATTCGATGAAGTACTTTCAAGCGAGATGGATAGAATCATATCTGACCACCCGTTTTTTAAATTAAAATTATGTGAATCACCAATTGAATTACGGTTCTATGTATACGCTATGGATATGATCCCAAACTTATGTCCTCAGATAGAAATTGGGCCGTACAGAATCGATTTAGCCATACCTGAGAAAAGGGTGGCAATTGAGCTTGATGGTCATGAATTTCATAAAATCCGCGAACACCGGACTCGGGATGCAAAACGTGAAAGGTTCTTTCAGAAACAAGGCTGGCATGTGATTAGATTTACCGGCACAGAGATTCATCAAGATGTAATAGGGTGTATCGAGGAAGCAATTGAAATTATTGAAAAACTTCCTGAACGTAGTTAAATAGTACACGAGGTAAAAGAAAAAGCAAGCCCAGCTGACAGGTGGAGTTTGTAACCGTAGGTTTGAGTTCGTACCCTTGGGTTAAAAGCGCAGCGCCCCGCGGGGGCGGGGCGAAGGCCGACAGGGGAAAAGATGATTCTGTCTTTACAATTTGGAGCTCGACTGAGCTACATCATAAATATCGTATATTAGATTAGGCAATTTGTCAAGTATTGCTAGCCCACCGTGCCGCCATCTTGTACAAATGGCGTTTATATTTCCCACGTAACTCAACCTTGTCGGCTCCAACACGATGAACTAGCAAATTTGATTATAAGCGAGGTTTATTGCCGAAATGAATGTTTTAAGGTTAGCTAATGGGTTGTAAATAGTACCGCTATATGGTATAATAAGGATAACAATTGAATATTGCAACGTCTCTCTTTTGAGACGACCGACGAGATTAGCGCCGTCATTCCGTAATGGAGTGGCGGCGTTTTTGCTTAAGGAGTAAATATGTCTGAAGAAAACGATAAAGTGGTAATTTTCCGCATCAGCCGTGAAGTCGACCGTGAGGTCCGGGTTGAGGCGGCGAAGAACGACATGAATAAATCAGAGTTTATACGCCAAACTCTGATCGAAAAGTTAAATAACTCCCGGCCTTCAAAATCGGAAAAGGGCACAAGATGAACACTGATGAATGTGCCCCTGCGGATCGGCTCTTGTTAGTTGTCGATGCAATAGCAGAGCTCGGGAAATTGACACTGTTGGAAGAGGAAAAAACGACCGACCTGGCCAACTTTACAGAGGCGACCAGGCCGGAAGCGAATTACACGTCCGCGATTAACACGGACACATAAGCATTTTACCATCATCGCCAAAAGAAAAGCCGCTCACGCGAGAGCGGCGGCGGTGATGACAGTTGATCAAGGCAACTGCCATATGAATATTATAGCACAACCGCAGGTGCAGGAAAAAATATTGCAGCACATAGGGGGGATCTGCTGTGACTGATAACCCACTGTACTCGCCCGAAATTGAAGAGGCTGTGATCGGGGATTTATTAATCAATCCGGCGGCTTTCAACGAGATCGTCCTGGACACCAATGATTTTTATATTAAACGACATCGGTGGATTTTCCAGGCGTGGCAGAAGTTAAGAGAAAACGGAATTTTCCCAGATATTGCGACAGTTGTCGGCCAATTGGAAGATGATGGAAAGCTAAAAGAAGTGGGTGAGGCGGCTGGAGTTTCGGTATTCCTGAATCGTACGCCCAACAGCATAAACGCAGCCGATCATGTAAAAAAACTAAAAGAATTTTCTAACTATCGCAAGGTTGTTTCTAACTCAGAAAAATTACTTAGGGAAATTCGCAATGGGCGAAATTCTGACGAAATTCATGCCATCATAGATACTATTACTAACGCCTCGCTGGGAGAAGAAACACAAAATGCACGATACAAAATCCGGGATGCAGCTTATGCTCTTCAACACCAGCAACAGCCTGAGTTCATCGTAGATCGCCTGATTGCGCCCGGTAGCGTTTCTCTTCTTGTTGGACCCGAGGGCGTTGGAAAAACAAACACCGTGCTGAGCTGTGGTGTCTGTGTGGCGCTAGAAAAGCCCTGGGTGGGTTTTGTTACTAAACATCGCAAAGTGCTAGTGGTTGACGAGGAGAGCGGGGACGACCGCATGGCTCTACGGTTTTCGGCGGCTCTACTTGGCGAACTTGGAGATGAGAAAATCAAAATGGAATATGTCAGCCTGACGCGGTTCAATCTCCGGGATCCAGTAGACGCAGTTTTGCTTCAAGACCTGATAGAGGAGACAGGCGCTGGGCTTGTCATTATAGACGCCCTGGTCGACATTATGCCTGGTGGAGACGAGAATGCAGTCAAGGACGTACATCCCGTTTTTATGCGATTGCGGAAAATAGCCGAAGAAACGAAGGCAGCTATTGTGATTATTCATCATACAAATAAAGCCGGAACATATAGAGGTTCAACGGCAATGGGCGGAGCCGTGGACTTGTTAATTATGGCCGAGAGAAAGGGCGGCAATTCGAGAATTGACTTTGAGATAAAGAAGGCTCGAGACATAGAACCTTTTAGATTTGCGGCGGAAATGCACTTTTCCGATGGGCAGATGTGGTTGACCGAAAGCGAGCCGAGAGATAGCATTAAACGCCTGGGGAAATCGCAGGCTTACGTAATTCGTCACCTGATCGAAAATGGGCCATCCCTAATCTCTGAAATTACAGATCATGCGGACACCTGCACGGATGAAGCAGCTAGGCGCGCCGTTTACAACCTGGCAAATCTAAAAATGGTAGAAAGGATTGACGAAGGTGGGCCAGGCGAGAAAGCTACATACAATCTTACTGATAATGGGAAAAAATATGCAGAAAGAGAAGGAATTACAGCTTAGACGAAAGCCTGTACTTGTAACCTGTACCTGTCCCCCATATAAAGATATGGGGGGGACAGGACAGGTTTGGCTTGTGAAGGGTAACAGGTTTTTCACAGGTTTTCACAGGTACAGGTAGGTGAAAAAGGCGATTAACAATAGCGCGGCGAACCTTTGAAAATTATTTGCGGATACTGTAATAGCGAGATTAATGTCAGGAAATGTCAGAAAAAAAAGTAACCAGGAAACAGAAAAAAGCAATCGCGGCTTTATTGAAGTATCCTACGATCGAGCAGGTTGCGGAAGCGATCGGCGTTAATCCGCGAACGATTTTTCGATGGTTGGATGATCCCGGTTTTAGGCTTGCGTTGTCCCAGGCGGAGGGGGCATCACTAGATAAGATTACAAGGCGGCTTTTACTCCTGGGAGGCAAAGCGATCGACGCGATCGAAAGCGTGCTAGATGATCCAAGCCAGGAAGGCGCAACAAATAAGCGGCTGGCTGCGGGGCTGATCCTCGATCAGCTATTACGGCTGCGGGAGCTACGTTCGATTGAGCAAAGAATAAGCGATTTGGAAAAGGCGGTGTTTTAGATGACTAAAAACACTAATAGGCGGCTTGATGATCTAGAGCGAAAAACGGGCGGCGGTGATGAGAGTGTTATTGTAGTGACCTGGTCCGATAATGGCAAACCAGATCCGTCTCAGATCGTTACCGTCAAAGGTGAAAAAATGACCTATGCGGAATATGGGCGGCGTTATCCGAATAATAAAATAATTACGCTTGACTGGGGCGATGATGACGAAATTATCAGAACGACTTAAAACCCTGGAAACGGCTATAAAAACTAAGCGGATCGGGGATGACCGGGTAAAATTTATCGAGGTTATATATGATGATTTTATCGAGATTTGGGACGTTGAGAACGGCGGCTGCAAAAGGGTATACGATCATGAGCAAGAGCAAACAACCTAACGACCTTGACCCGGTGCGGGTGCTGCTTTGGGCTGATCCAGACCAGGAAGGCATATACTGGGATCAACCTCCAGGCGACTTACCAGGCTATCGCAAACGGCGTAAATATACCGAAGCCGACCGACGGGCGCTTGAGCGCGCCATCGGTGAAAATGTGAAGGTGATAAAACCATGAAACAAGTAAACAAGCGGCTTGATGATTTGGAACATTCCACAAAGCCGGTCAAGGGGCTAGTTGTACTTTGGAGCGACTTTGATCTCGAAGGCGTTTATTGGGACGGTCCATTTTACAACCACGACCGGCGCAAATATTCAGAAGATGATTTGCGGGAGTTTAGGCCGGGTTATGATGATGTATTTATTGTCAGGTACGAGAAAAATTGGCGGTCCGAAGGGGGGACTTGAACCTTTGCATCTGTGGATTCAGAGGTTGGCGCGGGGGGGTGGTCGGGTTGAGGACTATTGTCAAACCCGGTAAATGAAAAATAAATGATAACATTTGCAAATAATTGCAGAAATGTATAATTCATTGAATAAACCAGGATCGGGGCGGTTTTAGCGGCTTCGCGTGCGTTTTGAAAGGGCGAAAATGCAACAATGACCTACAATTACAATGGGGGTTGAAGGCTATTACGGGGGCGCAAAGCAAGTATGCAAAAAGGGGTGTTTGTAGGCTAAAACAGGGATTTAGGTTTAAGATAAAAACAATTATCAAAAACAATAAATAACTATATAATATATCCTATTTGCCGGAAGGGGTGATAATAAAAACCTACTCAAAATGTTTAGGATACCAATGCGCAAATTAAATTCAACCTGGGGCGTTTTAGAAGGGTTGTTATTTGAACCATAGCCAATGTGATGGAAGGCGACCAAACAGGGACAATGGCGCGGCTTTTGGTGGTATGATACCGATGCGGGTGATTTGAGGTGTGAAAGGTAGGGTAACCTGTCATGAGATGGATTGCGCGCTTGTTTGCGGATAGGTCTGAAATAAACGGTAAAGAAGATTCGCCTAATTGAGCTGATTGGAACTTGGTAAATCAGGAGGCGGCAGATTGGGCAAGAAATTATTCCTATGAAGAGCTTCTACCCGGAATCACAAATGTAGAAAGAGAGGCTGTACAGAAACACGTAGCGGCTTTTTTTGAGGAAGGATTGACTATAGGTCAACTTACGGACCGATTAAAGGAAGTTCTTGATCCCGAAACGGCAGACGAAACGGCTGAAATAATTGCTAGTACGGAAATTACAAGAGCAGCAGTCGAAAGTGAATTGGCACAAGTCCAAGAGCTGAACAAAACAGGCGTGATAATGATGCCTGTTTGGCAAACTTGCAATGACTCCCTTGTTTGTGATATATGTAAATCGTTTCATGATAAGAGAGCTGATGTATATGAGGTGGGCAAGTGTCCTAAATGGATATAGAACTAATTGAAACTTATGGTTGAATAATATGGCGCAAATTGATCAAAGCAAAGGCAATGAAGTGAGCGCCTAGAAAGAAAGCATCCTTGCGATCGAACCTTAACAACAAAGCTCTAAATTTA
>SDBT01019309.1_pt1 | contig 10686 bp, 12 predicted proteins | sample 2277101 | NCBI WGS metagenome assembly SDBT01 (sample SAMN10404973, study PRJNA504765) | marine sediment metagenome | isolation source: marine sediment core GS10_PC15, 103 cmbsf | place: Arctic Ocean: Southern Knipovich Ridge | collected 2010
ATGCATAAGTTTCTGTACACCCCGCGTGGAACATTTCGCACGGGCCGAACACGTCCCGCACCACGGGTCGGTCCGCTTGTGGCAAATGGCGCCCCGACCAGATCCGCCAATACGTGCCGATCATCGAATTCCCGAACACCGGCAATTGCGAATCCAGACGATCGAACCGGATGCAATTCGGCGGCCCCCCGCACTCGCCGCCCCGTGTCCCGAACCCGGTCGTCTTGACCATGTCGAGAACGCGATTCTTTACGGCGATGTCGGCTTTGTCCGCGTGCGTCATCATCGGGGAATCGTCGCGGATACGTGCCGTGTTCGACACGATCCGGAGTTCGTTGAACCGTTGCCGCGACGCCGTGCCGTTGTTGTAATAGTCCGGTGGCGGCGTTCCGTCGACGGACGGTTGCGAGAACGAACCCGGACAAACGCCGCCCTGATTGAACCCCGTACACACAATCAACATGTTCGTCGCGCACGCCTCGATCGTCGGGTCGGCCCCCTCCGTCCGCATGAAAATCGGATCGGGCACCCCGAACAACGCCGTCGCCCCGGCGAGAACCCGATGGTCGCGGTCGGGCGACAAGCGATCGAGCGTGTCGGGAAATCGCCGGCAATACATCCCGCCGCCGCCGGTGGCCTGTTGCCCGCCGTCGCGATACGGCCAGCCGCCGCCCACGTAGAAAAACCGATCGGGAAACAATCCGGACAGTTCCTCGCCGATCGCCGATCCGTCCGCGCAGTTCGTTTCCCCTTCGGGCGGCGCCCGGTTTACCGAGTTCACGCCCCAACACGTGCACACGTTGTTGTCGAAACACTCGACGCCGGCGTTGTCGAAACACGTCCCGCGTCGGTAACGCACTTGCACCGGCACAAGATGCCCCTCGCCGGACCGGAGGTCGTGCAACAGCCCGCGCGCGTCCCGGTTGGCGATCTGTGTTTCGTCGGGCGCGAGCCACCGTTCGCCCCGGATGGAATCTTTCATCGTCAAGAGTTGCGCCGGGTCGTCGCTGCACGACAAACAGCCCGTGCCGCATCCGAGAATTTCGGACAGCACCCCGAGCCCGGACGACGTCGAACCCGGCAAGCCGACCCAACATTCGGGGTTTTTGCCCGGCGTCCCGTCCGGCGTGCCCGGCCCGCCAAAGAGCGGCGGACAGCACACCGAGAAATCGCCTTCGGGAAGCGTCACGATGCAATGGCCGGTGGTATCCTCGCACGTCATGTCGTGAGTTCGTCCACCGCAGCGACCAGCAGCGCCGGACGCACCGCGTGCGTGCTCGATCCGGACACGAAATCTAGTAGCTCTTGCCCGACCACGTCCTTGACCGTCGAAAGCGGCTCGGGGTTGGCGATGCGGCGTCTGGCCATCTCGGCGTATCCCTGGTTTAGTTCAATGCCCACGAAGCGACGGCCTAGCTGGGTGGCTACGACGCCCGTTGTGCCGCTGCCTGCGAACGGGTCGAGGACGGTTGCGGGGACAGGCGAGCACGGATGCGGCTTCCCGACATCGAAACCGTAAGCGGTGTCGAACGTTTCGCACTCGCACCCCGGCTCCCAGCCGACGGTGCGGGAACGCTGGTACCCGTCGTTGCTTATTTTCTTGGCATTGCCGACCCGCATACCGTCTACGCCCGAACCTTTCCAATCGCCCCCGATAGCCCCGCCGCTCGCGCCTTCCACCTTCCGCCGCCACGGCACCCCACATTCCGGACAGCAGCCCTTATCGCTCGTCCCGGCCTTGATGCACGGCTCGACCAGCTTGCGAGGGTAGGTCGCGAAATGTGCCTCGGCATACGCTTCCGTTGGTATCGTCCAGACGTCGCGGAGGTTGCGGCCGTTGGGGTTGTACTGCCGAACGAACGCCTCGCCACCTCGATTGTTGTCGCCTACCGACCAGTGGTTACGCTCCTGTTCTCCTTGACCGCGATGCGGTTCCTTGTGCTTCTCCCGCACCGCCTCAGCATCATAAAAATACCGTGGCTGTTGCGTCATCAAAAACACATGCTCGTGCGACTTCGTCGGCCGGTCCGTCACGCTCTCGGGCATGGGATTCGGTTTTGCCCAGATGATGTCGCTGCGGAGATACCAGCCGTCGGATTGAAGCGCCAACGCCAGCCGCCAGGGCATACCGATGAGGTTCTTCGCAGGAAGCGCAATGGATCGGTGTGCATAATTCCGACGCAACTGTTCGTCGTGCTCAGATGTCTTGCCGTTCTGCCATCCATCGCCAGCGCACGCGCCTGGCCTTGTCATCGCATACCCGTCTCCCATATTAACCCAGCACGTACCATCGTCCCGCAGCACCCGCTTGACCGCTCGGAACACGTCTACCATCGTGGCGAGGTAGGCGTCGGGCGTGGGTTCTAATCCAAGCTGAGCGTCGATGCGACGGGCGCCGCACTTGAGACATGACTTGCCATAGCACCTATCGGGCGGTGCCGTGCGGCCTGGCCTACAGCTATTCTGCGTGTGCCCATCGCCTTGCGGAGTATCCGCGCTGTAGATTTCCACATGGTCGCACCCTTCGTCCCCGCCTTCCCAAGACGCCGTTCCGTAATCCCGCAAGCCCCAATACGGTGGGCTGGTCACGCAGCAGTGCACCGACCCCGGATCCATGCCGGCCAGCACTTCGCGGCAATCCCCGATGTGAATCGTTGAATCCTTCATCATGCTCCCTTCGATTCGGCCTCGCCGGCCCACCGCACGTGTTCGTCGAACCCGCACCCGAACCCGCACACGAGCGACGGCGACACGGTCCCGTCGTCGTTGAAGTCGTGACGGCACGACATGACCTTGCGGCACTTCGGACAGGACACGAGCCGGCGCGTGAACGTCGCCCGCGACAACCAGCGCCACGTGCCCGGATGCCGATCTGGGTCGTCGTTGTAAAGCAGCGTCCGCACGTCATCCAACCCCCACTATCGCGGCACGAGCGTGTTCGCGCCGCGCTTCCGCAATACCCGGATGCGAATGCCACGTCGTTTCGACGATCGACTCGCACCGCAGACACGTATAAATTGTCAATCGTTCCTCAACGCGCAAATCGGTCAAGGCGAATTGCATCGGATCGCCGCAAAACGAACAGATCAAGCCGTAGGTCGGTGGCGGATGCCCAACCGCAACGCGCATCGTGCACGGCACCCATCGTTTTTTGTGTGCGTTGGTTCGCTTGGCGTTTTTCGGAACCCCACGCGTCGGGAACATCGGTTCGCGATGAAACAACCCGTGGCACCGATCGCAACACGTGACATGGATCATCGGTGATTCGTCGTCTAATTCGCCGCGATATTGCCGGTGGTGCACGTTGCCCGTTTTCGTTCCGCAGTATTGGCACCGGCGACGGTCGATCAACAGCCGCAACCATTTCCACGTGCCCCACAAAACGCCATTCGGTCGTGCGTGGTTGCTCCACATGGTCAAATCACGCCCCCACATCGCATCTTGTGCGATCGCAAATGCGCTTCGGTGAACAACGGTGCATGGTACGCCCCGGCGAAATACGCGTCGCCCGGCGACACGAACCCGTTGGGGTCGGACTCGACCACGAACAGATCGGACAACGACCATTGCCGCGTGTCCGGGTCGCCGAAGTTCGGTTGCGAACAGAACGCCGCCGACGCGAACCCGTCGTCGTCCACGACCAGATCGGCCCGATGGTGCGCGCACGGGTCGTCGGTTGGCGGTCCCGGTAACGCCCGGACGGGGTGCGGCGTCGACAATGACCACTCGCCGGCGGTCGGGTCCGCGTCCTCGCGGTCCGGCACCTCCGGCAACAACACCGCGTTTTGGCACAGGTTTGGCGACCAACCCCGTCCGGACGCCCGATCCGGACGCGCTTCGATGCACCCTTCAAGCGTCGGAGGCGGGTCGCAAATGCCGACGCCGTCCTCGCCGACGCACAACGTCCCCTCGCCCTGAAAGTCGCCGCCCAGCGCGAGACACGACGGGTTGGTGATGTCCTGTCCAAGTCGCGACGTGAGCGCACACGAATCGTCCGGCAAACAGCACGCCCCGAGCACGACGCCTTCGTCGCAATCGACGACGTCGCAATCGAATCCCTCGAAAAACGTGCCGGCAAAGATCGACTCGCACGTCGCCTGATCGACGATGACCCGACATTCGCCCGCCGAACAACACGCACCCGGCGCCATCTATCCATACCCCTTTCTCGACCAATACTTCCGAGTCCCAAGGGGAGTTTGTTTGCGCGGCAAGCAACGCCACAACGCCAACAGGATCGGTTCATCGTGCAACCGATGCAAACGGAACACGAACGGCCGCAATCGAATCCATTCCAACATCACGACTTCCTTCCGAGCAGCCCGGCGACGAATTGCACCAACGAACAATCGGTGATGCGCGCCGTGATCGGCAATTTGTGAATCCGCCATCGCGGCAATTGCCGCACGTACCAAATCCCGTTGATCCGATCCACCGGTAACACTTGCACGCGCGGCACGATCGTTTCGCCGGAGAATCGGACCGCTTCGTAGTGGACCGCTTTCAGGTTCGGCAACACCGCCACCGGCCCGGCTTCACCGGAGAATTCCCACTCGACCGCGAACGTCGCCGCCGCCGTTTGGCAAAACGTCCGTCGCGCATCTTCGTCGGGATGTTGCAACACCGTCGTCGGGTCGTTGAAGCACACGTCCAACGGGTTTTTTTGCCGAACCTCTTGCACGATCACGATGTCGCGTTCGACGGACGCGTTGAACGTGTCACGGACCACGCCGAAGCGCGTGTTCTCGCCGCCGGTGTTCCGTGCAAACCAGTGAAACCACCGGCCCATTTGATTCAGGGCCGCATACACCCGCACGATTTCGCCGACCGGGACCGCGTGCGCGTCGCCGCCGACACCGAGTTCGGCGACGTTCGTGGCCGGCAACCATCGCACGCGTCGCACGGCCGGGACTTCCGCCTTGAACAACGCATGACGGAGTTCGTCCGCTCGACGGAAGCGCGGCGCCGTGGTCGCCGGATGTTGTCGCCCGGTGACGTCCGCAACCTCGCGCACCCAATATCGCGCATCCGAGAAATCGGCCGCGCCCGCCGGGTCGTTGAACGTCGGAAACGGTTGTCCGGCCAGCGTAGGCGGCGGACCTTTCGGTGCGATTTCCGCGAAGAATGATTGCCGGATCCCGGCTTGATCCATCGTGGCCCCGTCGAGCGCGATGCGAGCACCGCCCCGGCCCACGTCGGACGTCAAGCCGTCCCCCGCCACCATGCCGCGCGTGTGTCGCGCCGCTTGCAGCACGTCCGCGAGGTCGTCGGCTTCCAAGTTGCGAGGGTTCGGTGGTTGGTTGTGTACGGTCATTATGGTGCCCCGGACAAATCCTCCGCGACGCACGCTTCGACGTTCTTCGGAATGATCTGCGTGAACGGCACAGTCGACGCCGGGAATGGCGTGAACACGGTGTGTGCAGCGCGCATGTCGTTGAAGCTGTTGGACACCGGCACTTTGGGAATCAATTGCAACGGACCGGGCGGACCTTCCTCGCCCGGCGGCGACGGCAACGGTTGCAAATCGTCCGGCCATTCCGCCTGCCACCGCTCGTGATGGCGCCACGGGTCGCCCTTGAAGAATGCCGCGATCTCGAAAGCGCCGTTTTCGATACCGCCGGCACCGGTGTCGCCGAACAGCCCGTGCGGCCCGAACAGTTGCCGCGCTTTCACGTCCTCCAACAGCCAATACCCGGCCGGCTTGCTTAGAAATTCCCTGTTGTTCGTGCGCCCGATCGCGGTTTCCCCGAGTTCGATAATGTCCGCCGCCGCCATGCGGACGATCGGCATCCGGATCGTCACGAGTTGCAACGGTCGCAAGATCGGAATTCCGGTCGGCACGATTTCCAAGAGTTGCGGCGGTTCGTCGTATGACCACCACGACACTTGCGAAACCAACACGGTCGACACGTCGATCGCGTAGTCGGCCGGACACGGCATCCGCTTCCATGTGACCGTGAGCAACGCCGCGCGTTCTTCTTCATCCTCTGATTGCGCGTGGTACAAGAATTCCCGGCGAACAATGAAGTAGTCGACGTGCAACGGATGCACGTCGCCTTGTTGCAGGTTTTGCAGCACAGACGATGCCATCGCCTCCGACGGACTCCCGCCAACGACGAACCGTTCGACGATCGTGCCCGATTGCAAATCTTCGACGATGTGATCGGTTTCGTGGTATTCCTGAAACCGAGCGTCGCCAATTTGGATCGAATCACGTCGCGGCTTCAGCGCCGACTTGCGCAGCGCCTGTATCGGTTGTACCGCCGGGGTCCGGAATGTTGATGGTAGTAAAGCCATATCAGCGTCCCGCTACGGCGGACGCACGGCCGGCGCGCGTTGCATTTCGGCCGTGTTGCGATCGACCGCCGCCGTGTTGCGGTCGACCGTCTCGACAAAATTCGATGGACCGCCGGAGCCCCCTTGCGGCAAGAATTCATTTGTCGCGCTCACCGGACCACGAGCACGGCGAGTATCGTCGTCGAGCCCCGTTTCGCTTTGGCGTAGTCCGGCAATCGTGTCCCGCACGTCCTGGCCCGATTGCTCGAAACGATCGAAGCCGTGACGCAACACGAATTGTCCGACCTCTCCGAAAGGGTTCAACATTCGCATGATGTCGAGCGTCGGCCCGATGCGCTCGCGCAGCGCCCGCACGCCCATTCCGAATATGCCGGTCGATTCTTCGGCGGCTTCCATCGCTTTCCGGGCGCGCTCGCGCACCGTCGGCCCCCGGTCTTTCGCTTCCCCCAACGCCTCGCCGGCGAATTCGGCAACCGCGTCGAACGTGTCGATCAAATCGGCTTTCACGCGGTCGATCACCGTGCCCGGCAACGCCGTCCCCAACCCCTCGAACGCCGTGAACGCCTGTTCGCCCCTGCGCAGCCCGGCCCTTTGCACGTCCCGCGTCGTCGGTCCCCGTTGGAAAATTCCGAAGTCGTCCAACAGGCGACCTTTGAACGTCGTTTCGATGAGCGCTCGCATTCCCTCGATAGGTTCGCGACCTCGCCGCAACGCCAAGCCGGCCCCGGCCCGCATGAATTTTTCGAGCCGATCGCCACCGATGCCGAATTGTGCGCCAAGAATGGCCATTTCCCGGCCCTCGCGCTGCGTGAACCCGATCATCTTTCCGAGTTCCGCTGAAAACCGTTCCGCGATACTGAGTTGCTTTCGGAAGTCGATCCCCATTTCGCCGGCGGCGATGCCCAGTTGCGCCATTTGCTTGGCGGTCGCCTCCGCGCTCACGCCCAACGCACCCACCGTGGCCCCGGCCCCGACGGCGCCGGCGATACCCGGAATGCCGATGCGTCCGGCGAATTGCTGGCCGAACGATTGCATGGCGCGACCCATGCGCCCGAGCGACGCATTCGCGACCGTTTCGGATTCGGCGAACGCCCGTTTCAGATCGGCATTCTTGGCGCCGATCCGCACGAATGCGTTGCTTACCTCTTTGTCCGCCATGTCATGCTGCCTTCGTCGATCGGATCAAACGATATTGCGGCATCGTGAATTCGCCCGCTTGCTCCGGGCTCAAATGCAAATTGCGTACCAGCCAAGCGATGTGCTCTTGGAATGGTATTATGCGGCGGCCTCCGCCGGTGTCACCGTAGGGTCCGAGCTTTCGCCCTCCGGCGCGTTTACGATTTCCTCCGGACTCGCCGCCCCGGCCGACATTTCGATGATGTGTTCCAAGAGCGACGTTATCGTTTCTTCGTCGTCCAAGAACGCCCGGACTTGTTCCGGCGTGATGTCCGGCTTGTGAGCCCGCAACGACCGTTCGAGCATCATGGACGCGCACGCCGGGATCCGAAGCAACGCCCGGATGTCTTGCACTTGCTGGCCGAACATGATCGCATTTACGTCGAGAATGCGGTCGCGATGGTATATCGGCTTGTGCTGTTTCCGGAGTTCTTCGGCCGACATCGCATACGCCGTCATCGCCTGCGAACGCGCGATGACGATCATTTCGCCCATGTCGGTATACCGTAGCGGCTTGAACCGGTATTCCACGCCGCCGACGGTCAAGCCGAGCCCCAAGCCGAGCGCGATGTCGAGCGCGTGTAAATGTTGTTCCGAAGATGAAAGGTTCATTGTCACGGTGCCACCCCCTTGTCACGTCCACGTGACCGTCACGTCCTCGTTCGCAATGATCGTTCCGAACCACTCCGACGGTTGGTCCACAAACACCCGCACGCGTTGTTCTTGAAGCCACCCGTTGAACACGAATTTTTTGTCCGTCTGAATCGAATCCGGCCGAAGCGTCACGATAAACGGCGCGCGTTCGTTGAACCCGGTCGAAAGGTCCACGAAATTCGGTTCGATGTAGCCGCCGAATTGCAAAATCCCGGTCCGGTGGTGCGGCCACCATTCGCGAAACCTCTGGTTGGGTCGCGTAAAGTCGGCCATCCGGCGAATCTCGCGCCAATCCCACATGAACAGCCGCGACGTGTCCGGGGTGCCGCCGGTCAAGCCGGAGCCGCTGATAATGTTATAGACGATCTGCCCCGATTCGCCTGTCAGATGCGCCATGCTACAGCACCGTATCCGGCATCACGAACGCCAACCCGGCCTTGTCGAATTCGAGAATGTCCTGCCCGTACAGCAACGCCTCGCCCTCGAACGGTTGGTCAATCGGCGAAATCATCCGGAACCGCTCGACCGATGCCGTGCCGACCCACGATTGCCCGGCCGTCAAAAACAGCGTCAACGTCACGTCCTCGCCGACCTTGATGTCGGCCGCGACCGTCGTTTCTTGTGGGAAGAACCGGCACAGTGCATTCCAGCCCGATTGACCCTTCGCACCGAATCGGGTCGACGAACCCATGAACCGAATCGGATGGATCCGCGTGAAATACTCGATCTCGAAATGCGACAACGCCAACCGCCACGAGTTGAACGCGCCGGTAAGCGTGCCGATCCATCCCGATTGATGCGCCATCGTCGAGCCCTCGCGCCTACACTACGAACGCCGCTTGCGTCAACGCGCCGGTCCCGGTCACGGTCGCCCGAAGAATCACCGGGCCATCGGGCGGCGATTCCGTCGTTAAGTTCGACAAGAGCGCCACCGCACCGATGAACGACAGATTCGTTCCGCCCGTTTTCATTATGAATTCGGCCGTCACCAGCGCTTGATTCACGATTAGCGCCGCACTGAGAACCGCATCGTCGACGATCGCCCGAACCTCCGCGCGCCATTCGGATGACCCGAGGAATTTGGTTTTCCACGTGTCACCCTTAGCGCGCGCGACGATGATGTCGGAATCCTGATTGACTATCCATTCTTCGATCGCCGCAACCAAAGCCGTCCCGCCGGTCGCAATCGTCAACGACCCGTCGAATCCGCTCATGTAAGCCATTGCAAAGCACTCCCTGATTTACGCCGGCGTTAAGCCGACATCGTATTCGCACGCCGAAAACGCGCCGCCCGCTTCGGGGTCGTAGTCCACATGCTCGAATCGCGGGACCGCCTCGAATACCGAGCCCCCGGTGAACGTCACCGTGCCCGGCGAGTTGTCCATGAAGTTTTGCAGCACCGCCAAGATGTCCGCCGCGTTTTCCGCCGTCCGGTCTTGTGTGAACGCCACGAAACCCATGTTCATTCGGCGCACCCAATTGATCCCGGCCCCGCCCACCAGCCGCACGCCGGTTGACGGAGCGATCGGCGTGACGTCGAGCCGCACCCACGGAAATGTTACGGACTTCGGCACCACCTGATGAATCCGCATCGGCGACGTTCCGAGAAGCGCCGTTATCGCGCCCGTGCCGACCATGCCGGTCCGGAACCCTTTCAGGACGTCGAATAGGTTGATAACCGTGCTAGGCACTTTCCATTTCCCGAGCGACGATCGCGAACATCGCGTCCGATTCCCGCTCCAACGTCACCGCCAAATGCGGACGGGGCTTCAAGTTGCGCGGCGGATAGCCCTTTTCCAGCGCGAGCGCGTATTTCTGATTCGAGCCGGCGAGCCACACCAGCCCGTTCGTGTCCGCTTTCACGCCCTTTTCGGATGCCCGCAACGCGCCCGTGCGCTTGCGCGGCGGTTCGCCGGGAAACGACGCGCGAACCTTGATCGGCGTACCCGGCCCGATGAACCCCGGCGCCGTCAAACTCTGGACGACGTCGCCGGTCGCGTGCGACTTCGTCGGCCCCGGCAACGACAAAACGTCTTTGAGCTTCGCGATATAGTGCTGTGTCGCGAGCCCGATCCCGCGTGCGGCGGCGCGCTCGTTCTGCAAAATGAATTCGTCGGCGTTCCACTCTCCGACCACGTTCGGTGCGTTAAATTGTCGCCTCGCCATTCGTTCCGCCCCTACGGTTCGTCTTGGAACCCGACAGGTTCCGCAGTCTCGATACAGTCGATGTTGACGAAATCGACCGGACCGTCGCCCCCTTCGTTCGGGAATTCGACGTTAATCGGCGACAACGTCCGACCGTCCAGCAAAAACCGCATTCGCTCGTTCGATCCGCCCTGAAACAATTCGTGCAACAGAAGTTTCGTTTTGACCCTGCGCGGCAACGCCGCCTCGCATTGCAGTCGGATCACGTAAGACCAGCCTTGCCGCCGGTATTCGCTCGCAAGTTGCGACGAAATCGCGCCGACCCGACATCGCACCGGAATCAACGACGTCCATGTGAACGCGTCCCCGAACGCCGCGTCGTCGGTTGCCACCGACTCTTGCAAGGTCGCGTGG
>SDBT01019310.1_pt1 | contig 10686 bp, 10 predicted proteins | sample 2277101 | NCBI WGS metagenome assembly SDBT01 (sample SAMN10404973, study PRJNA504765) | marine sediment metagenome | isolation source: marine sediment core GS10_PC15, 103 cmbsf | place: Arctic Ocean: Southern Knipovich Ridge | collected 2010
TCCCGGTGGTCGGCGGCCGCCGGGTCCAAGAGGACGCGCATCGATCCGCCGCAGATCGGCGTGTCGCCGGCCGCCGTGTCGCCGAACAGGTCCACCTCCAGCACAGTCGCGCGGCCTTCGTTGCAGACGCCCGGCGCACGGCGCTGCGCCTCGGCCTCCACTGCGCCCCCGCCGAGCGTGCCCCAGATGCGGCCGGTGTCGTCGATGGCGGCCTTCACGCCGGCCTCCTGCGGGGTCGAGCCCTCGGCGCTCAGGACCATAGCCACGACGAAGCGCCGTCCGGCGCCGATGAGGTCCGCGATCTGTCGATGGATGTCCATGCGCAGTTGTCAGTCCCGGCGTGAGCGCCGCTTTCTCCGGACCATGTCAAACAGGAGCGCCAGCATCAGAAGACAAACGACCGCAATGCCGATTGCATCCTTGCCGCCCATGTGGGCCCCCCTCACAGTACCACGCTGCCCCGCATCTTAGCACGTCGCAGGGCGCCGTCCAGTCCCCGATTGCCTAGATCCACCGCTTGAGCCAGGACTGGATGCCGCCCGACGCCTTGACCATGATGAGGGGCTTCTCGCACGAGCGCGCCACGGCCACCGGCACCGACCTATGGGCCAGCCGGCTGAGCCGGGGCCGGGCCGTCCAGCCCATGACTACCAGGTCGCAGTCCTGCGCCTCCTCGAGCACGGCCCCCGCCACGTCATGGGTGGTGACGGTCTTGGTGTGGACCAGTCCGCGCTCGCAGTGCAGGCTCTCGCGGTTGGCCTCCACGAACTGCGCGACGTCGAAGGGCCTGCCGTTCGCGTTCACGGCGAAGGCCAGGACCTCGCCCTCCTTTTCGTCGACCAGGATGCTGGCCACCTGCAGCGCGAAGGCGGCGTTGCGCCCGCCCGCGATGGGCACCAAGACGCGCCTGAACTGCTTGTTGCCCCCGCAGTCCTTCATGATGACCACGTTGCACGGCGATCGCTCCACGACGGGATCGACCGTGCTGCCCAGGCCGAACAGGTGGGCGCGGTGCTCGCCGTGCCAGCCCATGATGACCATGTCGATCTTCTTCTGCCGGACGGCGGACACGATGCCGCGCGCGACGCTGCGGCAGTAGCGCATACTGGTGCTCAAGGGGAAGGGGCGCGACAGGTAGAGGGCCGCTTCCACGATGCCCTCCTTGCCGCCCATGGCGTAGCGTTCGGCGTCGGCCAGCGAGACCTGCTCGGGGATGGGCACCATGTGGAGCAGTTCGACCCGCGCTTCGGTAGCGGTGCAGAGCTTGTAGGCGTTGCGCGAGAGCATTATGGCATCGTCGGCGCTCTCCACGGCCACCATCACACGGTAGCCCTCGCCCGGGGGCGCCGGGGCCTCTTCGATCACGTGGATCTCGTCTTCGGTGTCCACGGCGTGTGACTTGCCGTAGAAGACGTAGATGAGGGCGCCGATCACGATCCACGCCGGGGCCACTATCCACGCGATGGGGCTCATGTGGATGAGCCAGCCGGCCAGGAGGGCCTGCATCACTATTGCCAGGATCGGGAACAGGGGGAACAGGGGCATCAGGAACCCGTACTGCAGCTCGTCGCCCATGTTGCGGCGGATCTTGATGACGCTCAGGTTGACCAGGAAGAACAGGAGCAGGAACATCATGCTGGCGCTGGAGGCCACGTCCATCGTGGGCAGGAACGCCGCCACGATCAGCACAATCACGCCCGTGCAGGCCAGCGCGACCGCGGGCGTGCGACGCGTCTTGGACGTCTTTGCCAGCACGCCCGGCAGCAGGCGGTCCCGGCCCAGAGCGAACGAGACCCGGGCGGCGGAGAACAGCGTGGCGTTCAGGGCGGACGTGGCCGAGAAGATCACGGCCAGGGTCAGCAGGAAGTTCCCCATCGGCATCAAGCGGGCGACGGCCTCGCCGAACCCCTTCTCCTTGAAACTGCCGATCCATACCCAGGGCGCGCCCTCCACGCCCGGCGATCCGGCCTTCACCGCCACGACCGTGGCGAACGCGACCACCACGTAGGTGATGGTGACCGCGAACACGGAGTAGAGCATCGCCTTGGGGATGTTCTGCTTCGGGTCGATGGTCTCGTCGCCTGCCTGGGCTATGACCTCAAAGCCTTCGAAGGCCACGTAGGTGAATCCCATCGTGACCAGCAGCTTCGACCAGCCGCCGGGCAGGAACGGACTGAAGTTCTGGAGCCGCGAGGGATCGCGCACGGCTACGATGATGCCGACGACGCCGATGAAGGCGAGGAACAGCGTCTGGCCCAGCGTGAAGAGGGCCCCGATCTTGCCCGTGGCGGCAACGCCCCGGTAGTTGATGTAGAGGAAGGCGCCCGCCGCCAGCACGGCCACCGCCTTCTCCAGGACCGCCACGTTGTCGCCCGCCCACCCGAGCAGGCCCAGGCCCGCCATGTAGCGCACGATGTAGATGCCCAGCACCAGCGAATACATGCTGCCCGCCACGCTGGCGGCGAACCACTCCATCCAGCCGGCCACGAAACTGGTGCCGCGCCCGAACGCGATGCGGGCGAAGTTGTAGGCGCCGCCGGCACGGGGGATGGCCGAGCTGAGTTCGGCGTAAGACATCGCCGTGAAGATCGCGATCAGCCCGTTCAGCGCGAAGGTGAGGACGACGCCCCCCGGTCCGGCCACGCCGATCGCGTTGCCGATGCCAAGGAAGACGCCCGCCCCGATCATCATCCCGATCCCCATCATGGTGATGTGGAACAGGGTGAGCTCGCGGGACAGCTCTGAGGAGACGGGCCCCTTAGCCGTCATCGGATCCCTCCGCGTGGAGTTCGCGGGCGGACCCGAAGCCGTTGCGTGCAATGCGGCCGATGGACCGACGGCTCCACAGGATCAGGAGCGTCAGCACGATCAGCGCCCCGGCCACGATGGCGCACCCCAGCACGGTGTCGAAGTCCATGCGAGTGGGACCAGTCTGCTGTAGTGGGGGCCCGGCGATAGGAGCGTCACCAGAGGACGCCGCTGCCGAAGACAACAGAGTACCACAGTTACCGGCCAAAGGCAACTTCCGTGGCTCTAGAGGATGCCCTCCTGTTCGAAGGCCTGGCGTAGGGCGTCGCGGGCCGGCTGATCCAGGGCGACGAACGGCCGGCGAGGCGCGCCGCCGCGGTAGCCCATCAGGTCCATGGCCGCCTTCACGCCGGCTACGCCCGAACGTCCTGAGGCCGCCTTGTTGAGGGCGAAGAGCTTCCGGTGCAGGCGGCGGGCCCCGTCCAGGTCGCCCTGCGCGAACGCCTCGCAGAGCCGGCAACACTCATCCGGCAGGCAGTTGGCCAGGGACACGACCCCTCCCGTCGCGCCGAGCACCAGCGCCCCCAGCAGCGTGTTGGCCGAGCCCGCCAGCACGTTGAACGCGTCGTTGTCGGCCGTCACCTGCAGGTAGGAGGCGGCGCCGGCGGAGGAGCTGTCCTTCATGCCGGCGATGTTTGGATGGGCGGCAAGCTCCCCCCCGACGGCCGGCGATAGCTGCACGCCCCCGGCGAAGCCCGGCGCGTTGTAGAGCAGGACGGGCACCGGCACGGCGTCGGCCACCTCGGTGTAGTGCCGGATGAGGGTGTCGTCCGTTGTCCGTTTGGCGAAGTAGTGCGGCGTCAGCACGCTCACGAAGCCAGCTCCCAACTCCGCCGCCCGCAGCGAGACCTCGATGGTCTCGCGCGTGGACTCCCGCGCCGTGCCGACCATCAGCACCTTGTCGCCCTTGTGCTCGGCGAACACCTTGACGACGTCGAGCTGCTCCTCGGGGGTCAGGCTCATGAACTCGCCGTTGCTGCCCAGGCACAGGTAGCCGGTCAGCGCGGTCCGGCCGAGCTTGTCCAAGTTCTCGGCCAGCCAATCGAGCCGGACCACGTCGTCGTCGAACGGCGTCACCACCGGCGCAAACACCCCTGCGAGCATCTCGTCGCCCATCTGCCTACTCCCTCTCGGCGATCCGCCTGAGCAGATCGATGGTCACGCATCCCTCGAAGGGCAATCCCCGGCCGCCGGCGAGCACTTCCGCCTGCTCGCCGTCCGGGTCGCCCAGGCAGGTAACGACCAAGTCGGCCGCCGACAGGTCCTCGTGGCGCGTGTAGTCATTGACCGTCACCACACACCTCATTCCCGCGCCCTTCGCGGCGGCCAAGCCGTTCGCGTTGTCCTCGATCACCACGCAGCCTGCCGGCTCGAGACCGAGCCGCTCCTGGGCGAGGTTGTAGACGTCGGGGGCCGGCTTCTTTGCCTTGACGACGTCGCCGGCCAGGATCGCGTCGAACCAGCCGTATGCCTCCTCGCCCAGCAGCGTGCGCACGAGCGTGTTGACGGCGCGCTCGTTCGACGTCGAGCAGACCGCCAGCGGCAGGCCGGCCTCGTGGGTCTCCCGGACCAGCCGAGCGACCCCCGGCCTGAGTGCCAACTCGCCGCCTTGCACGATCTCCATGAAGATGTCGGTCTTGCGGCGGTGCAGGTCGGCTATCAGGCCGTCCAGGTCGTCAACGCCCGCGTCGAGACCTTGACGCGCGATGTAGTGACGCATGCGCTCCTTGCCGCCGCCCACCTTGAGCAGGCTGCCGTACGTGGCGGGGTCCCACTCGATGTCGAGGCCGAACTCGGCGAACGCCCGATTGAAGGCGATACGGTGGCCGTCGCGTTCGGTGTCGGCTATCACGCCGTCCTGGTCGAAGACCACCGCCGTGAGTTCTGCCATCTGCTCGTCCCCTTTGGTCAGGCCTTGCCGGCCGAGCCGAACCGGTCGATGAAGTCCTCGATTGTCCGCTGCGTGGCATCGCGCGCGGCGGTGAGTATGCGCACGGGATCCACGTCGTCCGGGTTCTCGGCGAAGTAGCCAGCCAGCGCATCGCGGAAGGCGTACTTGATCTGGGTCGATACGTTGACCTTCGCGCCGCCCAGCGCGATGCACCGGGAGAACACCTCGTCGGAGAGCCCTGTGCCGCCGTGTATGGCGATGGGCGCGCCCACCAATCCGGCGACCGTCTCCAGCAAATCGAATGCGATCTTCGGTTCGCCCTTGTAGACGCCGTGGGCCGTGCCGATCGACGGGGCCAGCACGTCAACGCCGGTCCGGTCCACGAACTCGACGGCCTGGACGGGGTCGATCAGATGCGTGCCCTGCTCGCGGACGGCGATGTCGTCCTCTGCGGCGACGATGGTCCCCAGTTCGCCCTCCACCGTCACGCCGGTGCCGCTCGCCGTCTCCACGACCTGCTTCGTCATCGCCACGTTCTCTTCGAACGGGAAGGTCGACGCGTCGATCATCACCGACGTCCAGCCGGCCTCGATGCAGGCGCTGATCAGGTCCAGGTCGTTGCAGTGGTCCAGGTGCAGGGCGACCGGCACGGAGGCGTCCTCGGCCAGGGGGCGGACCATCGCTGCCATCGTGGGGGCGCCGTAGAGCTCGACCACCGCGGCCGATGTCTGCACGATGACGGGAGCGCGCTTGGCCTCCCCGGCCTGGATCACGGCGCGGGCCGTCATGGCGTCCACGACGTTGAAGGCGCCGACGGCGTACCTGTCCGTGGTCGCCTGGGTCAGCATGTCCCGCAAGTTCACGTTGCTCATCGTTTACCTCTGTTCTGTAGGCTTTCGCGGTTGAAGACATGTTCGGGTTCGCGTCCGGCGAAGACGTCCAGCACGGCCCGGGCGGCGCCGGTCGCCTGGCGAATGACGCACTCGCGAGTCAGCGAGGCCGAGTGCGCTGTCAGTACGACATTGTCCATGCCCAGCAGCGGATTGTCCCGGGACGGCGGCTCTTCCTCGAGCACGTCCAGCCCCGCGCCCGCGATGGCACCCTCGCCGAGGACCGCGATCAGGGCCACCTCGTCCACCACCGACCCGCGCGACGTGTTGATGAAACAGGCGTCGGACTTCATCGCGCGCAGCAACTCGCCGCCGACCAGGTGGTGGGTCTCCTGGGTGTAGGGAACGTGCACGGACACGAAGTCGGACTCGCGAAACACGTCCGCAAGTCCGTCGTGCATCTCGACGCCGGGCACGCCGTCTCCGACGAAAGGATCGCAACCGATCGCCCGCATGCCGAACGCTGTGCTGCACATGCCTGCGACGCGCCGGCCGATGCGGCCCAGTCCGACCAGGCCGAGCGTCTTGCCCGCCAGGTCGCGGGCGCGGTAGTCGTTGCGCACGGCCCAGTTGCCCGCGCGCACGGCGGCGTCGGTGCGGCGCAGGTCCTTGGCCAGGGCCAGGATCAGGGCGACCGTGTGCTCCGCCACGGAGCCGGCGTTCACGCCGGGCAGGTTACAGACGGGTATGCCGCGCGCGGTCGCCGCCGCCACGTCCACGTTGTCCACCCCGGCGCCCGTGCGCGCGATGACCTCCAACTCCCGCGCGGACGCGATGACGTCGGCAGTGATGCGCGTCGTCGTGCGGACGACGATGCCGTGCACGTCGCCGGCCAGCGAGGCCACCGTCTCCTCCGAGGGATCGGGCGCGACGACTATGTCGGCACGGCCTTCGAGCAGGCGCACTGCCTCCTCGTGGATCGGCTGTGTGATGAGGACCTTCTTCATGTGTCGGCCCTCTGGCCGCCGCGCGCCAGCGAGACCTTCTTCATCTGCGCGGTGCAGTCGGCCACCTCGACCCAGTCGCCGTCGATAAGCATCGGCTGCCGTCTCACGCCGGGTCTCCGTCCGCGCTGATCTGGCCCGTCACCCACAGGATTGTGAGGGGCAGGTTGCCCCGCTGGAACGTCACGTGGAACTCGCCCGGCGGCACGTAGAAGGCGTCGCCCGTCTTGATGGCGAACTCGTCGTCGCCGACCTGCATGACCCCCTCGCCCCCGACCACGAAGTAGACCTCCTCCATGTCGTCGTGGGCGTGGCCCGTGGTGCGCCCGGTCGGGTAGATGATCGTGTGGCCCATCTTCAGGTTGCGGGACGGCGACGTCTCGGGGTCGATGAGGAAGTTGGTGTCGCGCAGGATATCCCTGGCGCGGCCCTTGACGTTGTGGCGCAGGGACCGGTCATCCTCGTCGGCCGCCAGTTCCTGGATGTTCACCAGGTGCTTCATGGGTGCTCCTTCGGTGTTCTCCGGCTACTCGGCCATCACCGCAACGGCAGCCGGTTCGACGTTCGGCCTGACGTCGAACTGCGCGTAGTGCACGCCGTCAACGTCCACTGCCTCGTAGTCGCGCCGGTCCTCCTGCTGGGTGACCGTGAAGCGAGACCACGAGTCCGGCACGCTAACCCGGACCGTTAGCGGCTCATCGTAGAGCTCGACAAAGGGCGCGTCATAGGTCTTGGCCTTGGTCTCGTCACACTCGATGGCCACCTTGAACCCGGTCTCCGAGGCATCCGTGACACGGACGGCTGTGACGGCGTCGCGCTCCGTGTTGTAACGGAACAGGTCGCCGGTCGTGCCTGTCCATATCTTGTCGCGATTGGCCACCAGGTAGTCGACGAGTTCGAGGAAGTGTTCCTCGCTGGTGCTGATCCACTCCCCGCCGACGCCGTGAAAGCCCACCTGACCCCACTTGCGCTCCTCGAGCGCCTGCTCGGCCAGGACCACTGCCCGGCCGTTTCCCCGTTCCTCGGCTACGCTGACACGGCGAGAACCCCCGGAGCCCCAGAAGCAGAAGTACTTGTCACGCACCTGCTGCCTCTCCTCGCGGCTGATGCCCCACTTGACATTGGACCCGCCGCCGCTCATGTAGGGCCGAAGCTTGCTCTCGTTCGGGTAGAGCTTCCAGATGATACGCGAACACTCGCCGATCTCGTAGTCGGCTTCCTCAAGGTCCTTGGCCCCATGGTGGTTCATCGTGTGGTTGGCCAATTCATGACCGAACTTGGGGCAGACCACCTCCCAGACCTCCCTGTTCTGCTGGTAGGCACCCCCGCCGGGGTTCACGAAGAATGTGCCCACCAGGCCGCGCTTGTTCAGTTCCGGGATGACGAACTTCGCGTGGGTCTCCATGCTATCGTCGAACTGCATGCTGAACGCAGCAATCTTGCCGTCCCTGAACTTCATGACCTGCGCTTCACCGTAGAGGGATGCAACGCCTTCCACAGCGGCCTCCTCCGCCCGCCCGAGCGTGCCCAGGCAAGCCACGACTAGAACGAGTGCTCCGATAATGCGCATGAGTGTCTCCTTCCGACCTCCAGGGCATTGGCAGCCCGCACGCCCCGCTGGTGTGACAGTATGGGCCTGCCGTTCGCCGGCGCATGATACCACGTGCGCTCCCAGCGTGCCCAACCTAAGGGCGGGAAGGGCCACGCCACGTAGAGACAGCGCGTCCGCCGGGAATCGCTCCCACTGCGTCTACCCGCGCGCCTTCCCGACGTTGCCCGGGTCGAAGACGATCTCCCACGTCCCGTCCAGACTGAATCGATGCAGCTGCATGCCGTGGTTCTCCTCGAAGGCATGGCGATCGTAGCATGGGGCGGATGATGGAAGGGCGCCGCCGCCGCAAGCTCATTCCCCTTCGGCGTCCCGGAGCAGGGAGTCGAGTTCGTCGGGCGAGAGGTCCCCCGCGAGCCGGGCAACGACCGCCTGTGCGAGGCCGGCTACGGTTGGGGAGGCGAAGAACGTCTGCACGTCGGCTGCCACGCCGAGGGCGGCCCGCACCCGCGCCGCCAGCCGGATGGTCGTCAGAGACGTGCCGCCCAGGTCGAAGAAGCTGTCGTGGATGCCGATGGGGGATACGTTCAACAGCTCCGACCAGAGACCCGCCAGCAGCACCTCGACGGGCGTCTGCGGCGGCTCGAACGGCGTGTCCAGTTCGGGCCGCTCGTGGGGCGGCTCGGGCAGGGCGGCGCGATCCACCTTGCCCGTGCCCGCCACGGGCAGGGCATCCAGGAACACGAACCGGCTGGGCACCATGAAGTCGGGGACCAGTTCCCCCAGCCGCGCGCGCAGCCCGCCGATGCCCAGGGGCCGGCCGCCGTCCGTCGCCAGGTAGGCCACCAGGTACGCGTCGCCGAACTGGTCCTTGCGCGTGACGGCCACAGCGGCCGAGACGCCTTCGATCCCGCGCAGCGCCGATTCGACGTCGCGGATGTTGGCGCGGTGGCCGCGCACCTTCACTTCGAAGTCCTTGCGTCCCATGTGGGCCAGGCAACCGTCCGGCAGCCGGCGCCCCATGTCGCCCGTGCGGAAGACGCGCACGGCGCCGTCGGCCAGTTGCGGGATGAAGGCCGCTTCCGTGCGCTCCGGCCGCTGCCAGTAGCCGTGCAGCAAGTAGCGGCTCCGGATCGCGATCTCGCCGACGTCGCCCTCCGCGACCTCGCCGCCGTCGTCGGTCAGTATGAGGACCTCCTTGTCCTCCATCGGCAGCCCACAGGGCACCACGCCGCCCGGGTCGCGGTGCACACCGTCACCCCACGGCACTGGGAAGCTGCACATGATCCCCGCCTCGGTCGATCCGAAGATGTGGGCCAGCCGCGTGTGGGCCGGGAAGGCCCGCCGGAAGGCGTCGACGTCTGCCCAGTACATGCCCTCTCCGCCGGTGTAGACCAGCCGCAGGTGCTGCAGGCTGACCCCGTCCTGCAGCGAAGAGACAACGTGGCGGAAGAGCGGGACGATCAGTTGAACGAACGTGACCTCCTCGCGCGCCATGGCCTCGACCAGGTGCTCGGGCGTGCTGAAATCGCAGGAGACGTACGCGGCGCCGTTCATCAGGGCCGCCAGCAGCGCCCAGACGGTGCCCGTGTAGGAGAGCGACGTCGGGCAGGCGACCCGGTCCGTCGGGCAGATGCCCAGCTCGTGGTTGTAGACCATCGGCACGTGGAGCAGGCTGCGGTGGGTCAGGACGACGCCCTTCGGCTGCCCGGTCGAGCCGGACGTGTAGAAGATGTAGGCGGGGGCGTCGGGCGGGACCTGCACCTGCGGGACGGAGTCAGGCGGAGGCAACTCGTCGGCCTCGAGGTCGACGACCGCCCGGCAGGGCCCGCCGAGTTCCGCGGCGAGGGGGGCGTTCGCGCTGTCAGTCAGGATGAGGCGCGCCTCGGAGTCCTGAAGGACGGCGGCCACCCGGGCCGGCGGGAACGTGGGGTCGATGGGCACGACAGGCTTGCCGGCCTTCAGCACGCCAAGCTGGGCCGCGATGTGCGGAAGGGCGGCCGTGCACAGGAGGACGACCGGCTCCGGCCCGTCCCCGGCGGCATCCAGCACGACGGCAGCGATCCGGTCCGTCAGATCGTCCAGTTCGCCGTAGCCCATCGCCTGCGCGTCGACCTTCACGGCCGGGTGCTCGGCGTCTCGGCGGACCCAGTAGCGGAACCGGTCCGGTATCGACTGCGCCAGCGCCTCGCGCTCGAAGCGAACGAACCCCTCCGGACGTCCGTTTGGATCAGCCACCGAACTCAACTCCCCCCCTGGGCGCCAGGCCGTGCAGTAAGGGCCATTAGAGACGCCCGGGCCGCCCGAGTCAATCGGGTGCGTTCTTCGTTCTTGACGGCCCCGGCGCCTAGGCGATAGAGTCTGCACCTGAGGCAACACCCGCATACCGCGGCGGCCCCGATATGCCGCCGGCCACGGGGGAGTTATCCGTGAGAACCGTCGACGTGATCCCGGAACCTGAGACGAAGGGCAGCTTCGATCCCCGCAGGCAGGACGCCGAAGATCGCAGCGGGATGGGGGCCCTGAGGGTGATCCTCATCTCCTTCGCGCTTGTCCTGGCCGTCGGAGTCGGTTATGGCGTGGGGCCGCGGAACGACGATACCA
>SDBT01019311.1_pt1 | contig 10685 bp, 18 predicted proteins | sample 2277101 | NCBI WGS metagenome assembly SDBT01 (sample SAMN10404973, study PRJNA504765) | marine sediment metagenome | isolation source: marine sediment core GS10_PC15, 103 cmbsf | place: Arctic Ocean: Southern Knipovich Ridge | collected 2010
GCCCTGATAGCCCAATTAGCTAGCTCAGGTGCCATAGGAGCGGGATGATCCCTCTTGGTTGTGTCCACCTTTAGTTTTAGATAGTTAGCAGGTGCTTTCCCATCTGGATGGGGTGTTACCATTTTACGCTTTGTAAAATTACCATCCTCATCAGCCTGCAAATTTCCCACCTTATACTTCAACCTCTTTAGAGTAGACTCAGCGTAAGGCTCTCTTACATGGTCTGCATAGTAACGTGCGTGCTTAGGCTCTCTGCTAAATATGATGTTCTCCTCCCAAGCAGGGTAGGGTCGATTGCCATACTTCTTGGGTAAGAAAGATGTCTTGATCCAAGGTATCTTGTCGATCATAAAGATACCCTGCTCCTCAACATCAACGATCAGATTCTCTACCACAGACAGCCTCTTGCTGTCCATGTATCCAGAGCCGGTGTTCCACCACAAGACTCCCTCCGGCTTTAACGCTTCTCCAATAGTCAGCACCATAGCTGTACAGAAATACAACCAATCCTCAGGGGACTTGAACGTATCCCACTCTGCCCCATACTTACGTGCATTGTAGTATGGGGGGCTGGTCACACACAGATCAAACGTATTACTTGGCACACTAACAAAAGCTTTCAACCAATTCTTATGGTGTGCTTGATTCAGCGTATACATTTTCCAACCTTTCTACTCCTAATTTCCAAGCGTCCTCATCTATTTCACAACCCATACTTAATCTGCCAGTTTTCATTGCGACAGCCAGTGCTGTCCCTACGCCTGCAAAGGGGTCAAAGAGTGTGTCACCTTCCTCTGTAGTCGCCTCAATAATTCTTCGTACAAGTCTCTCTGGCTTCTGCCACTTAGCTCCGCTAACTCGCTCAGTCGCCATTGTATGAAAATTGCCGATGTCATTCCAAACATCTGTTGGAATCTTCCAAGATTTACCCGACTTATTAAAAGCACTTTCAGCAGTTTTCTTTGGAATACCGACATGCTCTGGATAGAACACATAAGAGCTCGTTTTCGAATACCAAAGAATATCATCATGTTTTCGTCCGAACGCATTTTTAGCTCTCCCGCCCCAATCATAGGGCCACACTATCCAGTTTACAAAATTGTCCTTACCGAATAGCTCGTCCATATAAAGTTTCAATTCTGCAACGCTTCTATAATCTGTCTGTACGAAAATACTTCCAGTATCTTTTAGGAAGTCTCTACAATTTGGTAGCCACCTGTCGAAGTCCATGTTGTCGTACACCATGTCAGCATACACTAGATCGAATAGCATATGGTCATGAGCGTCATACAGGCGTGCTAATTCAAAGTAATCTTTGTTATCTATGTGATGAAAGATGTGGTTGCCGTCTTTCGAAATCCATTCCATGTTCGACCTCAAACCAGTATTTTGATTCATCTTCTAATTTTTCCTTGAATTCTTTAGCACTCCCACCATTTTTGAAGTAGTCTGTCACATCATACTTCTCAGGGTATCCCTCGAAAGTAAAAATCTTGGATAGACTACCTATCTTCTCGCCTGTGCTTACTGCTCCCTTTCTTCCTGCCTTGTCATTATCGTACACGACATAGATTCTGTTGGCGTGGCTCATTTTGCTGATCCACATAGGGTTGAAATACCCCCCACCTACCGTGCTTGACATGGCTGGAATTCCATGTTGCATCAACATTATAGCATCTGGCGGGCCTTCTGTCAAGCAGAACCACGGTTTGTTCTTTACGTAGTCTATGTTAAAGGGTAGTGGGCCCTGATGCTTATACCATACCTTTTGGAAGCCTTCGGGATGCCGACACTGAAAGTTTCGGAGCTTGCCTCCAACAAATATGGGTATCGTATACCAAAATCCAGTATAACCTAACTGAAAGAGGTCAATGGTAGAGTCTGTATAACCTCTTGTATCTTTCCAATACTCTCGATACTTCTTACCCAAATTATAAAAAGAGCTGATAAGACGTTCACTTACTACAACGTCCTTCTGCTCTTGGGTTACTACATTTTGCAGATACTCAAGGTAGTCAGGGCTATTGTCCTTGAGGTATAATTTTGTCTCGGCTCTCGAAAGCTTTCTAATTTTTGTAAGCCAATCATATGCATCCCCTGAGATGTCCTTCGAATTCCAGTAAAAAACCTGCTTCTCTGTGTCAATTACAAGACTGTCATGTTCATAAGTCTTAAGGTATCTACCGTGTCCTGTGATACGGTAAGTCTCACCAATGATGTCCTCAAGTCTAGCCATCCTTAGTCTCCATCCATTTCCGGTTTTCGTAATCATACCACCAATTCCTCTTACAGAATTTGCAATACCAACGCGTGATGAAAGCGTCACGCTCTTTTCTAGTTACACAACCATTACAATCAGGACATTTAGCCATAGTAATATGAAACCCACCACTCCACCCCTGCCGTTAAGGTCGCAGTCACCTGCTTACTTGGCAAAGCTATTCTATCTATGCACTAATAAGGGGTTGCCAGAGTCGATCATATATAGACTGAGCAACCTTAAAGACCGTTGTTGCATACGCTAGGATCGCAGACACAAAGAGGTCTGGATCAGCACCGGAGGGCAGAAGCCCTGAGAAATCAGCGAAGCTGACAGTCATTAGAACAGCAGCAAGATATACCACGAGTTTCTTCGTCCCACTAGACAAACTCTTTGGGAGTCGACCAGCGAAGAAAGGAATATTTCGTAGTAATTGAGATGCAAATACATAACCTTGGTTTAAAAGAAAACCAAGTAGGAGCGTTGCTGAGGCAACGGTGCCCCAATTTACAACGATATCCCAAACAGGTGAGTCTAACATATTTTTAAGCCTCCTGTAGCTTAGGTAGCAGGACTTCGTGAATGAAATCGTCTGCTGTATTTCGTAGACCGTCTAATCCATCGTGATTGTCTATCAAACGGTCATAAAAATTAAAACCTTCCACTGAGCCTACTTCTGGCAGGCCAGTCTCCGAAGGGTCATCATATAATGCTGATCCAAGAAGCGTATGAAATTCTTTCGATCTAATAATTCTAATCATAAGAGTGTTGGGAAAGGCGTCCATAACGACTTTCGTACCCTCATTCATAAATCTCCAATCATCTATAAAAACTACATCAAAACTATCATAGTTAGCTTCTATGTCGTCAACGGCTTGTTTAGCCCAAATATTCGGGTCGTATTCTCTACCCGTATTACCGACTTGTTGTAGTAACCGTCTGCCCTTAGTATCTTTCTCACCATCCCAACCCATAAATCGGGCGGTGTCTTTCACACCTTGGGCAAACGGCACCTTGTCACACATAACGTCATGTTCTATAAGAATTTCAATACATAGATCAGCAAAAGTAGTCTTACCTTCTCCTGCCCGTCCCGAAACCAGTATTACTTGCATGGCTATCTATTTGGAACAGGAAGTCCCCGTGCTATATACCACTGATCACTATGAGCTGACTGACCTTTATCTTTTTCTTCTTCCTCTTCTTCTACCTCTTCATCAAGGAATTCAAAGGGGCCGTCGAACGATGCTGTCTGTTCCATAACCTCATCAATTTCTTCGAGAGCAGTTAGAAGATCATTTCTGCTTACATACCTTTTATCAAAATCTTCAATCTTTCCACCGCGTGCCTCGTACATTTCGAGGAGCTCTCTACGAGTCATGTCCTCTAGTTTCTGTGTCATTTTATCTCCTAAGCTGTGTTAATATCTTCAAGGATGCCTTCAAAGACTCTATGATCTAGATAGCCTCTAACCAGCATTATAATAATCATTTGAGTTAACATATCTCTATCAAAAATTACAGAGTCCTTCGTAGTCAGGAAGGCTTTTTCTTTGCCTTTGATTACGATAGAGTTTACACCATCAAGAAAGGTGATCTCCACTCCCATCATTTCTTTATCCTCTATACTGGTAGAGTAATATCTTTCTCCATACTCTCAGCTTGAACAATCTCTATAGTCTCTTTCAATATGTCCTCAAAATTATCTTCAAAAATCATGTCGCCCCATTCGAACGGGACAGAGTTTAGATGTGCTAACGCCTGTTGTGTCAGAACATCTATGTCCTTTCCGGTGATCATGATATCAAAAGTCTTTTCTTTCCAAGAGTCGTCTATGTCTGGTGTTTCAGTTACCGAAAGCGTCATCTTACCAATGACCTTGAACAGATTCTTATTTTCCTCGTCCGAGTCAATTTCAAGGATCATCTTTCGCCGTCGGTAATTCTTCCCTTGAGCCTGTTCAAACAGCTCAGTTAGTTTGTCTTCTACAAGCTTCGTCGTGTCCATTTTGAGTAATCCTCCAGTAGATCGAATAGCTCCTCGGTAATCTTGACATCCTCTATGTTATGCACAAGCACTTCTGCTAAAGCTTTCTTATCTCCGTACATAGCCTTGGCCCACGTAGCAAGCCTGATTTGTGTCTTACCTTCGATACCAAAGAAGGTAGTAACAGCATCCAGTGACTTCCTATGCGTGGCTAGTAGTGATCGTGCTCTGTAAAACACATCAAAATGATAGATCGAGCCAAATGCAGGGAAGTTATACTTCCAATACAGGGCTCTCGTTCTAAAGAATTTTATATCAAAACCTGTTCCATAGTAAGTAATGATTACATCAACATTCACTAGCTCGTCTAGTAATTCTTTCACGATACGTTTATCATTCGTGCCCTTGAAAATTTCATCCTTGTTTACGATACCATGAACAACCTTACCGCCACGATACTTCAAACACCATGATAGCATGAAACCTATGTTCGCCTTCAAGCTACTAGTTTCAATGTCCAACGTAGCCAGTGTCAATTCCTCTTCGTCATACCAACGAAGTTTTTGTGTTAGACCTCGACGGAAGCAGTTAGGGTGAGTTTTCTTTGTGTGTCTGTGGATACAGTATTTCTCACTGTGTTTCTTTAGTCTCAGCTTTTCTGCTCTTGCGGCGTCTTTGTCTAACTTCGTCTTTACGGATTTGAGCATGTTTTACTCCCTTTATCGGAATAGATTCATCTTCGCAATAACCACAGATACCTCGTTCATCAGCAGTTAAAGCCTCTCCACACACTATACACGCTTTCTTTCTCATTAGTCAAAAAATTCCTTTAGCTCTTTTTCTTTCTTATCTCCAATAGCATGTCTAGCGGCAATCCTATACATAAACCCTGTATCAGTAAATTCATCCCCTAACATGTATGCTATCTTATCGCAGGTCTGTTTGAACGAGTTAGAAACCCGCTTCCTATCAGCTACTAATATCAAGGCGATCTCCGAAAAACTAAATCCACTAGCTACTCCATTTAAAACTCTACCATCAAACACTGAAATCTGTTCATTAGCATATAATTTCTCGAACGTCATCTTCACGCTAAGTGCGTTATTAAACTGGTCACTCTCTATGTCACCAGCGTCTAGAATGAAATGTAATACCTTAATGTATTCTTCAACGATCTGACTCATATAATTCTCTGTCGCATATTCCTTTGAATGGGCATCGGTTGCATTGCCATCCCGGTATTCTTGGGAAGCCCATCCCTGTGCGTGCCTCCTCATCCTGCCACCCATTATACACTGATTCGGCTGTCCTGTCAAGTAGGTTTTCAAAGTTAAGTACAAGCGTGGGTTTTACATCTATATTATACAATTTCCCGGATGCTAAGTGACCATAATAGACTTGCTCAGGCAGGTCGCCGTACAGTTTCTCATGTGCCCACCTGTAGAGATAGAATTGAATATCGTTGAGATCGTTCTCAGTGGGGGCCTTGGCTCCAGTCTTCCAGTCGTACACCCCTCCCTCATCTATCCTATCCATCTTACCCGTGACATAGATATTCCTACTCTCGTCATAGGGTAGCTTGAACAGTTTTTCTATAATAGCCTCACCATCAGGAAACTCTGGAGTCATGTTCTCCTCATAGCTCTTATACATATTCTTGAACGAGCGTGGAGGTTTGGGGGTACTTCCAATGAAGTTAGAGCGTGATGCGTACAAGCGATCCCATTCTTCCAGTGACCACTTAGTAATCTCCTGCATCGACTCTCCACTTGTCTCATATATTTCTATACCCTCATGAACAACAGAGCCGAAATTCATGTAGACAGTAGACACTGATGCTCTAGCTGATGTAATGCGATACTGGTACCTCTTGTTACAGGCCCAATAGTCTTTTAAGTTGCTTGCCGAAATGTGTATGTCTTTCATTAGTATTGACTCTGATTCTTATTGTATTGATCTGCTTTCCACACATCAATCATTGACCGGAAAACCTGAAACTTTAGTTCTAGAGTTTTGAGGTCGCCCTGTTTCTTGTAGATGTTGTCCCTTAGTATCTCAAGATCGTGTTTGGTACTTAAATTGTGCCCCTCCATGTGATACACCGCCTTGATATAATTCATGGCGGGAGGCTTGGATGTTATCCAATATTCTTTGTTCATGGTCACAACCCTAGTAACCTCCGCTAGCTTGGCATCGAGAGAAGACTCAAATATAGCAACCTCCCGTTTCAAGTTTCCTATCCTGTCCGTCATAGCTACCATCTCATCAAAGTCTGGTAATTCAAAGTTACCCATTTTATCTAACCTCGTTTAAGTATCTTATTCCCTCATCTGGAATTACTTGTCCTGTTTGTTGTTCTTCAGCCAACACACAAATTAGTGGAACTTCCTCAGATGTTTCGTCATCAGTATTACGCACACAGTCGAATATAGCATTGATAACATAAATCTCGTTACCTGACTGTGTTGCGATAGCTAAATTAATTAGTCGCACAATCTGAAACTGTTCTGCTAGTAAAGCATTAATAGATACGAACACATCCTCTGAAATCTCCTCACCAGATATGTACACTACCATAGTCATACTCAAGTCCCCTGACGGTCGCAAATCAACAACATCAATATCACCTTTAGACAACCTCTCAACATCATCAGCTAGTAGTGGTTGTGCTTCTCTAGTGATAGCTGGTGTAGGGGTGGGCGGTGCTGGCCCGATTAGTGGTAGGTCTACATACTTAGCAATCACCATCCCAAACATTACCAGAACAGCGACTACTATTACTAGCCCTCCAGCCAAGAAAAATATCTCTTTAGGTTTCATCCTTTCTCCAATTCTTTTTCGCGTTCCATATACCTATACCCATAGTAGCAAAGTTAAGAATAGTAAAACCCCACTGTTCTGTAAGTACAACATATACTTGCCACATTGCGGCATTGCCCGCCCATAGAAGCCATGCCCATCCGACTCCCTTGCTCCATCCTAAGTTAGCGTTAGCTAACAAAGTCGTTACGCTCAATACCCAATCCATTATTCTCCCTGTTCCTCCAAGAGCTCTTTCACTCTCAGATACTTGTCCACGTTTATGATAGCATTCTCCAAAGCCTCAACCGATGGCAAGTTAGGCAACACCAGATCGAGCTTTGCTTGCATTTCTCCTACTCCCATACCCTCATTATACACCTTAATGGGATCAAAGTCAAGTGTCTCTTTGTTAGGAATTATACCCCATGTCTTACAGGTGCTCGCTATTTCTTTCTCATGTACTTCAAGAAACTCTGATATGTATGAGAGAGACAAACCCATAGCGGTCATTTCTATCACTGGAAAGTCAGACAGCATCCAAATCACATAAGGCTCGATGTTCCCCTTCTTAGCCAGAACGGAAACTATTACATCCCATAGCGTAGCCTTTGGATTGTTTCTGTATATCTCCTCTACCAATTCGTCTAGGTTTACCTCCCCTAAAAAATTATCATTCATGCTCTAATCTCTCCCTCAGCTCTATGTTCTCATTATATAGTGTCTCTGCCGCTTCCAATACATCATGGAAAGCATCAAAGTCTAGTATGACGAAGTACCTGACATCACTACGAGAGCCTGAGAATTTGGCAATCAGGATTGGTACCTCATGTAGAAAGGCTCCCTCTGCCTGCATCCTCACCTTCTCCAGCCACTCTCTCTTTACTGCAAGCTGTTTAGCTCCCCCGTAACCAGTTTTGGCTTCGCCTTTGAATGTAAACGGTAAGAAGTAGTAACGTCCTACTAGGTCTGCTTTGAGCTCGTCTATTTCTAGTATTGTCCCAAGGGCTCCAGAGCCAGGTACCTTCTTCCACGTATAGGGCCAATCTTTGTTTAGAATTTCTACAGCATCCCTCTCCCACCTAGCACCCTTCTTTTTACTGTCTACCATTTTCTTGTCCTGTTAAAACCTTTTCGTCATCTTTCTTGTACCAATACACAAGATGACATTTGTTACAAAGCTCTATCTTTATAGTGTAATCATCATCCTCTTGTCTTTTTACTTCTGCAAAGTAATAACCATCACCCAAAAACAGGGGCTCGTGCTCACAATTATCACTCATCTTCTATACCATCCTCCCGACCAAAATTAAACTTCACGTCGGCCGAATCTGAGATTTGTAATGACTCACCTTTCCAACCAAAAGTATGTACTCCTAAAGGCCCATTCCTCTGCTTCAAAATTAACATTTCCAGCTTACCCGCTTTGTCAGAATTCATGTTGTACATCTCGTCACGATACAGACCAATCACAACATCAGCATCTTCTTCCAAGTTACCACTAGCTCTGAGGTCTGACATGATGGGCCGTTTATCTTCCCGCTCCTCAGCCTTTCTATTTAACTGAGACAAGACTAGAATTGTAATCCCCAAATCCATAGACAACAGCTTTAGCTCTCTTGAGATGCGTCCTAACTCTGCCACCTGATCCTTAGATCGGTCTGTTAGAAGCTGAATATAATCTACCCCCACTACTCTAATGCCGTGTAGTTTATGATACTTTCTAATCGCACTAATGATGTAGTGGATGTCTCCATAGTAATTGGAGTCCAGATAGAAAGGAATCTTTCCGAGCTTGTTGACGGTTGCTTTTAGCTTCTTCATATGAGACGGTAATAGATCGCTTGTACGTATTCTCTGGTAAGGTATGGTTGTCTCCATAGAGAGAAGTCTGAACATTAGCTCGTCCGAATTCATTTCTCTGTTAAACAACATGCATGGTACGTCAGCCTTGGCTACCTCTTTCAAGGATGTGAGTGCTACAGTAGTCTTTCCCATCGAAGGTCTACCGCTGATAATCCATGACGACCCTTCCGTGTAACCACCTGTGAAGTGGTCTATGGTAGGAAAGCCTGTAAGGATTCCAGTAGGTAACTCTTTGTTCTTTCTCAATTCAATCATATCATATGCGGCATCTAGAGCTTCGTCTATTGTCAACACTCCATTCTCTAAGCTATCACTTTGAATATTTGTCAGGCCCGACGAAAGAGCATTGATAGTTTGATCTATGTCTCCTCCACTATGCACCTTCGCAGGTATCTGACTAGACCACTCTAACAGCTTTCTACCCTTGTATGCATCAATAATATACGAAAGAAATTCTCCAAGACCTGAGGGGTCTGATTGCACATCGTCTGCGATGTGTCTAATATGTACCTCTCCTCCCGCATCGTCCAAGGTTTTATTGTTCCGTAAATATTCTATAAGATTGACAGGTACAGGAGCGTTCCCATTCCGTGTCATTTCAGATATGCCTCTGTATATCGCCATGTGAATAGTAGACGATAGCATTTCAGGTTTTAATTTGTCAATGATATCGAACGCTTTATCTGTATCCCTCATCAAGATACTGAGTAGGGCTGCTTCATTGTTGTTACTAAACATCTCGCTCATTTCAAATGCTCCGGCTCCGTTATATAATAGTCAGTCTGTAACAGGTCATTGGTGTAAACTGGCTCCGCTACACTGTTCTCATAATCTATACTCATGTGATCATGGGCAAAGAAGTGTATAGCTATTGGAGCTTCGTAGCCATTCTTTAGTACCACTCTAGTCACGGCTGGTATTCCAAATCCCTGCTGTGCCATATACCTACTCACAAAATTCTTCCTAAAAATTTCAAAATTCACTACTTTGTTCACATGACGATTGTTACCTTCCAGCATATATCTCTCTATACTCGCTCCAATTTTCCAGAACACTTGCTTTATCCTTTCAGGAGTCTGACCAATATAAAAGAAAGCTAAGACTACAATCCATTTAATGGGTGTGAAGTATTCTTTTACTTTCATTTGTTCCTCCAGTGGAGGCGGTGGGAATTGAACCCACGTGCGGGTGATCGGGTAGGCCGAAGCCGAGCAGATCATTGCCGTCGAGTCCTGTCGCCCCCAAGAGTGGGCTTCACGGGTACGCCCTAGGTTGCCGCCCGTTCGTCACCCACTTAAAGCATCACTGGTCAACCACTCGCTACCCACCCCGGTGTCCACCAATACTGGCAGTTACGGGCCAAAGCCTTGTCCGTTGTGTGATGCTATAACAGGCTGGTGGTAATCACCCCATTTGACACCTACCGTTTTGACTGGTGCACCTGTATCTTAGGCTTCTACTGCTACTGCTACTGAATCATCATCAAACAATTGTGCTACTGTCTCTGAAACGTCTGCGAGAGTGCCAGTCATTTCTTCACTGGTTTCCGCTTCTGTTTCTGCCTTTCGATTAGCAAAGACATCGGACAGAGACACACCAGAGAACGCTACTTGTTCCATCTCGTCTGGAGTCAAAGTGATACCAACCGTAGACAGATCGTGTAGAATAAGCTCGTTCTCTTCTAAAATAGATGCTACATCGTCTTCATTCTGTAGAAGGGGCATGACAGAGATCGTCATATCCACACCCGATCCCAAAGTTAGAAGCTTGAGATC
>SDBT01019312.1_pt1 | contig 10685 bp, 11 predicted proteins | sample 2277101 | NCBI WGS metagenome assembly SDBT01 (sample SAMN10404973, study PRJNA504765) | marine sediment metagenome | isolation source: marine sediment core GS10_PC15, 103 cmbsf | place: Arctic Ocean: Southern Knipovich Ridge | collected 2010
GCTTAGAGTGCCGAGTAACTTTCGGCTTCACGCAGAGTACTACTGAGGAGAATAAAAATGTTTGGCGAAGATAATCAGGTTGAGTCAACAGGTCGTGCACTTATGGACCATCGTCCACCGACTGTCAGCGAGAAGCTGGAGCAGGAGAAGAAAGAGTTGGAGCTGCGTCTCGAAGCAGTCACGTCACTGATCGCATCACTGGACGAGTCTCCGAAGGTCAGAGACATCATCGACAGGCTGTCACAGCTGGGTCATCGGGTTTACTGATGCGCACCTGCACCTTCCGAAACAAACATCATGTCGAGTGCTGCACTGAGTGCGGCCTCGGCATAGAATTCTGCCAGTGCGTTGAGCCCGACAACATAGCGGATGACCGACTGACCAGTGCAGACGGTCTCATCTTTAAGTTGATCCGCGACGAACTGGCAGCAGCACGCGAAGCATTCCCCGGCAAGACACACATGCTTTGTGCGCTGGTCGAAGAGGTAGGTGAGCTTGCCCAAGCAATGATGCAACACGACCGCAGTGAAGGGACCAGCGTGACTGAGGTCCTGCGTGAAGCAGTGCAGGTAGCAACGATGGCAATACGCGTCGCAATCGAAGGGGACGACAACTTCCTGTACGAATTCCCTGCGGTCGAAGACAATTTACCGCGCGGACCAGTTGGAGGGCAATACCAATGAGATACGACCGCGAACGAGTCAACAAGATCCTCGATGCGATGCTCGACAACGCTCGACGCAAAGGCATCTATCAGATGGAGGAGTGCACCGATGAGCTGGAGAAATTAGTCGGTGATGTCAGGGCGGAGGCAATCCAGTACACGTGGACCGAGGCCTGTTCACACTATGATCGCGGCATGGATCCACGCAACTACACCATCCCATTGCTGGTGGAGAAAGCGCGCAGCGATCTCAACCCAAAGAGAGAATAACGATGAGCAACGAAGAAGAGAACGGAAAGGACGAGGTCTCAGAGCCTACAGTAATCGGTGAGGACGAGAGCGAGGAAGAGGCTCCAGATCTGGGGATCTCTGTCGGTGTAGAGAACGGCAACGTAATTATTGTGTTCTCTCAACGGCTTACGACCATTGGTATGCCTCCTAAAGCTGCTGACGATATGGCAAATGCCCTGCTTAAACACGCTGCTGAGGCTCGTGCAATGCGGAGTGACTAGTTCCTGTACACACAAGCGGAAGTGTGTATACTAGTAGCCAAAGCTAACACTGGAGCTAGTCCGCATGGCAATGCAAGCTCATAGCGACAGCGTTGGCGCACAGATGGCAATGATGCGCAAGCGAGGCTGGAAAAAATGTGCGAACCCTGAATGCAAGAAGCGTTTCGAGGGTCTCACGATTACTACATACTGCTCGGACGAGTGTCGTTTCCGGGCAGCTTATCTGCGACGCAAAGGAAAATAAAACATGGCGTTTTTAAAGCAACACCGAAAGGCAGAGCTGCAACTCGAAGGGCGAAAGCTCATCGGCAAGTTCAGTGTGAGCCTGACCAATTCGGGTGACCGCGAAGTGATCCTTGAGTTCATCAACGAGATGCGCAAGCAGCTCCGTGAGTTTGATCCGAACAAGGGCAAGAAGAAGACGGGCGCGAAGCGACGTACCAAGAAGAAAGCTAAGCGCAAGGTCCTCAAGAAACGTAGATGATCATGGTCGATCTAGAGGGCACGCTGAGTGATCACACTGGTCGCTTAGCAACCCTTCTGGAGAACGAAGAGAAGTACCGGAAGCGTGACCGCACTGCGTGGAAGACCTACTACGCAGGACTCATCGACGATCCGCCGCGCACGCACATCATGGAATTGGTGCGCGAGTACATCGCGGAAGACATTCGTCCACTCATCTACAGCACCCGTTTCATCAATAAATACAAGCACGAAGAGGAGTGGCTGAAGCTGCACGGACTGTGGGGTGAGGTCGATCTCTTGCAACGTGAGTCCCACATGACCAAGATCAAAGGACCTGATCTCGTCGCTCAGTGGGTGCGTCAGTACACCCCGATGTTCATCGTCGATGATCGAGAAGAAGTACGCGAGTTGGTGCGTGAAATGCAGACAGAATGTGTTGCTTACGCACCCGAAGCGTTCATCAACTTGGAGGGATTATGAAGATGCACTGCGCAAACGGGTGGCTCTTCCACGAATGGAAGAACAACCAGTGCGACCGATGTGGTGTTACCTACCGGGGAACCCTGACCGACGTGACATTGGCGGACGACCCGTGCCTTTTTGAAGGGCACGTGCAAGTCCTCCCTGCTGGTCCTGCATCCCGACGCGGTTCGGTTGTCCCCCTGCTCCGGCTGGTCCGGGTACACCGCGACGAGGACGATTCATCATCGACCGCATCTGCATCTGACCTCGTAAGTTAGACGGAATTCTAGGTCCACCTACTGGTCCAGCCCCACCACCGGGAACTACACCGGGTCCACCTCTGGGATCTACACCCGGAGTCATGCGAGGCGGACTAGGCGGCACCATTCGTCTCGGTCCTTTACCCGGAGGGAAGCCCATACCCTGAGGCGGCATAGCTCTCGGGTCTCTTCCACCTGCTCTGGAGAACCTACCCTGCTGTTGCTGCATCATCTGTTGCAGCCCTCCCGGCGGCATTCCTTGTGGCGGCATCGAACGTGGATCCATTGGAGGTCCACCTCTCATTGGTCCTCGTCGAGGCATGCCCCGACCTCCCGGTGGCATTCCTTGTGGTGGCATTCCTCGTCGTGGCATTCCTCGACCTCCACCCGGCATCGCTCTGGGCGGAGGTGCACCTCGCCATGGTTGCCTGCCACCTGCTGCCGAAGCCAGTCCACCGTTCGCGTAGCCATCGACGTAGCCACCGTATGCTTGTTCCATTTCTTCCAGCTCCTCTTCGGTACGTGATTGTCGGTCGCTCTCCTTGCCCATGATCCTCTCAAGCCAGCTGAGTTCTTCAGGTGGTGGAGGAGGTGGGGGAGGAGGTGGTGGATCGACGTGATTCTTTCGCTCCCACAATTTGTAGCGAGCAGAGTTGTGCGGGTACGGGTTCGGACCCTCCGCGTGAGCAGGACGTACCGCACCACCCTCTGCATAGCCACCCGGTGGCACTTGTAATGTTGCTGCCAGACGTTCTTTGTGTGCGCGTAAGGCGGCACTGTACTCAGTGTCTCTGCCTGCCCTGCGATCAGGTGGCGTGAAGTCCACGGGAGGCACGAGTGGCGGAATGATTCTTGGTGGAGTTTCATCTTCACCTCCACCACCTCCGCCTCCGCCTCCACCGCGACCACCTCCGCCACGTCCGCCTCTGCCGCCTCCACCGCGACGTCCGCCACGGGGACCTCGGTTAGGACCTGCGCTAAAGGTTGGCTCTACTGGTTCCTGCGCTTGCAGTATCGTTGGCTGCGCTGCGTAATATGTTCCGTCTTCATTTTTGAAGTACTTGCCGTCCTCTACTGCCCGCATTGCTCCGAAGACACCCTTTACGCCACCCCCATACTGCTTGACGAGTTTCTTCCACGACACGTTACCACCTTCTTGGAAATTCAGGCCCGGTGCAAAGCCACGTTGCACGATGTCATGCATCGGTGCGAGCCCACCTTCGTACATGCCCACAGCTTGGTCAGCTGCAACGAACTCACGTGCTACTGAAGGTGACGGACCTCCGCCTCCCGGCTTCTTCCAGCCATGGGCAGCAGCTCGCATGAGTTTCGCTTGCGCGGGTGATTTACTTGGCATGACTACCTTACCTCCGGAGGCTTTTCCCTGATTCTGTATCTTGTCTATCGCAGTGTTGTATTTCTCTATGCTCCAGCTGTTGGAGCGACGTTTCATTTCTTCCCGCTGATCTCTGTCAAGGCTCTCGATGGAGAACATGCCTTCACGTCCAATGGGTATGTCACCTTCTGCTTCTCGTGCCCGTACCTCAGTCCTGATGAGTGAGTCCATGTTACTCGCAATCGACTCTTTCAGATCCTTCTCAACTTGACTGTAATTATTGATGTCACCTTGCTTGCGGTACCTGCGTTCGTTGTAAGCGTACCAACGATTGACTGCAGCTGCCCACTCGAATGGATCATCCGACCGGAAAGCATCATGGATTAAACGGTACCGCTCACCTCCACCACCTTCCATTGTGTCACGACGATGACCAAACTCGTGCGCCCAGATTTGTTCGGTGGCATGTTCCCCACCAACTACTGCCACAGTATCAGGACCGGGTGCTTCGATACCTTTTTCTCTCAACTCGTCAGCAAGAGGTCCGTACCGACCGGTCTCCATAATTGACTCAGCACCCTCAGGTCGGTAGAGCCCCTGCACATTGTAACTATCTGTACCCAACACGCGTGCCTTAGCAGGATCTACAAAACCTGACAGCTGCGGACCACCTTGCCGAACCACATCGCTCCTGAATTCCATGTCGATCATCTGCGTTGCTAACGCGTACGCTGCATCCTCTTCCGCAGTCGAGTCAGGCCAAGGTGCGCTTTCAACGTCACCACCTTCAGCAAATCCGGGAACGTTAGGTACACGGAAGCTGGGGGGTGCTTGATAAGACTGCTCCAGACCTCCCAGATCAACAGGATCTAATTCTGCATCGATTGCACCTGCTCCTGCACCAACTGCTCCAGCGGCAGCGGTTTGTGATACAGGTACCGCTGCGGGAGCCATCGCACCGAGTGCTCCGCCTGCGTACCAAGATGCAATCGCTGCAGCTACCTGATGCGAACCTGCACTCGGTCCAACATCGATTCCCTTTTCAGCAGCGTCTATGTACGCGCCCGTCGATGGGCCACCCAACTGATTGAGCATCGGCTCATAATCTTTGCCAGTGACCTCACCCCACATCTTAGAACTGAACGGATCAATGGCACCTATGAATAGTCGCTCAGGATCTTCCTTGATTGCGTCCCACCAGTAACCCAGTTGATTCTTCTCGAACGCCAGCATGTCATCCAGCCCAGCCTTCTTCGCAGCACGACCAAGTTCTTTCTTGATCTTCTTCTTATGCTTGAAAGGATCTAAAGGATTCCAGCCCATCAGTCTTCAACCTCTCCCGTACGCTCGTCGATAATTGCGTTGTCGGGCTTCGGATGAATCAATGACAGGATGCTGGACATGACTTCCATCTTCGTCTCGTCACGAATACCAATGGGTGCTCCTTCCTTGCCGCTGACTTGAGTCTCACGACGGTCGGACCAGTTCTGCTTCTGACGATTGGTCAGCCACAACTTGATCGCTTGCACGTCAGGTTTGTAATGCTTAATGGTGTCGGCACGGATGACTTCACCGTCCCACATCATTATCTTTTCTTCGTCGTGCGTGTAGCCGGTCGCTGTCTGGAACAGTGCGTTCAGCACCGCAGCATCTGCATCGGTGTAGCCTGCTTCGACAGCCTTTTTGAAGACAGGGTACTGTGCTTTCCAGATGCCCATCTGCCTGCGACTGATGTCGAACAGTTCAGAGATGTCGTCTTCGTCCATGCCGTTCATCATGATCGCGCGGATCTGATCAGCGTAGTCAGGCAGGAATACACGGGAGCCCGGTGGCATTATCTGCCCATGCCGGTTCCGTGCCCTGCGATTGATTCTCTTAGCTGGCATTACTGTGTGGGTGGCTCCAGAGTTTCTTCTACCATTTCCGTCAGACGTTGGGTCACGTCGGGACCTTCTTCGTCTTCGCCGGTAAGATCAGTAGCAACCCCTCTCAATTGCTCCATCAGACCGGGCTCTTGTTGCTCCCCCATCGCTTCTATGTACTCATCAGAGAGATAGGTTTTGCCCTGCGGATCGTTAGCGTTCAATTCCTGTAGGTACTGTCGGCCACCTGCCATGAGCAGCGGCGTGATCTCTTTCATGATGGCGTCTTTCGCACGCACATCAGGTCCAATGTGGTACAAACGCAGCAACAAATTACGAATCGGTATGCTCTGGTAAGAGTGACCTAACAAACCAGCGACACCTAAAGTTACAAAGTTGACAGCGTTCCCAGCTATCGTGCCGAAGCCTCCTGCCGCAGCCATACCGACACCTTTGCCCAAGCTCTCTACCTGAGCAGTAGTTCTGAGGTACTCCAACATCCCGTTGAACTCACCCGGAGGAAAGAAAGATCTCATCTGAGCTTCAACCGGTTCACTCTCCATAAACTTCAGGAACCTAGCCGGAGAAACGTTAGCTTCGTTTGCAGCCGTTCGACGCCAACCTGCGTAGCGCATAGCATTACGCATGATCATTTGTTGTGCTGACCTAACACCTTCTGGGCTCAGGTTGTCACGTAAAAGTTTCATGTCTGCAACGTTCCCTGACTTCAGTACGTTACGCATGACTGCCGAGTCTACTTCGCCACGCTCGATCAATGCCTTGAGAGTTTTACGTTGTGCTTGTTCAATAAGTTGTCTCTCTTTAGAGAGAGCAGTTAACCATTGCTGTCCTGCCTCACCACCTGACTCTCGTGCAGTGCGCATGAGATCATTTTCCAATGCGTCTGCTGCTTCTCCAAGTAATTGTCGTGAAGCAGGGCTACCTGTTGACGCCTCCACTCTTAAACGTTGCAGCCAGTCAGAAATATTACCAAACCCACGGGCGAAATCTTGTTCCTTACCTCCCTGCCACACAGCGTTGCGTGCTTTGTTCAGCAGATCAACGACACCCTTATTTGCCATCTCCCCGTACGATTCTTCTTGTTCGAGAAGGTCCCGCACTTTAAATCGGAACTCTTTAATATTGACACGCATCTCTGGATTGTCAGCCATCGTTTGCACTGCGTCATCAATGGATGTACGTGTAGCGTGGAGCGCGTCACCGGTAGCACCACCCAACTGTCTTAGAATCTGGGCACCGTAGTTGGTGTTTGGATCAAGATCGAATTTGTCTGCCAAGTAACGCAAGACTTCAATACGTTGTTCCTTTTGCTGGGTACGAACACCACCGGTACCGGTAAGGAACATACGCTCAACTACCTTGAGCAGAATTTTCATCCGTGGACTGTGTATCTCAGGGATTGCGTCTTCCGTCATGACTTTCGCTGGACGTCCAGACTTTAGATACTCTCCAGCTTTTTTAGAAAACTCGATGACTTCGTTCTTTACTGCAGGGATGACACCTTTCAACCCCTGCGCATACTGGCTCCATGATTCAGGGATGTAGCTGCCGATGAATTTACCAGCACGCTGACCAAGTCCAATGAGCGGACGTGCCACATCGATGATAGGACCAATGGCTGCACTTAATGCAACGTCACCTGAATCGAACTGCCCACCGGCTACTTCATGTCCTGCTTGGATAACAGCTTCAGTCGCACCTGCGGTGGTAGAACCAACCAGCATGCGAGGGAGCGTTGACTTCATAGCTGCGGTAGCTCTACCGGCAGGAGTAAACGCGGCAGCAACACCAGCTCCTTGCGCCACATCCATCGCGCTCATACCGGGGGCATTGAGCATTGCTCTTGCACCGTTGATGCTGTTGCTCATGATGATGGTGCCATCAGGCGCGTGTTGCATATTAAACTGCGGCCACCTGCGTTCGCCGGTTTCCTCATCCACTTGCAGCAGCATCTGTGCCATCTCTGCGGGGTCGAACATGGTGAGTGCTGCAGCAGAGATCAGGGCTTTGTCTGGCATCGACATCCCCTCACCCATGCCGGAACCACCACGGTAGGTCTCCTGACCTTCCATCTCTTTGAGCGACATCATCAGACCCATGCGCTCAAAGAAAGTCAGGTCCGGATTGTCCAGACGTTCGGAGAGTTCTTCGTACTGAGGATTCATGCGTACCTTGCCCATGAACATCTCAGGCAACGACTCTAATGCGAGTTCGCCTTCGGCATTCATAATGGGGATCTTCTTCCCCTCTGGACCTAAGGCATGCTCACCAGTTTGAGGATCGATCTCATAAGAGCCTGCCGCAGCAGCCGACGTTCCGGGTTGGTCCGGGAAGGGACTCAGAACCCTCTTTCCTGCGCGGACGTCTTCAAGGCTCATGCCCCCAAGCTCACCCGTGCGTAGGAGTTCTAACCCAGCATCCGTACCTGTACCAACAGGATCTTGTGCCGCCTCACCCATCCAACCTAAGTCAGTAGCACGTCCCAGATCTGCGCCAGCTTCGCGCTGAGAACGCCCTTGTAGAATCTCACCCCACTCACCGAGTTCCGGTGCAGCAGGTGCTGCAGCTGCGGCAGCTGCTTCTTCTTCACGGAGGAGATCTTCGTCTGCCATTACTCTTCCTCAGTCGGGAAAGGTTTCTCCCCGTAAGGAGAACCCCAGTGATCAGTGCGGTAGAACTTTGTACCCGGTTTCAACTTATCGTACTCAGCCTTCGTGCTAATGAAGACGGCATCCGCTGCGAAATCGTACCCCTCGATGGATTTCCACAAATCTCCAACGGAGTGCATGTAACTTCGCTTTCCCATAGGAGACGTCGAACTCTGCGCGGCGTAATAAGCTTCGCGGACACCCGTGCGAATTGCATTCGTGTAGATGCTTTCCATTTGTTTCAGCATGCGATAGTTCGCAGTCGTGTTCTGCCCCATGCCGACGGAGATGCCTTTCATTTCCGCGAGGTCTTTGTCGGACGCTGGACCTTTCAAGTCTGCCAGCTTAGCCATGAAATCTTCGGCAACCCGCATTTGTATTTCAGTCAACTCAACGGTGTCACCAAAGTCAACGCCGAGGAAATTCGCGAGACGGTTCTTCAGGTTTTGGATACCACTGGTCTTAATTATGGTGTCTGCATTTTCGAGAAGCTCATTCACTCGTCGGATATTTAGGAGCGGAGCCTTCCGTCCGTACGCTTCATTGATGAAATCTTCACTGCGACCTGCCGAAGCTTGCGCTCTCTCAGCTGCTGTGATCAAAGCACTTGCACGTGCAGGATCTAATTTTGATGCCGCTTCAAACACGGTGCCGTCTGCACTTTTCAGCATTGTTAGCTTCAGACCCAACTCGGGGTGCTCCGGATCCACTTGCATCGCACCAAAGACAATGCGCTGATTCTCGACAGCCCTACCCATGTCATCTTCGTGCACCATCGTTTGGATAGCACCGTGAATAGATTTGCCCGCAGCTCCGTGTCCAGATAGCTCAAGCATTTGATCGATAGCCTGACTCTCCATAGCGGTCTCAGCAAGGGACATGTTCATCATCTGCTCGTCGTAATCTAATTCAGCTCCTGCTGATCGCACATTCTCTTCACGCAGTGCACCTGCAGCCATGCCCATGCTCTCACCGAACCCACCAGTTCGTGTTGGCGTCAGCATTGCTTGCGCAAGTGCCAACCACCTGTCCTGTTCCTCCCGTTTACGTGCATCATCCCGACGTGAAGATAAGCTTTCACGTGTTGCCCGCAGACGATCAATCGCACCCTGCTTGTTCTGCAGGATCATGGAAGACAGGCTCTGACCTGCCGCAGGATTAGTCGTACGTTCTACGAGTTGCTCAGACGTAATGGCTTGCTCCTCCTCGGGAGGCATGAGAGTACTCGCTTGTGCTAATGCGCCGTTCGCCATTTGCTTAGTCCTGTTTTTCCGGTCGCCAATTGTTCTTGCGACTCGTCGATTCATCGTCGGTCGTAAGCTGCTTGCCTCGAACTACTCCGATACTGTCGCCAACATCAGGGTAGCCCCATTTGCCCAGCCACTTGTTGAAGGTCGGAAATCTACTCGCAATCCCTGATCGAATGCTGTCGAGCACTTGTCCACCGAAAGCGTATTCAGCCAGTCCGCCTTCAGCGTATCCTTTTGGGTACGCATACCCACCCTCCCCGTATTCAGTCACGTCATCGTAGTCACCTTCAATGTAACCACCTTCCGCTTCGCCGGGATTCATTCCACGGTACACACCGTATCCGCCAATGATCTGTGACAACGGTGACGGCTGGTAAACACTCGCCGGTCCATAATCGGTACGCGACGTGAATGTATCCATCGGCAGACCACGAATAGCTGCGTTCATGAATGAGACTCGTTCGAACGGCAGGTTCCTCTGTTCGAGGAAGTCTTGGTATGCCGTATCGAGGCTGCGTTGATCCAGAGCCTGCTGCTGGGCACCGATGCCTTCCATCGCTGCTGCATCCGTGAGACCCATGCGTTGAGCTGCTTCGCCCATACGTCCGAGACCTTCGGCACCTTGGTACATGCTTGCTGCACCAGCTTCTTCGAGTGCTCCTGCGATGCGTCCCAGCTCACCGTAACGCGACTGATCCGCACCAAAGATGTCTGCGCCCTGACCGTACGCTCCGTGAAGTGCTTCGAGTCGTTGGGCTTCGAGACCTTCCTGAATGTCGCGTGCGCCACTCATCGCGAGGTCTTCCATCGAGCCGGTGCCTCCACGGGAGCCATACTGTCCTGCGCCGCCGAACATCCCAGAAATTCTGGGCATAAATTCTTCTTCCAGTGTCCGCGTAGCGAGCGATTCCTGTCGATCAAGTACGTTCCCGATGTACGGGCTCATGTAGGATTCAGCGATACCTTCGTCAGTCCACCTTTTGTTTGCTTCATCCATGTAAGGCTGCGCAGCACCAGAGATGTTCGCAGCACGATTGAGACCACCCATGTAGCCAGCACCACCTGCTTCGAGCCACGGTTGGTATGCACCGACGTTCTCTTCCACCATGCCGAACGCAGCTTGCTGATCTTCACTGAAGCCAGCGATCCTCGGACCACCGTATGGAATGTACGGCTCGGCAGCGGCTGCGTTCGCTCTCGCGATC
>SDBT01019313.1_pt1 | contig 10685 bp, 8 predicted proteins | sample 2277101 | NCBI WGS metagenome assembly SDBT01 (sample SAMN10404973, study PRJNA504765) | marine sediment metagenome | isolation source: marine sediment core GS10_PC15, 103 cmbsf | place: Arctic Ocean: Southern Knipovich Ridge | collected 2010
CAGGTTCGCGACTTCGACGACATCACCAGGCGCATCGTCGGAAGCGATCACGGAATGGGGCGCATCGGCGGCAAGGCCGGTGGTATGATCCTCGGGTATCGAATCCTCGCCGCTGCCGAAAAGGACACGGACCCCTTCCTCCCGATCGCCATGCCCGAGTCCTACTACCTCCGCAGCGACATCGTCCAGGACTTCTTGAGGCTCAACCGTCTGGACGACTACCAGACCCAGAAGTACAAACCGATCGAGGATGTCTCGCGCGAGTACCCGCTGATTCGAGGTGTCTTTCGCAACGGAGACTTTCCACTCAGGGTCGTCCACAAGCTTCGGGCCATACTCGAAAACCTCGGAAGCCATCCCCTCATCGTCCGATCGAGCAGTCTGTTGGAGGACCGCATCGGGACCGGTTTCTATGGCAAGTACGCCAGCATCTTCCTCCCCAATCAGGGGACACCGGAGCAGCGCCTCCGCGCGCTGCTCGGCGGCATCGCCGAAGTGTATGCCAGCGTGATGGCACCCGACCCCATCCTCTATCGCAGAGAGCACAACCTGCTCGATTATGTCGAGGAGATGGGGGTGTTGATCCAGAAGGTCGTGGGCTTCCCCGTCGGCGACTATTTCCTTCCCGCCTTCGCCGGCGTCGCCTTCTCCCGAAATGAGTATCGCTGGTCACCGCGCATCAAACGAGAGGACGGACTGATGCGCCTGGTCATGGGACTCGGTACCAGGGCCGTCGACCGCGCTGCCACCGACTATCCCCGCATGGTCGCGCTGGGGCAGCCGACCCTACGACCCGAGTCAAGTGTCGAGGAAATCTTGAGCCGCGCCCAAGGGACCGTGGATGCCATCAACCTGAAGAAGAACCGTTTGCGCCCCGTCCCCATCCAGGATCTGCTGGCAAACGGTGTCGATTTCCCACTCCTGGACCAAATCGTCTCGATCCACCGCCATGGAGAACTCTACGCCCCTGCGACCTGCATCGTCGATCCCCAGAGGGACGACCTCTGCGTTACCTTCGATAAGTTGCTCCAAACGACCCAACTCGCTCCAAGAGTTCGCGACATGCTCCGCCGTCTCGAGGATGCCTACGGTGCACCCGTGGACATGGAGTTCGCCTGCGATGGCCAAAAGCTCTACATCCTACAATGCCGCACGCAGGCTCAAGCAAGCGAAACCGGACCGGTCACCATTCCCGACGATATTCCCGATGACCGGATCATCTTTGACGCCCATCGCTACATTCGTACGGGCTGGGTCGAGAGGATCGAGTACATCGTTTACATTGATCCCATCGTCTATGACGCTGTCCCCTCGCGGGAACGATGCATCGAGATCGCACGCGTCGTGGGACGGATTAACCATGCATTGGACCGAAAGTCCTTCATCCTTGTCGGACCCGGCCGATGGGGAAGCAATGACCTACGACTCGGCGTGCCCGTGCGCTACGCCGACATCAACCGGTGCCACCTACTCATCGAAGTGGCTCGGGAGAAGAACGGCTTTATGCCCGAGGTCTCCTTCGGGACCCACTTCTTCCAGGACCTCGTCGAAGCGGGCATCCACTACTTGCCCCTCTATCCCGACGTCAAGGGGAACCGCTTCTCTCACGCGTTCATGGCCAAGACACCCAACGCCCTCGCCAAACTTCTCCCCAACGATGCCGAGTTTGCAAAAGAGGTGCGCGTCATTCACGTACCCGCTGTGGCCGACGGCCGAACGCTCACCATCGCCATGGACGGCGAAACAGACCACGCCGTCGCCTACCTGACTTGACCCATCGACTCAGGGCGACCTGCCGGGCTCCATAAGAAAAGCCCACGGATCGGTTGATCCGTGGGCTTCCGTGTATCGGCGACCGACAGCCCATGCTCGCCGCGGTCGCGCTTGTTCGGAGCCGCCCAAGCCTTACCCCCCGGTCGGCTTCGGCGTAATCCGACTTAAGATCTGCTGTCATCCTCCAACAGCTTACGAAGCTGGGCGTTCTCCCGCCGCGTCGCTTCGAGGTCAAACAAGATGTACTTGATGCTCAGGCGAACAAAATCAATATTCTCCTGCAACCCGCTGACCGTTTCCTTGAGCTGGCGATGTCGCTCGCGCGTCTGCTCAGCCAGCACTTCGAGCTTGCCGCGCTCGCTGGCCGGCAGCGTCCCAATCTCCGCGATCAGTTCGGATAGTTTCCGCTGAAAAGTCTCTTCGTTCATGTGGCTGCCTTTCCCCTTGTTTCCCCGTTCTTCCCCAAAGGCCCGGTGCCGGGCGAGAACGCATCGAGTGGACTGGTGTTGTTCCAGTCCTCTCTGCCCACCGGAGAGCACCGACCATGCCAAACCGGCTCAGCGGCACCTCGGACCGGGGAGAGAGCGCAAGTTCCTAAAAACAAAGGAGTTACGGCAGAGTACTACGCTCGCAACAGGCGGGTTCGCTGGTGCGGGTTGAGCCGGTGTGTGGCGTGGAAACAACGTCGATGATGACGCGCGGCGACACGGTCTCGGACCATCGGCCGATAATCGGATCGCCACTGCGGGGTGCCTGACGCTGCGGCTACGCCCAGCTATTCGTTCAGGCGACGAATGTTCGCACCGACCGCCGAGAGCTTCTCCTCGATCCGCTCATATCCGCGATCGATATGGTAGGTTCGCTGCACACGCGTCGTGCCCTTGGCGATCAAGCCGGCCAGGATCAGCGCCGCCGAAGCACGAAGGTCGGATGCCATCACCGGCGCGCCAATCAGCCGCTTCACGCCCTGAACGATCACCGTCGGCCCCTCCTTGCGAAGACGGGCACCCATACGGTTGAGTTCCCCGACGTGCAGGAAACGGTCCGGGAAGATCTTCTCCGTGATCACGCTGTTGCCGTCCGCCAAACACAGCAGCGCCATCGCCTGGGCCTGCAAGTCGGTGGGGAAGCCGGGATAGGGCTGCGTCGTGATTTCGACCGGTTCAAGGCGTCGCGACGACGTTACCGACACGCCCTTCTCGCTGCGGTCGACGATCACGCCGATGCGACGCAGCCGATCCACCACCGCCCGCATGTGCTCGATCCTCGCGCCGTGAAGCTCGAGATCGCCATTGGTGATGGCAGCCGCGATCATGAATGTGCCCGCCTCAATCCGGTCGGGAATCACTTTGTGTTCCGTACCATTGAGACTGGTCACGCCTTCGACCGTAACTTGTGGCGTTCCCTGGCCAATGATCCGCGCGCCGCATGCGTTTAGAAAGTTAGCAAGATCAACAATCTCAGGCTCACAGGCAGCCGACTCGATCACCGTTCGCCCTTCCGCCAACGTCGCAGCCATCAGCACGTTGGTGGTGGCCGTCACCGAGGATCCGAACGGCCCGCCCAGGAAGATGTCTGCCCCTTTGATCTTCTTCGCCTTCAAGAGAACGTCGCCGTTGACCAGCTCAAAATCCGCCCCCAACGCGGCAAGACCCTGAATGTGCAGATTGATCGGCCTGTCACCAATCGCACACCCGCCCGGCATCGAAACCTGCGCCCGCCGACGCTTGGCAAGCAAGGGGCCCATCACACACACGCTCGCGCGCATCTTGCTTACCAGTTCGTACTCGGCATGGGCGTTCATCTCGTCCTCGACGCGAAGGTGCAGTGCCCCCTCGTCGTCACGTTCCGACTTGACGCCCAGTTTGGCGAGAAGAACCTGCATTTGACGAACGTCCGCCAGATCGGGAACGTTCCGCAACACCGTCTCACCCTCGACCAGGATCGTAGCCGCCATGATCGGCAACGCGGCGTTCTTCGCTCCGCTGATTTCGATCGAGCCCTTCAACCGATTCCCACCGACAATCTCTAGAACCTGCACAGCTCATCCTTCCCAGGTCATACCATCACGTTAGCAACGCGCCGTCCCAATAGCGGCCGCCCCTGTGGCGCGCCCCCCGCGGCCGTAAAACGTCTAACATCCCGGCAGGTGCCACTGCTCTCGAGCAGTGCTGTTTCCACGCCCGCGCAGAACACTTCTCAAGAGCAGTTGCACACCAACCCGCACCGTTGCCCGCGTCAATATTAGCCCCTAACGTGGCGAAAACATAAGGACCCGTTCCTGCCCTACCACCCTGTCCTTGAGCGTCTCACGATGCACGAGCTTCCCTGGCGCTTCGATCGCCTGCCCGGCCTGCTCCGCGCATCCGTCAGCCACCTCCACCGCAACGACTCCGTCCACGTGCAGCAAAGCCAGTGCGTCACTGCCGATACTGCGATAGAACGATAACCCATCCTGCTCATCCGTCAGCGCAGTTCGGGGTTCGTAACCGCGCACGTTGGCATCCAGCTGCGACACATCCTCACGTGGGATATAGGGCGGATTCGACATCACGACATGGAATCCGCCCTCCGGCACATGTTGTCGGGGCAACGCGAGACAATCCGCCTCGACAACCGCGAGCCGATCGGAAACCTCATGTCGCTCCGCATTACGCCGCGTTATCTCGAGCGCTGCCGCCGAAACGTCCGTCGCCACGACCTGGGCTTGGTCGAGATTCACCAGCAAGGCCACCGCGATACACCCACTGCCGGTTCCCAGATCCAGAAGGCGAGGTTGCAGGAGCCCTCTTTCATGGCAGTGATCGATCACACATTCCACCAGCCGCTCCGTTTCGCTGCGCGGAATCAGCACTTCCCGTGTGACAATCAGGGGTAGGGAGAAGAACTCCTTCTCACCCACCAGATAAGCAATCGGCTCATGCCCGGCTGCGCGCTTGACCAAATCGCGGAATTTCTGTGTCGGAACGTCGCCCAGCGTCTGGTCGAACCGCGTGTAGAGATCAATCCGCCGGCAATCGGCGGAATGAGCGAGCAGCACCTCGGCGCTCAGCCTCGGATCGTCCACGCCCTGCTGCGTGAAGTACGCTGTCGTCCACGACAGCAGGCGTGCGATCGTCCACTCGGCTTCATTCGCAATCGGTTCAGCACTCATCGAAGAGGACTATACCCACACGAGCAACCAGCGCCGAGCCGCGGGCTTCAGCCCGCGCGGTTCCCCGAGTACCGTCGCCGCAGACGCTTCGTGAACCGTGACCCAGTCCGCTCAGAGCAAGAGGCGCAAAGAGCAAGCTGTGACCCGACAGCACCAATGACGATCAGGGCAATGATGATAAACGCCCCTAAGAACGCGGGATCGGGAAGCCGTTGTCGAGTTCTTCAACGGGCTACTAGGATCGAACCCCTCAATACGTCATGTCACCCCAAATTTCGGGGATTCGCTCCGGGTGGCCCTCCATCATCTGGTCGAATCGCTCACTACGGAGGGGCGCTTCTTCTTGCCATCGCTCTTGGTCCCGGCGGTGCTTCCGCTGGATTTGCTCAAACGTCTCGCCGAGCCGGTGGGAGTAGAGCTTCTCAAGCTCCTGGCTCGTAAGAGCCAACTCCCTGAGATTCTCCGGGCGGGACGCTTCGCGGGCGCGGGCATCAGCCATCAACCGGTCGAAATGCGCCTGACGCTGCGTGAGTGCAGCGTCGTAGGCCGGGCTCTGGCAACCGCCAAGCAGCACCGCGAGCACCGCCAAGCCGCTCCATGTGCCATAGGCCTTCATCATCCAATACCTTTCGTCGCCAACGCCTCCGACTGGCCGTCCACGCTACTACTATACCAACACTGTCGGCGTTCGCCTCGCCCTTTGTAACCAATCCCCGGTCCCGGCGCATTTATCCGCCCACCCCCAGCGTCAAGACCGGTCCAGCCGCTCCCGCTTCGCCCGCCTGCAGAGCGAACAACTGAATCAACAGCGAGAACGTCGATTTCGACTGCAAGTCCGAGTCATCGATGAAAAACCATTGGCCGCGGAACGGAACCGCCACGGCTGCTTCAGTGGGTCGCTTGCTCTGTGTACCCACCCGCAACAGATCGCCCGTGACCGCCGACCAGTCGAACGCTTCACCCTGCGAATCCCGCGCCGTGGTGACGAGCCCGGCCAACCGATGTTGCTGGGGGACGTCGATCCCCTGTGATAGGAAGAACAACGTGCCCATCAATGAGCGTGTCGAGATCGTAATGACCGCGCCATTGCCCGGCCCATCCACGCCGGCTCTATCGCCTGTGACGCCGAGCTTCAGGGCAAACCGTGATTCATGAGATCCAAGGCCCATGAGCTGCGCTAGCCGCTCCGCCTCCGGCGTCGCTCGAGACTTCGGATGGATGCTCAAAACGGGTGAGCGAGCCGAATCGGTCAGCACGTACTGCCCATCGTCCGTCCGGCGGAAGGCATAGCCTGCACGAGCCGCCGCCACCACGTCGGCTGCATCGATCGCCTCCCATGGCATCGGATCCGCCAGATTCACAACGCGAGACTCGAACCCGATGCGCAACCCCCCGGAAACCTGCAACGCGCGGAACTGGCGGGCGGCCTCCACGAAGTCCTCGTAGTCAGGCGCCTGATCGGGCGTCGGACCGGACGCACGAGATGCATTGTCCAGGCCGTTCATTCGGTGCACGGTCAGTCGAAACACGCGCTCGATGCTCCAACCAGAGCGGCAAAGCAGCACGATGGTGTCCAGCGAGATCGGCGACAACAGCCGCTTGACGAAGTCGTCCCCCTGAAGCGGCGTAAGACTGACGGTCGGCTTCTCCGTATAGCTCGCCTTCCCACCAACGCTCAGCACGTTGGGGTTCAGCGGATTCACACCGACGTTCTCGTTGAGCGTGCCGCCGATCGTGGCCGATTGCTCGAAGACGAATTGCGCCTGCACGCTCCCCACCTCCACAAACAGCGGGGTATCGCGGTACTTGAGCCGGACGAGGTTCAAAAGGAGTTGCTCATCCGTCGTTCGCTGGATTGCCTCGTTGTATCGCGTGCGACTGACCTGCAGCGCCGACGGACCCCGAATACAGCCGCCGACCGAGAGAGCCAGCGCTACGAAAACCCACACGCCCCGGCAACCCCGAGCCGCGGGCGAAACGCGAACCCGATGTGTCGGGAGCCCGCGCGGATCAACGTGATGCACAAACGAACCGGTTGCTTGCGACATACCGATCAACTGACCTCGCTTCCCGGTGGAACGTCGATGTCCGTCGTGAGCACCACAACCTGGCTCTTGTCCGGACTACTCGCCGCCAGCAGCATACCCTGGCTCTCGATACCGCGCATCATCCGCGGCGCGAGGTTCGTAACCAGGGCTAGATTCTTGCCGACAAGCTCTTCGGGCGTGTAGTAACCCTTCAAACCAGCACAAATCTGGCGCTGCTCATCGCCAAGGTCGACCTTGAGCACGATCAACTTGTCTGCATTCGGATGGTCGCTCGCTTCCACCACACGCCCGACACGGAGCTTTACCTTGACGAAATCAGCGAAACTGATGGTATCGCTTTGCGGTGCCTGAGGTTCCTCGGACATGGCTCACTCCTGAATACGTTCCTACCTACGTTTCCAACGAGGTTGAAGTCTAATGATCGCCTCGAACGGTGGCAAACGGCTGTCGCGCCGATGCATTGCGGATTCCACGGGCCCTCGTCCCGTAGGGACGAACGAACAACGCCCTTTCTTCCACCGCCCCTACGGGACTCGGCTCTTTCATCGTACGTCGTCCCAGGAACGAGTCGCTTGGCTATTGTCATTCGCCCCGCTAGGGCTCTGCGTGCGCAGTCCGTGGCGCGGCCCTTCCTCGACAGGAACATCCGCAGAATCTGTCACGGACCCTGTCGAGCACCGCGACGCTGCAAAACTTGCGAATGCCGCCAACTGCCCGGTAGAATGCGCGCCCAGGAGGCGGACAACCATGGATGTGCACCCGCTCATCTTCCAACCAATCTTCAAGCCCAAAATCTGGGGCGGGCGAACGCTCGAAACGTCGCTCGCCAAGAGACTGCCGGTAGCGGAACCGATCGGTGAATCCTGGGAGGTTGCCGACCTCGAGGACGATCAGTCTGTCGTGGCCCGCGGTCCGGCCCAGGGCAAAACGCTTGGGCAACTCGTCAAGGAGTGGGGAACCGATCTCCTGGGTCGTGCCGGCCTTTTCGAGGGGCGTTTCCCCCTTCTGATCAAGTTCCTCGATGCCAACCACAACCTCAGCGTCCAGGTCCATCCTGACGAAGCGATGGCAGCACGGTTGGGTGGGCGCGTCCGTGTCAAGAACGAAGCCTGGTACATCATCGACGCCACCCAGGACGGTTTCATCTACCGCGGCGTGAACGACGGTGTCGACGCAGCCTCCTTCCGACGCGCCATCGACGAAGGAAACGTCGAGTCGCTCCTACGGCGAATCTCCGTCAAGAAGGGGCATTGCTACTACTTGCCCAGCGGCACGGTCCATGCACTCGGCGCCGGCGTCGTCGTTGCCGAGGTACAGACGCCCTCCGACGTCACCTACCGCGTCTTCGACTTCAACCGCGTCGACCCATCAACCGGCACGACGCGCCAGCTCCATCTGAGCGAAGCACTCGAGTGTGTTTCCTTCGATACCGGACCGATCGCCGGCGAACAGAAAGAGCACCGGGCCAGCGTATGGACCGCCGTGACCAGTCTCGTTCGCTGCGAGTCCTTCATCATCGAGCGCGTCCGCATGGTCGACGGCGTGCAACAACCCATTCCCGGCGAGGAAATGGTGATCTGGATTGTCCTGGAAGGGCGAGGCAGCCTCGAGTGCAAAGGAATGGCCGAGCCGATCCGCTTCGGATCCGGCGACACGCTGTTGCTACCCGCTGCAATCCGAGACGCGAGCGTACAGACGGACGGCGATTGCATGTGGCTGGAGGTATCGGTCCCCGTCGCGAGCCCGTTAGCGGACTTCGAGCGCCCCGATCGGGCGACCTTGCGCCAGTTGACCGATCCGACGGGCGGGTTGGTGCAGCTTGGAACCCCACCGCCACCGGAGGCCCCGTGACCGGGGCTACTTGCCGATGGACAAGAGCAATCCTACAGCGCACCCGAGCCGCGGGCTTGAGCACGCGCGGTGCATCAAACGACGAGCCGTCGCACAACCGCGTACGACCGTTTATTGCGCCATCGCCACGTTTTACCTCCTCGCCGGTCTGGGTCTGGTCGCATCATCTTTGTGGATGCGAGACTACCTTGGCCTGTTCATCGGACTCCTCGCGATCGGCGCGGGCCTGACCACAGCGCTGACGGCCAAGATCCTGATCGATCTGCACGCGCGTCTGACCGCCGTCGGCGATTCGCTCACTGAGGTTCGCGGTCAACTGGCGCACCTGCAACGAGATCGCACGAGCACCGGGTCCAGCCAAGACGAGGATTCGGTCGAGCTGATCGATCTGGCTTCTATGGGAAAAGGTGATCCCGCGCCGCTAACAGCCGCCACGCTCGACCGCAACGTCTTCCCACGTCTGGTCGCTGCGATGAGCGACGAGTCGATGGCCGGTACTCAGCCGGCTACGGACGCCGGGTCGACGGTCGATCCACCGGCTGCGATCGGGCTTGGGGCGAGCGAACAACATGTGGCGGTTGGCCTCACGCCACGAAACCTGCTCGACGAATGGCATGTGGCGCTGCGAGACGCCGACCTGGCCACCTGCCGCCGACTCCACGCAACGCTGGTGGATACGGCCAGTCCCAAAACCGTGGCACCACTCACCATCCTGCTCAAGACGCTTTCCAAACACGTCGAGCACTCGTTGCGAGCGCGCTTTACGCAGCACGTGAAGGAGCGTAATTATGCCGGCGCGCTCCATGTGGGCGATGAAATCTGCAAACTCTTTCCCGATCACAGCATCGCGACCGAATTCGAGCGGATTCGACCCCACCTCACCCGACGCGTCATCTAGCGTGCCGCCAGTTCCTATGTCCTGAGCCTTCCCTGAGCCGCGGGCTTCAGCCCGCGCGAGTACCCACCACCAAACTGAGCGCCCAAGGGGATCGGACATCCGCGCAGACAGAAGTTTGCGGCTCGGTGCCAAAAAGAGTCGGTCAGTCGGAGAACATCAATAGACGCGCGTTAACCGGGACCCGGGATAGTAGTACCGCAAAATCTCACCCGCTCGCTTACCCGCCAGCGCCTGCCCCTGCGCTCCCCACTGACACAGGCCGAGCCCGTGGCCGAACCCGCGACCGTTCTCGAAGATCACCTCGTCTTTTTCAACCCGGATGTCGAAATCCGTGCTGCGGACTACCCTCGAGCCCATCGCCAGACGGAAGCGCTCCGCGAGGATGTCGTGGGTTGTCCCGTTCGAACCGGTGATGCGCAGGCGAACGGGCCGGCTGGCCGGCGTTCGCTCGATCGCTTCGATCGCGCGGATGCCACCAAGTGACACCAGTTCAGGATATCGCGACACCAGGCGGGCAACGACGTCGTCGCATGACAGTCGTAGCGGCCCCCAGCGGTACGTCTCGCCCGGGGCAATCTTGCAGTAGTCACACACAACGCCGCCTCGCAGCGGCGGAACTTCGTCGCCTTTGCCAAAGATCGCCGCCGACTGCGACATGCCACCACAGACCGCGCTGTAGTAAGTAGAGAAGAGTCGATCCTCCCCGTCGTCTCGCCAAGTGCAGACGACCCCGCGCGTATCTCGTGCTGCCTCCGTCGCGCGACGCCCCGGCCCATCTATTCGAAGGCCGCGGTACACCTGCGATCCTTCCGTGGCTGCGATGTCGTAGGCCGAGTCCTCGCGCCGTGCCCGGCGCTGCATCTGCAAGAGCACGTACGTCCGCGCAACGATAGCACCAACGCGATACGCCTCCTGCGCAAAGCTAGGCCACATCTCATACGCCACAACGCACGCCACGTAC
>SDBT01019314.1_pt1 | contig 10684 bp, 9 predicted proteins | sample 2277101 | NCBI WGS metagenome assembly SDBT01 (sample SAMN10404973, study PRJNA504765) | marine sediment metagenome | isolation source: marine sediment core GS10_PC15, 103 cmbsf | place: Arctic Ocean: Southern Knipovich Ridge | collected 2010
GGGATGCCGCCAGGAGGAAAAGCAACTCATTGGAAAGTAGTTTCATCAGTACAGAATGCATTGAATATTGCCTCCCAACATAATCTGAAATCAGTGGCATTTCCAGCAATCGGTGCAGGAGTGGGAGGTCTTTCAGAATACGACTCAGCCAAGGCAATAGTCACTGGTGTCTGTCATTATGCTCGTTCGTCGAAATCAGTAAAAGAAATAACGCTTGTAGGCCTTAACAAGTATGTATGTGATTGCTATTGCAAATCATTTGATGAAATTCAGGAGTAATGATATTGGATCAACATTCTATTGGGAGCATTGATGTTTCTGTCATACTAGGTCGTTTTGATGATTCGGATCTTGATCTAGTGGTGAAATCTCAAGATATTCCTCTAGGAATTTCACCTGGAGGAGTAATAGACGGTGACGGCGCGATTGGAGGATTTGGAATTACAATAAAGGAAGCTAGCAATGCAGATAATGTAATCCTCTGGCCAGCAATCTCAATGGATAATCCTGACCGAAGAGAGGCAATATACAATTCCACAATTGAAGCGTTAATTTCAGCAGAAAAGATTGAAGCAACAAAAATTGGATTTTTCACAATGGGACTTGAGGTTTCTAAACTACCTAGCTGGGAAATTGCAGAGGAAATAATCAAGGCTATCAATGACTACTCAAAAGAAGAAACTCTTCTTGACAAGATTATGCTTGTGGCGAGCTCACCAACTCAGGTGAGCTCATTCCAGTATGCACTCAACAATATATCAATCATATCTGGGAAATAATCAGTCATTCCCAGTTAGAGTTTCAGTCTTCTACGAGCAGCATCTGCAGATTGTACTAGGGGATCCCATGTATCACAGATTGCTGGAGCATAGCAATTCTCAAAATCGAAGAACTCCTTTGCATCAATATTATGTTGAATACCCATGGTTATGACATTGAGGCGCATTGCAGCATCCTCCAGACCTACTAACTGACCACCAACTAACTTGCCAGTCTGCTTGTTGTAGTATGTCTTAACCTTGAGGTCCTTTGCACCGGTGTAGTAATGAGGTTTCGTGCTTCCCTTTATTGAACCTTTTACAACAGGTACCTCAAAGCGTTTTGCAAGGTCATCTGTAAGACCGGTACTTGCTATCTCGAGACCAAATAGCTTTGTTACCTTTGCACCAATAATTCCAGGGAATCGAACATCGCCACCAGCTGCGTTGATTCCTGCAACTCGAGCTTGACGAACTGCAATAGTGCCAAGTCCTCCAGTCATGGGTTTTCCTGTGATGAATTCTGTACCTTCTGCACAATCACCTACTGCATAAACATCTGGGAGGTTAGTCAACATTCTTTCATCAGTCTTGATACCTCGGCTTTTACCTATCTCCACTCCAATTTTCTCTGCGAGGCTTGTGACAGACCGAGCACCAGTTGCAACAACTACAAAATCTGCAGGAATCTCGGTTTCCTCTTCAGAAACCCGGTCCTTGACAATAACCCCTTTGGTTGAATCACCGCCGGTTATTTCTTGAGCAGCAGTATTGTTGAGAATTGTCAGACCGTGTTCTCGACAGTGCTCTTCAACAATTGCAGCCATATCAGGATCAACCATTGCTAGAAGAACATGTGGAAGGAATTCTACAACTGTGACATTTAGACCGCGTTCATGAAATGCCTCCGCAGTTTCCATCCCAATAAGCCCACCACCGATTATAACTGCCTTCTTCGCCTTATCAGCTTCAAGAGCAAGCGCCTTGGCATCATCAAGTGTACGTAGTCCGTAGACTCTTTTCTTGTCGAGACCCTTGATTGGTGGATCTGCATTCTTACCACCTGTGGCAAAGATGAGAGCATCGTATTTTTGCTTACCCTCGCCTCCGACTCCACTATATGTCAGCTCACGGGAGTCGTGATCAATATCGGTAACAGTTACACCAAGCTTAGCATCGATTTTTAGTCCTGCCCAGCTATCTGGTGGCATTAGAACGAGATCATCGAATGCTTTTACTTTTCCAGAAATCGTATAGGGTAGTCCACATCTAGAGTACTGAGAGTACTTTTCGGTATTGTAAAGTGAAATCTCAACCTTTCGATTGAACTTCCGTGCTTGCAGTGCAGCTGTTGCTCCAGCGGCTCCGCATCCAATCACAGCAATATGCTCGACCATTTTGTATATCTCCGAGAAATTAGTATCTCTTGCATGTGTTGCCGTTTCAAAGCATAACTTGAATGTTTTGAATCGGACTCATTTGCACTAAAATGATGCAACAAGTATCACAATCAATAGGAGTGCAACAATCATCGATTTGGAATCAGATGAAGACTCTGATTTTGAATCATCTGAGGATTGAGAGACAAAGGGGCGGAAAAAGAAACCACCCCGGCTCTCATATGACGTAAGGAATTACTCTTCAGATTCATCGCTAGCTGTTTCTGCTTCTTCTGCATCACTATCGTCAGCATCAGATTCAATTTCTGAATCCTCAGTGTCAGCAATCTCCTGAGAGTCCTCTTCTTCTTGAATTTCTGGAGATTCCTCTAATTCTTCTTCAACAGCTTCAGGCACATCATCCTCATCTGTAACCTCTTCAGCCACTTCATCTTCTTCTGCTTCAGTAGCGGCATCCTCTGTTTCTTCTTCAACAGCTTCAGCTGCATCTTCCTCATCTGTAACCTCTTCAGCCACTTCATCTTCTGCTGCTTCAGTAGCGGCATCCTCTGTTTCTTCTTCAACAGCTTCAGCTGCATCTTCCTCATCTGTAACCTCTTCAGCCACTTCATCTTCTGCTGCTTCAGCGGCGGCATCCTCTTCAGTCGGTATCCATTTCTTACCGTCGTCTATATCAGCTGCGAATTTCTCAACCTGAGTCTTACGGCTGACATAGAGAGCAATAATGATTGCAAAGGACATTGCAGCACCAACGAGGGTAATTGTTGTTTGCAATGTGCTAGCACTATCTCCAAGCAATTGTTGCCATGTAATTACTAGGAAAGCTAGACCTGCGATATTCATGACGAAACTCCGCAACGGTGTTCCTACTTTAACAATCTCAGTCACACCGGTATCAACCATAGCTGCAGCAATCACTCCAGCGTTGTAGTCAGTAGACTTTGTCTTCTTCGCAAGAGTTCGAATATCAGTAGACTTCTTATTCCCCATGAGCCTAAGTGCAGCAGGCACCTTCGAAACTAGAAGATCAGCATAGATAACGCGTGCGTCATCCTGTGTCAAATTGCATTTCTTACACATATCGAGTTTAGTATTCCAGTCCCGTTTACATTTAGGACACTTATCAACAGGCCAAGCATCAGGAGCTACTTCCCTTAATCTCTGACGTATCAAGTATTCACTAACACCAGTGTCGTCAGGCTTGTCATCTTCCGGCTCCTGTTTCTTCTTCTTCTTCCCCATCTTTGTCATTCCTGCAAGCATGGAGAATAGAAGTGGCAATGCACCTATGACTGTGAGATTTGGCAAAGATTTCAGCTCTGAGGCTTTTTTATGAATACCTCGTAACTTGTATGCAGTTTTGAAACCTTCAAAGAGTTGCCAGAATCCATTTCCTAATCCGTAGATTGCACCAACAGTAGCAACAGTAGCTGAAATACCTGTAACTGAAGTGAAAACATCCTGAGGCGTTGAAGGAATGGAGAAGTAGAATGTATTGGATACAACATACTCTGTTGTAAGATCACCATCGAGGTAGTATCTGAAATCCATTGATGCTTCAAAAATTCCAGTTGCAAGCTTGATTCCACCGTATGAGAGAGCTGAAGAGAGATCTATCAACGCAGCTACTGGTGGAATATCACTTTCATGATTCACCCAAATCCATGTTGAGTTAGTCACAGGATCAATAATTTGAATCGGGAATATTGCAAAGCCTTGATAGTAGAATATGATTGAACCACTCATATTCAAATCAACTGAACTTGACACATTAATTTGAAGGAATATCTCCATGGGATCTTCCATATTTATTTCAATGGGGTTAACATCATTAGAATCCTTGATATTCTGACCATCTAGACTAGCATAGACATACAGTGTTTCGTCATTAACAAAATCAATTGGAAAGACTGGTGTTTGTGCACTAACTGCGTTAGTAGAAAATCCTCCTACAAGCAATACCATAAACAGTGTCATAAATCCAAAGAATAGCAATTTCGAGGGTGAGCGACGCATAATCCAATCTCAACTCCAGCTTCAACTCAATAAAATGTTGGAACTGTTAAGGGTTTTGTGGGCTTACGGAGAAGTGGTTTGAGAGCTTGGCTCTCTTGTACCCCGCACCATATTTGCAACCTTTCGGGCAATTGAATCGAATCCTTCACTTTTTTTCAGCACACCTTTTGCACCCACTTCTACAGCCTGTTTCAATGATTCGGTGTTAAAATATGCTGTCAAAAGATGAATATTTTTGATACCCATCTCTGTAAGGACTTTGGTACACTCAAGACCATTCATCTCAGGCATTTTTAGATCCATAAGAACAAAATCGGGCGGATGCCCCTCTTCAATGCTGACCTTTACTTCCTCAACAGCTTGACTGCCAGTTAATGCTGTTATGAGTTCATAATCATCAAGGTATTTCCTCAGGTAAGAATCCATAACTTCATGGATTGCTGGCTCATCATCCACAATGAGGATTCGCAAAGTCACAATATGTTCCCCACAATACTTTGAATGAAATATGGAAGTAAAAGCGCCTTATCAATCGTATGTTATGCAAAGATACACTCACGTTACCTCGTCAATCACGAATGTATTTATCGATGTAATGTCCATCCTCAGTAGTTTGGTGAATGGTATGGTCTTTGAAAGAATGCCCTTAGAAATCTGGTTTGATGAATATCAATTCGAAGTAGACTATGATATAGGTGAGAGTGGAATGAAATTCCTCTTAGTGAAAGATCTTGGGATCGACCTGAATGAAGTTGAACTTCGATATGGATATCATCTAGGTCATCCAGATTTGAGGAAAGAAATAGCAAAGCAATATAGTGGAATGGCAATGGACAATGTAGCAGTTACGACGGGGGCTAGTGAAGGTAATTTTGCAGTCATTGGACATCTTGTTGGTTCAAAGGATCATATGATAATCGAACATCCAACTTATCCATCACTGTATCAGATTCCAAGGTCTCTTGAGAGAGACCACTCATTGTTCAAACTTACTTGGGAGAATGAGTTCAGACCAGATATGGACCAATTACGAAGGATGGTCAAGTCAAATACAAAACTCATCACTCTTACACATCCAAACAATCCAACTGGCTCACTCATAACCGAAGACGAACTAAAAGAAGCAATCGAGATTACTGAAGCTGCTAATGCATATCTCATGGTTGACGAAACCTACAGAGATATGATATTCGACGACCCACCACCGTTAGCAGCTACTTTGAGTCCTAATGCAATCAGTCTTACGGGAATGTCAAAGACGTGGGGACTTCCTGGAATTAGGATTGGTTGGGTCGTTGCAGATACACCAATTATTGAAGCAATTCGAGCAGTTCGTGAGCAAGTGACTATCTGTAACTCCTCATTGGGAGAAGTAATTGCAAAATCAGTACTTGAAAAGAAAGATAGTATCTTGACAGACCTCCGAAAGACAATGTTCGCAAATTACAAGATTGTGAAAGATTGGATGGAGGATCAATCTTGGTTAGAGTGGATAGAACCTAAGAGTGGTGTTGTGTGCGCTCCAAGATTGAAGCGTGGTGGAAGTACAGATGAACTCTGTCAGCTTTTAGTTACAAAATATAGAACATTCACTGTTCCTGGTTCGCGGATGGAACTCGAAGGACACTTCCGCTTAGGTTTTGGTGGAGACCAAGAAGAACTCATCAAAGGACTTGACCAGCTTACATTGGCTCTGAAAGAAATTCATAGGTAAATCTGTAGGTGTTCTTTAGGATAAGCACACATACAACTATGGATATGAGGCTCATACATTGGTGCAAGTAAGTGACACTCCTGAACAAAGCAATTCTGCAGATTGGACATTGATTGAGCATTTCACACAGGAATCACGAAGTGTCAATGTACGTTTCAAAGTTCTAAAGAAAGGTAAAATACGAATTGTTTCAGAGCGAGCATCAGGAAGAAAGCATGAGATTTCAGATTGCATCATTGGTGATTCATCGGCTATAATGAACCTCACACTTTGGAATGAAGATATTGCTGATGTAGAGCCAGACCGAACATACGAGATTCTCAATGGTTACATCAACCTGTATGATGAGTGCATGACCCTGTCAAGAGGTCGGCGTGGAGAACTTGTTGAATCAACCATCTCAATTATTGATGTGAATGAACAGATCGATATGAGCAGACCATTCATGGGAAAACCCAAACGACGTAAGAAACCCAGGTCTGCGACAGGGAGGTCATTTCGTGGTACAGCAGGTCGAGAAGCAAGAGGATATTGCTCACGGAAGTCCTTTTGAGGTCGAAAAGACATGACTCATCTCACCGGGTGTCATGAATATGAGAGTGAGAATTCAAGAACAAGTAATTCCATTTCCTCTTACCACGATAAGAGGTAAACTCAGATTAAGTGGTCTCACTGATATTCCTATTTCGCAAATTCTCGCGGGCATCCAAAAATATCAGTCTAATAAAAACGTACCAACAGAATCAGAAATCACTAAATTCGTTGAAGATGCTCTCAATAGTCACTCACCCCAGATTATCAAGAACTATGAAACACTAAAAGCGTACGAGCACCTTCGAGGTGTTTCTGATGAAATCCCACCGATTATTCTTGCTTTAGAAGGAGCGTCTGCTACTGGAAAATCCATGCTCGCCATTGATCTTGTCCAGGACCTAGCTTCTACTCGTTTTATCAGTACTGATACAGTTAGACAAGTTCTCAGAGGAATCTACACAAAAAAAGACCATCCAGAATTTTACTGCCATACCTATCAAGCTTTCAAATACAAACAGTTAGGTAGTCGGAGTTTGGATCCAGTTGTGAGAGGATATATTGCCCAATGTGAATTGATCAGTCCACCCTTGATTGAGATGGTCCGACGAATCCATGAAGAAGGAGCTGTAGCTGTAGTAGAGGGAGTTCATCTGCAACCGGGTACAATCAATCACTTAAGCAAAGGCACTCTCGAGATACTAATCAATCCAAATGAAGAAACTCACAAGGCTATGTTCGTCAGTAAATATGTTGCAGGGAAATTAAAATCAGTTTCAAAAGATTCAATCACCAGAGAAGAAGAATTTCAATCAACACGAAAAATACAGGACTACATGATTGTGGAGGCGCAGAAACACGATTTATCAATTATCGATTTAGAGAGCTATGAGTATGCTCGTTCTGTAATTTCAAAACTTATTATTAGCAAAATAGAGCAAATTATTGGAGAACATCAATAGAGGAGACTGAATGCATTGTCTTGGAAGAACGAATCGTTAGATAGGCTCTTTGCGCCCAAATCGATTGCAGTTATTGGAGCTTCAGATAAACCTGAGAAACTCGGAGCTCTTGCCCTCCTAGCATTGAATACTTACGGAGGAAAAGTGTATCCAATAAATCCCCGATTGAAAATGCTTGGTGATCTCAAATGCTATCCTAGAATTCAGGATGTTGATGATAGAGTAGATATGGCTATGATTGCCGTTGGACCTCATCATGTCATTCCTGCCATTAGCGATTGTGCGGAAGCTAACATTGGTGGAGCAATCATTTTTTCTTCAGGATTCAAAGAACTTGGAGGGATTGGTATTGAGCATCAAAAGAAGCTCAGGGAAATTGTTGATGATGCACATATTGCGGTCATAGGTCCCAACTGCCTTGGGGCAGGTAATCCAAAAATCGGAATGAACGCTACATTCTTTCCTCATCCTGTTTCAATGAAAGGAGGCACTGTCGCAATGGTAAGTCAGAGTGGTGGTGTTACAGGACTGATGCTTTATCGTGCCTCAGATATTGGACTTGGCGTTTCAAAATTTGCTAGCGTTGGAAACAGAGTAAATATTGACTTTCACGACATGTTACGATACTTTCGTCAAGACAATGAAACAGAAGTCATTTGTCTATTTATTGAAGGAACTGAATATGGACGAGAAATGACCAATGAGATGTCGGAAACTTCTCCAGAGAAACCAGTAATAGTTTTCAAAGTAGGCAAAACACCTGCATCTCGAGATGCAGCACTAAGTCATACTGGAAGCATGGCTGGAAATTCAGAACTGTACAGTGCAGCCATTAAACAAGCTGGAGGAATTGAGGTAGCAGGAGTTACTGAAATGGTAGATACAGCATATCTTCTCTCTACCTGCAATCGTCGCCCCAAGGGAAACAGAGTAGCTGTTGTCACACACACTCTTGGAATTGCGATAGTAGCAGCTCAGACGTTAGAGCTCAATGGAGCAGAATTACCTACACCATCAGTAGAAACAGCTAAATCAATAGAAGCACTTCTCAATATGCCAGTTGATATCCCAATTAAGAATCCAATTGATCTTCTAGCTCAGGGATGGGCACAACCACAGATCTTTGCTAATGCATTCAGAATGATATTGAAAGAAGATTGTTATGATTCAGTCATGATTGTTTTCTCTCCTAATTATCAGGAAGGTATTGGTGATGGGATGCCAATAACCAAAATTGTTGAAGCATCTAGAGATAGTGTCAAACCAATAGTGAGTATTCTTTCATCGCCGGATAGCAATAAACCGCCCGGCTATGAAATCCTTGAAGCTGCTGGAATTCCATTCTTCTCAAGTCCCCAGAGGGCAGCAAAAGCACTAACCAATATAATTAGAATGTCATAAAAAAGAAAGGGATGCCACTGAACAAACCAGTGGCATACGATTTTATTCCTTTGAAATTGCTACCGTTTCACTTCTTGCACGAGAAGTTTCGCTTAGTGGTTCATCGTTCAGCGTACCATCCAAGAGTGCCCCATATGCAGTCATGTCAAAGTGTCCATGACCAGACAGATTGAAGACTATAGTCTGAGATTCGTTCTTCTTCTTCGCTTCAAGAGCTATGTCTATCACAGCTTTGATTGCGTGAGCAGATTCTGGTGCTGGAATGACACCCTCAGTCTTTGCAAATAGAACGCCAGCTTCAAGCACTTCCAACTGCTCGTAAGCTCGTGCTTCAATTCGACCCTCTTCAACTAGTGCACTAATAGTAGGAGCTACACCATGATACCTCAATCCGCCAGCGTGAATCTTGGGTGGCGTAAAATCTGAGCCAAGGGTGTACATCTTGAGTTTTGGAGTCATCCCCGCTGTGTCACCAAAGTCATACCGGTATTCCCCTTCAGTGAGGGAAGGACACGCTTTGGGTTCTGCAGCAATATATTGAACATCGCGGAATCTATCTTCCGTCATGAATGGGTAAGCCATTCCAGCGAAATTACTCCCGCCTCCAACACAACCAACAATATAGTCAGGAGTTTCTTCAATGCTATCCAGTTGAGTAATGACCTCCTGACCAATCACGCTTTGTTGGAGCATTACAAAATTGAGAACGGATCCCAGTGTATACTTTGTATTGTCATGACTCACGGTATCTTCTATAGCTTCACTAATGGCGATGCCGAGGGTTCCGGGATGATCTGGATTCTCGCTCCGTACCTTACGTCCAAATTCCGTTCTGTCAGAAGGACTTGGAACAATCTGAGCTCCATAGGTTCTCATCAAAATCCCACGATACGCCTTTTGTTCATAGCTAACGCGAACCATGTATACCATTGCTTCCATTCCGAAGTATGCACAAGCTAAAGCAACAGCACTTCCCCACTGTCCAGCACCGGTCTCGGTAGCCAATCGTTCAACACCCTCTTTCTGGGCGTAGTAGGCTTGCGCCGCTGCTGTATTCAGCTTATGACTACCGGTTGGTGAAACATCCTCTCGTTTGTAGTAGATTCGACATTGAGTCTTCAGAGCATCTTCGAAACCTACCGCTCTTTGGAGAGGTGTTGGGCGACCTGATCTCATCAGAATGTCGCGGACCTCTCTTGGTATCTCTATCTTCTTCTCCATGGAAGCCTCTTGTTTGACACATTCCACTGGGAATAGTGCCATTAAAGCTTCAGGTTCAATCGGTTCTCCAGTCGCTGGATTTAGCGGCGGAGGGAGAGGGTTCTTCAGGTGTGGTAAGATATTCACATAGTGAGTTGGTGTATCTTCACAGTCTAGTTGTATTCTAAATTTTTCACGTTTCATAATTATATCTCCGTTTTTTCCCCGCTTCTGGGAAATGGCGTCTCATCTGAACAAACATCCTGCATGCGAAAAAGTAAGTCAACTCAAAACAAGATAAACAAGCAAGAGTTGCTCTAAGAGAAGAAGTTGGTTCAAAAACATTGATTAGGTGATTTGGCGATTTAACTAAACGGGTCTCGAAAGACCCATTTTCCATTGGCCAAGGCACACTCGTATCATGTTTTCACACTCAGAAACGGTTGTAGTCGCTGTTTTGTTACGGTTTATAAACATTGTGCATAAATGTACCTTAATGTGCATAATAGTACATTTTACATTTTGCATAATATGACGCTCACTCAAAGAAAATATTTCAAAATAATGAAGCCACGTATCGTAGATACCTTTACTTGAAGCAATTTGGTAATATCTATCAACTAAGATAGAATGCAATACTTGATTACAAGATTTAGTAAGGTGTGCACCATGGAAGAAGAGAAGTCAGAAGCAAGTGAAGAA
>SDBT01019315.1_pt1 | contig 10684 bp, 9 predicted proteins | sample 2277101 | NCBI WGS metagenome assembly SDBT01 (sample SAMN10404973, study PRJNA504765) | marine sediment metagenome | isolation source: marine sediment core GS10_PC15, 103 cmbsf | place: Arctic Ocean: Southern Knipovich Ridge | collected 2010
AAGCATTATATATGCAGGAACTGAGATGTTGGCAATCGGTGAGCTCATCAATTGAATGTATAAACAAGTATACAAGGCCATAGAAAATAAAGATAAGACCGCTATTCAAAATCTTGCAAAAAAGCAGGTCGAAGCCGGCGCAGATATGTTAGACGTTAATACAGGTCCTTATGCAAAAGATCCTAAGGACACGATGAAATGGCTTGTAGATACAATACAAGAGGTGGTTAGTTCCGGGCTCGTCCTTGACAGCACCAAAAGCGAAGTCATAGAAGAGGGCCTTAAGCTTGCCAAATCAAAGAGTATGATAAATTCCGTTAATGCGGATGACGAAAAACTGAATACTATAATGCCTTTGGTTAAAAAATATAATACGATGGTCATTGGTTTAACAATGGACAAGAAGGGCATACCCAGAGATAGAAATGAGCGCATGGAGCACGCTGCAAAAATTATAACTTTCTCGGAACAAGGCGGAATTGACCCCAAAGACGTGTATATAGATCCGATTGCCCTACCACTTAATGTAGCGCAACAACAAGCGGTTGAGGTGTTAGAGAGCATAAAAGAGTTTAGGGCCCTGTGTGACCCGCCTCCAAAAACAGTTATAGGTTTGAGCAATATCTCACAAGGCACCAAGAAAAGATCTTTGATAAATACGACATTTCTGCTTATGGCTATGGCAGGCGGATTATCTGCGGCCATACTGGACCCATTGGATAAGCAACTTATGGATTCTATGATTACAGGGGGCTTAATGTTGAATAAAAATATATATTGCGATTCTTTTCTCCAAGCCTATAGAAAAAAAAGGTAAATATGGTCATAGCCAAATCTATAAAACTCAGCACAAAAGGCGAAGCGGACATCATCGACATAACGCCGAAGGTTGAACGTTTGCTTTCCGAGACAAAACTCTCTGACGGCGTGGTTACAATTTTTGTTCCGGGCTCTACAGGGGGCTTAACTACGATTGAATATGAATCTGGCGTAGTGAGCGATTTAAAAAATGCCTTTGAGCGCGTAGCGCCCCGTAATGCGCGCTATGCTCATAACTCCAGATGGGGCGACGGCAACGGATTTTCTCACGTCAGGGCGTCGATGCTCGGCCCGAGCATAAGCATACCGTTTTCAAATGGCGGACTCGCCCTTGGTACCTGGCAGCAGATAGTATTTGTTGATTTCGACAATAGATCTCGTTCACGAGAATTGATATTGCAGTTTGTAGGAGAGAAGAAGGGTAATTAAAGAATTATGCAATTTCCTATTTTACAGGTCGCGTTAGATTTCGTTAACCTTTCCCGCGCTTTAAAAGTGGCCGAAGAAGCTGCCTCAGGTGGCTCGGACTGGATTGAAGCCGGTACACCTTTAATAAAATCAGAGGGATTGGATGCGGTACGCAAACTTCGCAAGGCCTTCCCGGCTAAGACAATAATTGCAGACATGAAGATTATGGATGCGGGGAGGATAGAGGTAGAAGCCGCCGCCAAGGCAGGAGCAGATATTGTTTGTGTCTTGGCCGCCGCTACTGATGCAACCATAAAGGAGTGCATAGAGGCTGCCAGAAATTATGGGGCCAAGATCGAGGTTGATTTAATCGGTATAGATAATCCTATTCAAAGGGCAAAACAAGTAGAATCGCTAGGCGCTGATTATATAGGTGTGCATTGCGCAATTGACGAGCAAATGGAAGGCAAGGCCGCTCTTTTCACCCTTGAAGAAATAAGAAAAGTGGTTAAAATTCCCATAGCTGTTGCCGGCGGCATAAATTCTGAAACAGCTCATCTATATGTTGCTGCGGGCGCGGATATTATTATAGTAGGGGGCGCCCTTTCAAAAGCGGTTAATGCAAAGGTCGCAGCGCAAAATCTAAAAAAGGCGATTTCAAAAAAAATAAAAATAAGGACAAAGCTTTTTAGAAGGGTAAAGCTCGAAGATGTTAAAAAAATCTTAAGGACGGTTTCTACGCCTAATATTTCGGATGCTATGCATAGGAGGGGAGATTTAAAAGAGATTTATTCAATTTGCCCCGGCACCAAAATGGCCGGAAGGGTTTTGACTGTAAGAACGTATCCGGGTGATTGGGCAAAAACCGTAGAAGCAGTTGATAGGGCAGACGAAGGAAGCGTGATTGCTATTGATTCCGGCGGTGTCGGACCGGCAGTATGGGGTGAACTGGCAACTCACGGGGCTATGCAGAAAAAAATTGCAGGCGTCATTATAGACGGCGCTGTCCGGGATACGGCAGAAATAAGAAAATTGAAATTTCCTATTTTCGCGAAATTAATAATGCCTACGGCAGGCGAACCGAAAGGATTTGGTGAAATAGGCGTGCCTGTCAATATAGGTGGCGTAAGGGTTTTCTCCGGAGATTGGGCTCTTGGAGACGATGACGGTGTCTGCGTAATTCCGCAGGATAAAGTAATTGAAATAGCAAATCGGGCAATGAATGTGCTGGAGACCGAGAATAGGCTCCGGAGAGAAATAGATGGGGGTAGCACCCTTGCCAAGGTAATCGAGCTTTTACGCTGGGAGAAGCTAAAGTAATGCTGATTATAGGCGAGCGCATAAACACATCGAGGCCGGCGATAAAAAAAGCTGTTCAGGAACGAGATAAGGATTTTATCCTGAATGAGACGCAAAAACAAATCGAAGCCGGCGCATCCATGGTCGATGTGAATTGCGGAACAAGTCTGGATAAAGAATTAGAAGATATGCTATGGTTGATAAAGACGATTCAAGAAAAAAGCGCTATATCTCTTTGCATAGACAGTCCCGATGCCGCCGTATTAAAAGAGGGCTTAAGAATTCACAAAGGTCGCGCTATGATAAATTCTATAACAGCCGAAAAATCCAGGTATGAGAAGATTCTTCCGCTCTGCAGGGACCATGACTGCCTTTTAATCGCCCTTACCCTGGATGAAAAGGGAATGCCCGAAACCGCGCAAGATAGATTTGAGCTCGCTACAATTATAATGGAAATATGTCAACGATACGGTGTCCCAAAAGATAGCATCTATTTCGACCCACTGGTAAGACCGATAAGCGCAGAGCAAAAACAGGCAAAGGAATTTTTGGGCGCTATAAAATTAATAAAAGAATTGGGTTTAAAAACCATAGCAGGATTAAGCAATATTTCCTTCGGGCTCCCCAAAAGACAACTGCTCAATAAAGCGTTCCTCCCCATGGCATTGGCTTTCGGCCTCGACGCCTGCATAATAGACCCTCTGGAAGACCCCCTCATGTCAACCCTCCTGGCTTCATCCGCGATACTCGATCAAGATGAATACTGCAGGGGGTACCTGAATGCCTTTAGGCAAGGCAAGCTATAATCATGGCTAAGAAAATTTTCATAGCAGCAACTCTGCAGAATATAGGCAAGACCACATTTTGTTTAGGCCTAATAACCGCCTTAAAAAAGCATTTTAAAAAAATAGGTTTTATCAAACCTATCGGACAGCGGTATCTTATGGAGCAGGGTTATAAGGTTGACGAAGATTCTGTATTAATGGAAAAAGTCTTCGGCATGGGCTCTAATCTGCACATAAAAGACCTTTCTCCGATTGCTGTAGATAAGGGTTTTACCGAAAGATATATTCAGGGGATTGCTACAGGCGACTATGCAAAACTTATTCTGGATTCCTATAAAAAAGTGGCCAGGGATAACGAGCTTGTAATAATTGAAGGTACAGGTCATGCCGGTGTCGGATCCGTCTTCGACCTTTCTAACGCAACCGTCGCAAGGCTCCTTCATTCAAGAGTAATTCTTCTTGCCCCGGGCGGCGTTGGACGTCCGATTGATGAAGTAATGTTAAACAAATCACTTTTTGATAGAATCGGTGTAAGAATTGCCGGTGTAGTTGTAAATAAAGTAATACCCGAAAAATTTAATAAGATAAACAAACTGATAAGGGCAGGCTTTAAGAAAAAGAACACGCCCGTAATAGGGGTTATGCCATATCAGAGAAGATTGGACCTGCCTACCGTCAGAGAAATAATGGAGGAAATAAAGGTTCCGCTTTTGTGCGGCGAGAAAGGCGTAGATGTATCAGTTGACAAGATACTAATAGGGGCTATGGAGGTTAAGTATGCATTAGGGTATGTCGAAAATAATTCCTTGCTCATAACGCCGGCTGATAGGATTGACATGTTAAAAGCAGCAATAAAATTGCAGGCAAAATCCAAGGGTATTAGAAAGATATCCGGCATTGTTTTAACAGGTGACACCAAACCAGATGCAAAAATTCTAAAACATTTAAACGAACTTCATATACCAACCTTGGCAATAAAGACAGACACCTTTAGCGCAGCAAAAAAGGTTGATAGCATTATAGTAAAGGTAAAACCGGAGGATAAAGAAAAAATAAGACTTATCGTCGATATGGTCGAGAAATACGTGGACATGGATATGATATTGAAAAACCTCACATGAACCCCGTTAGAAATTTTATCTTTTTATTTCTTCTTGTAACCCTCACAGGCTGCACCGAAGCGCAATATTACTCTAGATCCTTCCCCTTGATGGGAACAGTAATAAATATTAAAGTAGAAAAATCTCTTCATTCAAAGAAAGCAGTTCGAGAAGCTATAGTGAGAATGAAGGAACTTGAGGCAAAGTTTGATCGCTTCGACAAAAAAAGCGAGGTGTATAAAATAAATACAAGAGACGAAAGTTCCGAGATAAAAGTCTCGCAAGATCTCCGTAATTTAATGGATCTATCCATATATTTAAATAAGATTACCGGTGGCGCTTTTGATGCTACATTGGGCAAACCCGGTGGAAAATTGGATTTTGGCGCAATAGCAAAAGGTTATATTGTGGATGAGGCAGTAAAGGTTTTCAAAGTTTACGGGGTTAAATCCGCCATAGTAGATGCGGGTGGAGATATCTTTTGCCTCGGCGATAACAAGGGAAATGCCTGGACAGTAGGCATAAGAGATCCCAAAAATAAGAAAAATATAATTGCCAGAATAAAAGTAAGAAATAGAGCAGTTGCTACATCAGGCTCATACGAAAAGAAATACCCTCATATTGTAGACCCGAGAACAGGGTACCCTGTTAAAAACAACGTCTTAAGCGCAACAGTTATATCTCGGGAATGCCGAACAGCAGATGCCCTGGCAACAGCGCTTTTTGTATTAAAACCCGATGAAGCCCTGGCGCTTATAGAAGAATTGGATGACGCTGATTGCGTAATCATATATGAAGAAAAAGATAGAATCAGATTCGTCGTCTCATCCGATATTACCGAAGGAGTGGAGATTCTCCGAAAGAGTCGCAGGCCACGCTTAAGTGTGACCTATTAAAGGTAAAACATGAAATGGGTAGGGATACTGTGAATAAAAAAGTATTGGTTGCAATGTCAGGTGGCGTTGATTCGAGTATAGCCTGTTATTTATTGAAGAGGAAGGGATATCAGTGTATCGGCGCTACAATCAAGACCTGGCCTAAAAAAGAATGCGGAAACATCGGTAACAAATTATGCTGTTCGCTCGATGCCATAGCCTTTGCGCGGAGCGTAGCGCACAAATTAGAGGTTCCGCATTATGTTTTTGATTTCAGCCGCGAGTTTAACAAAGTTATAAAAGAGTATTTTATCCGCGAATATGAAAACGGCAGGACACCGAATCCGTGCATATATTGTAATAGCGAAATTAAATTCGGGCTCCTTCTGAAAAAGGCAAAGGAGTTGGGTTGCAGATTTGTCAGCTCCGGTCATTACGCAAGAAATGATAAGGCATTTTCGCTAAAAAAGGGAAAGGATAAAAACAAGGATCAATCATATTTTTTGTTTAACCTGACCAAGGCTCAATTGAGGCATATTTTGTTTCCTATGGGAAACACGACGAAGGAAAAAGCGAGAGAAGCAGCAAAGAAAATAGGCTTGATATCCCACGATAGACAGAGCAGTCAGGATATATGTTTCAAGAAAGATATAAGAAAAGCGACCCCAGGCAATATGGTTTTTAACGACGGCCGAGTTCTGGGAAAGCATAAAGGCATAACTCAATATACTATCGGACAGAGAAAAGGGTTGGGGATTGCATATACCGAGCCGTTATACGTAACAAAAATAGATGCCATAAAAAATGCCGTCTACGTAGGAACAAAATCCGATACTTATAAAAAAACTCTCATAGCGGATAAATTAAATTGGATAAACGGCGTTACGCCTCTAAAACCCTTCAGGGCCAAAGCGAAAATACGATACGGCAAAAAGGAGGTAGCTACTTTAATTACGCCTATTTCAAAAAAAGAGGTACTGGTAGAGTTCGATAAAGCGCAGGCCTCACCGACACCGGGTCAGGCGATTGTGTTTTATAGGACGGATGAGGTTTTGGGGGGAGGCTGGATAAAGGAAATTAAAAATTGAAAATGAAAAATGAAAAATTACAATTAAAAATTAAAAAATTGGAAAATATCTTAAGGCCGCTTAAAAGTGTTGTGGTAGCGTATTCGGGCGGGGTAGATAGCACATATTTACTTAAGATGGCAGTAGATACATTAGGTAAGAATAACGTTCTTGCTGTTATTGCAAAATCCAAGACATATCCCAGAAGAGAGCTTATAGGCGCTGAAAGTTTAGTCAAAAAAATGAGAATTCCTTACAAGATTATTTCAACAAAAGAAATTGATATAGATGGATACCGCAGAAATCCTGTCAATAGATGTTATTACTGCAAAAAAGAATTAATGCAGCGCTTAAAGCAAATAGCGAAAAGAGGAGGATTCAAAAACGTAACCGATGGGACGAATTATGACGATAGGCTGGATGTAAGATACGGCAAAAGGGCGCTTGAAGAACTCGGTGTAAAAAGCCCGCTTTTTATTGCGAAGCTCACAAAGGATGATATAAGAGGAGGTTCAAAAGCATTAGGGTTGCCGACCTACGATAAACCATCATTTGCGTGCTTGGCAAGCAGGATCCCTTACAGATCGACTATTACCAAAAAACGCCTAGATAGAATCGATGGGGCAGAGTCGTATCTTCAGAAACTTGGTTTTAGACAGGTGAGGGTAAGGGATTATGACGCCCTGGCTCGGATAGAGGTGGATAATGCCGATATAAAGAAATTTTTGAGGCTTGACTTAAATAAAATCTGCCGATACCTTAATCGCCTGGGATATAGATATATCACGTTGGATCTGGCGGGTTATCGTATGGGAAGCATGAATCCATAATGCCGTCATATTGACATCATATTATTATTATGATATAGTTTCAAAGATGAAAAAGTTCCTTTAGAATACGACTGGAAGGATAAAGTGGAAGAGAAAAAATCAAAGGACAGCTCCGGAAACAATAAATACCTTCAGAAGGCAAAGCTATCAGAAGAAAAACTGAAACGGTTTAATCTTGTCATAAGGAGCCTTAGCACCGCCATAAAAGATAGCTTATTATACCCCTCCGAGCACCCGGTTTTTAATTTCGCCATGAAAAATCTTAAAACCTCCTTAAATAAATGGTTCCTTGACGAAGACAAAATGAACCTGGGGATTTCGAAAGATAATCTTTTATTAGACGGGCTATACATCAAAGAGGACTACGATCTCTATAGTGAAGTCGCAGATTACCTGCACTCAAAAGGAATAATAACCCTTTCTATTTTAAAAGATATTCATATAGATGAACTGATCGAATTTTTCAAATTTCTTAAAAATGATGCAAAAACCATCAGAGAAAAAGGCGGTATTTTAAAAAGTATCCCCCCGATTACGAACCTAAAAATAAAGGAAATAGATTACTCCTCCCTTCTACGAAGCGCAAGAGACGAGGTTACGACAGAAGAAAAAGAAATACAAAAGTCACTTTACAGCGTAGCAGAGGAATCAAAAAAAGGTAAACTCCCCGACTCAAAGTTCGAATTTTTAGTCGATTTTTTGGAAAACCCCCAGAGATCCGCATCCGCATTAAATTCTCTCTATAGAGAAGCAGTAGCCAAACTGGAGGGCGAGAAAACGATAAAAGATATTCGGGAGGCAATCGCGCGAATACGGGAGTATTTTAAAAAAGATACAAACCGAAATGCAAAGAAGTTGAGGGCTGATCTGGCCCACATTGTTCGGCGGCTCAACCCCGACCTTGTAATAAGGCTGTTTGAGCAGGCAACCATCGACGGCAAAAATTTTGACTTGGCGCAGGAAATAACGAAAGATTTTTCCGATGAATTTGTAGCCGATTTTATAGAATCCCTGATAAGCGGCGAGGGGGCGCTTAATGAAAATCTGTTAAAAGTATTTGATAAATTAACGCCGGGGGAGGATAAGGCGGCTAATATTGCTCCGATGATTGTCGATAGATTATTCGGAAAAGGACTTCTGAATGTCGATACCTTTTCAAAATTACAGGAATCCATAAAGGAAATATTCAAGATGTATCCCGACAGTAATTTTATGTCCGAAATGTATAAAATGACGGTTGAGACATTTGTGGACAAAAAAACAGGGACACCAATAAGTGCGGCGCGGCTATACCCGCTTGTAAGAGAATTTAAGAAATCCCAAGCGGAAGAAAATCAGAAAAAAGAAAGGGCAAGTCTCTTAATCAACATAATTTGGCTCGAAGATGATCCATCCGAGTTTAAAAAATTTAGCGGGAGATTAACTGATATTTTTCCGGAGATTTTGGATTCAAGGAACACCGAAAGCATAAAAGAAATATTGGAATTATTTACGGAGAGGCTACGCCCCGAACAAGAGAAGAATAAAGATATAAATTTCCAACTAAAATCAATATTTACGAAAATAACTACAAAAGAAATTGTCGATAAGGTTATATCATTGATCCCGGAGAAAGACAATAAAGGACTAGGGGAAATTGTTTATATACTTGGTAAGGCAAAAAATAATTCCGCAAAACTGCTTATAGACACATTTGTTTCAGAAAAAGAACCCTTCAGTAGATACAAATTCCGTTCGGTTATATCGATGATGAAAGGGGATATGTCGGAGGAAATTGCGCATAAAATGGAAGATTGTCATTCTTCTGCTGTGCGAGACTTATTCGAGATTTTAAAGGGGGCCGATCCCGAAAAAGCGCACTTAATTGCAAAAACATTGATTTGGCACAAAGATGCACAAATGCGCCTGGAAGCGCTAGGGTGGTTTGATCCAAAAACGCAGGATGAAAAAAATAGCCTTTTTGAAATTTTTAAAAAAGAAAAAAATAAGAAGATGCAAAGCAAAACCTTAACCGCTTTAATCAAAACAAAAGATAGAATGATAATAGACAAGCTTTTTAAGTACGTAGAAAGAAGTTTTTTTAAAGGCAGATTTCTTTTTAAGCTCGTAGAATTATGCGGACAGCTGAAAATATCCGAAACCCTCCCGCATCTAAAAAGGGTATTTTTGAAGAGGCCTTTATTCAATACAAAGAAAACTGATGAGCTGCGCGTAGTTTCGGCAGTAAGTTTGAGGCAGCTGGGTACGCCCGAAGCGATGGAATTGATTAAAAAAGGACTTAACGATAAAAGAGAACCTGTTAGAAGGACGTGCAACATAATAATGGAATTGAAAAGAAACGAGAAGGAAAACCCCCAAAAAGAAGAGGGCTAAATATCGATGCCACCCCGAGAAATGAGAGATAAAATTGAAAAGTTAGTAATGGCATTGTCGAACGCAAAACGCATCCGACCGATATACGACGAAAATCACAAAATAACAAAAGAGGCGATCAATAATATTTACAATTTATTGAAGGACATACTGACAGAAAAAGAAGAAATAACAATAGGTATTGTGGGAGATGAAATTGCATTTGAAAAAGAACCTTTTTATAAAGCAAGCAAAAAGGTCAAAAAATTTATTAATTATCTAAAGGAAATAAAGGCGGAAAAAATCAGCTTCGCAAAAGGGGTCCAGGTAAAGGAATTAGCCGAGTTTGTGAGGATTTTAACCATAAAGCCTAAAGATCTTACTAAGGCCGAGGGTATTCAGAAAATATTTGATTCATCGAATATAAGAAATATAGCAATCGGTAAAATCGGATTCAAAAAAGACCAAGTGCCGCAAGGACTGAAAGACGAAGAGTTCAAAGGTACAGCCAGAAAAAATTACCAGGGCGGTATAGATTTTTTAACGGAGACATTAGAAAACATAGAAAAAAACCAGCCGATAAATATAAAATCTGCCCGTCAATTTGTCAGCACCATAGTAACCAATCTTTTAAAAAATAAAAATCTACTACTTCTTCTTGCCTCCACTAAAAGCCATGATGAAAGCACGTTCGTGCATGATATAAATGTAGCTGTATTTACGCTTCTACAGGCAGAGACACTTGGTTTGGAACAGAGCTACCTAAATGATATCGGCATAGCCGCGCTTTTACATGATGCGGGCAAGCTTTCGGTCGCAGAAAATGTTTTAAAGAAAAAAGGCAAGCCGGACAAGGAAGAATTGGAAGAAATACACCAACATCCCGCTAGCGGGGCTAAGGTTTTGCTGGAAAGTCCGGATATAGGTATACTCGCCGCGATAGCCGAGTTTGAACATCATATACAGTATGATATGGCAGGATATCCGAAAAGGCCTTACAATCGAAAAATAAATTTTGTAAGCATGATGGTAGCAATAGCGGATTATTACGATGCGGTAAGAAGCAAGCGATATTATCATGAGGAAATGGCGCCCGAAAAAACATACAAAGATATGATGGCGCTTTCAGGAAAAAATTTTCACCCGGAT
>SDBT01019316.1_pt1 | contig 10684 bp, 9 predicted proteins | sample 2277101 | NCBI WGS metagenome assembly SDBT01 (sample SAMN10404973, study PRJNA504765) | marine sediment metagenome | isolation source: marine sediment core GS10_PC15, 103 cmbsf | place: Arctic Ocean: Southern Knipovich Ridge | collected 2010
ATGAAGAGATAGGGCTCGATGAAGACAAACAAGCTCAACTGTTCAAACGCGGAGAGATATTTAAATTTGCAGAACTGAAAAGTGGCGAATAAAAGCCGGGGTCATTGATTAAAATGAGATTTTTCCAAGGGCGGTGACGGTTTTATCTATAAGTCTGTCGCTGTGTGCTGTTGAAAGAAAACACGCCTCGAATTGTGATGGCGGCAGATAGATACCGGCCTTTAACATTTGAGTGAAATACTTTGCATACCTTTTGGTGTCGGATTTTAACGCTGAGTCATAGTCGGTAACACGGTCAGGTGTAAAAAACAGTGTAAACATTGAGCTGATTTGGTTGATAGTATGTTCTATACCGGCCTTACTAAGCGTCTCGGCAAATTGTCTGCAAAGTTGCCGTGTCAAACGATTCAGGCGTGAATAAGGTTTTTCAGATTTCAGTATTTTCAATGTAGCTAATCCCGCCGCTACGCAGACGGGGTTGCCTGACAGCGTCCCTGCCTGGTAGATACTGCCCTGTGGGGAAAGGTTGTTCATAATGCTGGCTTTGCCGCCGACGGCGCCGATTGGAAAACCGCCCCCGATTATCTTACCCAGACAGGTCAGGTCGGCCTTGACACCAAATAATCTTTGAACACCTCCATACTCAACCCGAAAACCTGTTATCACTTCATCAAAGATTAGTATGCTGCGGTTTTTCGTACACAGTTGCCGAAGTCCTTTTAGAAATTTTTGCCCAGCCGGGATAACACCCATATTCCCGGCTACCGGTTCGATGATAACCGCTGCAATTTGGCCGGAGTATTTAGCGAACGCCTTTTTAACTGATTCGAGATTGTTATACGACGCCGGTATGGTATGTTTGGTAAAGTCCTTCGGCACTCCGGCACTCGACGGCACACCTAATGTGGTAAGTCCGGAACCTGCCTGAACAAGCAAATGGTCAACATGGCCGTGGTAGCACCCTGTGAATTTAATGATTTTGTCCCTGCCGGTTGCCCCGCGTGCCAGGCGAATAGCGGTCATTACCGCTTCAGTGCCCGAGCTGACTAACCGAACCTTTTCAACCGACTCAATTGCCTGAACAATCATCCTGGCAAGCTGGGTTTCGAGCTTTGTCGGAATCCCGAAACTCGTTCCTTTGGCCATGGTTTTCCTGGCTTCATCAAGGACAAATTTGTTTGCATGGCCTAATATCATCGGTCCCCAGGAAAGGCAGTAATCAATGTACCTGTTGCCGTCGGCATCGTAAAGATAAGGCCCTTTGCCCTTTTCAATAAATATTGGTTTGCCACCGACCGCCTTGAATGCTCTAACCGGTGAGTTCACTCCGCCGGGTATTACTTTTTTAGCGTCCTGAAAATACTTGTAACTTGTTTGTGTTCTCATTTGATTTCCCAAGGCGATTAACATTGGCGGCTTGGCACAATTTCAGCATCGATGCCGTGCTTTTTGGCCTCGGCCTGTGTGGGTGGACCAAGAGCATAAGCCTTAACATTCGCAGGTAACGATTTGAATTTCTTTATAAACGCCCGAACGGTCGAACCGCTTGTAAAAAGTACCTGGTCGATATAATCGAAGTCAACATCGTCCGGCTCCAACTCAACCGTCTTATAAACCGGTACTTTTTCAATTACTGCTTTCATCTTCAACAGACCATCCGGCAGTTCACTTGAAGCAATTTCAGACTGAGGCAAAAAAACCTTCCTGCCTTTCATATCCAGCTTAATGAATTCTCCAAGCAGTCCTGCGCTCGATTCTATTTCAGGGACCATATTAGCCCTTAAGCCGAATTCCAAAAGCCTTTGCGCGGTCGTCTTTCCGATAGCAGCAATTTTAACAGAACCAAGACACCTGCAGTCAAGACCCTTCCCGTACAGCCTTTCGAACATAAACTTCGCCCCGTTGACACTCGTAAAAACGACCCAGTCAAAATCAGTAATTTGTTTTATAACAGCATCGGCTCTTGAATAATCATCAATCCCGACACAGTCGATAATTCTGCGGTGTATTATATTGCTCTGGTAGTTGTGTCTTTGGGGATGATTGCCTACACCAAGGACATTCGGTTTCCTTTTGAACCAGTTAAGCGTTGCCTGAAGCTCGACAACTTTGCCGTCAATAAAAATCCCCGGGGTTCGCAATTTTGTCTTTGCCGCTATTTCAAGAAAATCACCTAAACAGCCTTTAACAACTCTCTGGTCATAACATGTGCCATGTTCGATGGCGGCAATTCTCGTGTCGTTGGGCCGGCCTGCTTTGAGAAGGGAGTCAATTATTTTTTCCAGGTTAGAAACACCCATCAGGAAAATAATGGTGCCGGCCTCTGGAATCTCTATTTGGCCCTGGTCTTTGCGATGCCCGGTTACTATAGCCACGCTTGAAGTGTAATCTCTGTGTGTTGGCGGGATACCTGCATAACATGGAGCTGCTAATGCGCTGCTTATTCCGGGGACAACTTCAAAATTAACTCCTGCCTTAGCGCAGGCTTCGGCTTCCTCACCACCGCGGCCGAAAAGATAGGGGTCACCGCCTTTGAGCCTGACCACAATTTTATCCTGCTTTGCTTTTTCGATGATGAGTTTGTTGATTTCATCCTGACTCAGGGTGTGCCTGCTTGCGAATTTACCAACTGATATAATCTCTGCGCCTGACTTGACCTGGTTTAACAGTTCAACAGGTATCAAATGGTCGTGAAGAATGACGTCAGCCTCGCATATTAGCTGATAACCCTTTAAGGTAATTAGTCCGACATCTCCCGGGCCTGCACCGACAAGATATACTTTTCCCTGTGACATCGTGATCTTTATACTAAGTTTTTTTAGAAAAAATAAAAAAAATAGTTTTCTTGCAAATGAGAATTTCGGCCCAGAGAAACAATTAAAATGTTCGACCGAAGAACATCCGCGGCTTAAGATTCTGCCGACTTTTTATTACATTACCGTGGAGACACACCACGGTCAAGCTAAAAGATACAATTGTTAACCGCAAGAATAGTGGCCCTGCACGAGTGGTCAAATCTGTGTCATAACAGCACGTTTTCCCCGTATTTCCCGGCAGGCCTGTTGTTGTTCGAAGATTCTCACAATTGAGAAAAGCTTTTTTTGAGTTGAATCCAGAAGCCTCTAAGCTCTATATTAGCTTGGGTTAAACAGCTTATTATGATATGATAAGATGATATAAGACAAATACCGTTATTAAAGGAAATCTTGGTCAGTTGGGTGATTATATTACCCGGAAAACTCTTTAAGATTTTGCGAGGTGAATTGTGGAAAATGTAAAGATTTTGATTGTGGATGATGACCTGGATATTACCAAAGCACTTCAGGTCACCCTCGAAAACCAGCAGTACACCGTAGTTACTGCCGCTGACAGAACAGAAGGTATGGAAAAAATCAGAACTGAGAAACCGGATTTAGCCATATTGGACGTTATGATGTCCACCTGGCAGGATGGATTTGAGATGGCCAGGGAATTGAAAAAAAACCCGGAGTTCAAAGACATGCCTATCCTGATGCTGACAGGGGTTAAGGACAAAAGCGGCATAGATTTCAAATCGACGGCACCAGACCCGACCTGGTGTCCGGTTGATGGGTTCCTGGACAAGCCTGTTGAGCCGGGCATTTTGTTAGACGAGATCAAAAGACTCTTGCAAAGGTAAAAGAAAGCATGGAACCTGCAGTTCAAAGTACCAGACTCATCAAGCGAGCGTACTGGCTGATAAAACTACGATGGGCAGCCATAGCAGGGACCTGCCTGGTAATCTTTATTGCCGATAACATCCTGGATATATTGGTCCGGAGTGTCCCGCTCTATTGCAGCACGGCAGCGCTGGTCCTGGAAAATATAATATCATTGTTGCTGTTAAAACGTATATTAAAAACAAAAGCTGACAGCGTTTTTACGTCGATAAAGAAGATAATCCATTTTCAGATCTCAGTTGATCTATTAATTCTGACAATACTTCTGCATTATTCCGGTGGAATTGAAAATCCCTTTATTGTTTACTTTGTATTTCACATGGCTATAGCAAGCGTCCTGCTTTCAGTACGTGGGAGCTATCTGCAAGCCACGTTTGCTGTATGTCTGTTAATCTCCCTGGCCCTGCTTGAGTATAAAGGAATTATACCACACTATCCTCTGGAAGGTTTCGTTGGACAGGGTGCGCATTTAAACGGTCTTTATGTTTTTGGGACCATCGCAGTACTGGCAAGTACGCTTTATCTGGTTGTCTATATGTCCAGCGATATTTCCACTCAATTGCACAAGCAGGAGGAAGCTTACCGGCAGGCCAATGCGCAGCTTGAACAGAAGGATCGAATCAAGGATGAATATGTCTTACGTGTTACCCATGACATCAAGGGGCATTTGGCGGCTATACAAAGTTGTCTTTATGTGGTGGCCGACAAATTAGTCGGTTCGCTTAACGAACAACAAACTGACTTTATTAATCGTGCAGACAACAGAACCCGAAAAGTTACGCTTTTTGTGAAAACTTTATTAAATCTGACCCAGATGAGACTTAGCGACAAATTGGAAATGGCTGTTTTTTCGTTGAGGAACACTATATTCAATGCTTTAGCTTCCGTGGAAGCCAAAGCTCAAGATAAACCCATAGTCTTAAATTCTAATATCGAACCGTCGATAGATAAAATCTTCGGCAACCAGCTTTCTATTGAAGAGGTGATCACAAATTTGCTCCTTAACGCGATTAAATATACCCCGCCAAATGGAACTATCGAGATAAATGTTAAAGAGGATGGCCCCTGCGTTCTGGTGGAAGTTACTGATACAGGTATTGGAATACCACAGGAAGAACTGGCTAATGTGTTTGACGAATTCTACAGAGCAACTAATGCAAAGAAAGTTGAAAAAGACGGCACAGGTTTGGGATTATCAATAGCAAAACAGATTATCGAAAGACATAATGGTAAGATATGGGTCCAAAGCGAGGAAAATAGTGGAACCAGGTTTTGGTTCACGTTATCAAAAACATTAGGTAATCCAAAAACAGACGATTCGGTTGATGTGATAAAGTAAAGGATTCAAAACGTACTGACATGGTGATAAGCCGGAAAGATATTATTGACAATAAATTAGAAAGGTATGTAGGTATGTAGGTATGGGAAAACACAATCAGAAGTTAATTAAATGGATATTTGGGGTACTTAAAAAACGGGCATTGACATTCTCTGTCGGGTTTATTTTTGCCATATTGTGCTTTGTTGCAATTAACGCGGCAATGAAGCCGGTATCAACGTCTCAGTACTGTGGAACCAACTGTCATGAAATGGACACTGCATACCAAAGCTGGAAGCTTTCTACACACGGTGTCAATGAGAACGGCCTGCGTGCAGAGTGTATTGCTTGTCATATTGTCTCAAAAGATAAATATTTTACTCATCTTGCGGCCAAGGCATACGTCGGGGGAAAGGACCTTTACAAACACTACTTCGGCGGTGAATATGATACGGAAGAAATTCGCGAAAAAGTTTTGGAGCACATCTCGAATGAACAATGTCTCAACTGCCATGTCGATTTGCTGGCCAAACCCGGCAGTGATGAGGCAAAGGAAGCACACATGGAGTCATTAAGTTTGCCCGATGACCCTGAGAACAGATGCGTTGAGTGCCACGAAGAAGCAGGCCACCAGCGTTATTAAAACAAACTATTATCGCCACTGTGGAGTAAAGCATATAGAGTCTTGAATACAAGCTTCTAATAGTCATCAGAGTTTGGCCGTCAACAAAACGAAACAGGGGCAACACGAATAGTAACCTGTGTCAGGAAGGCAGGGTGCACACTTCTTAATTCACTGATTGTTCTCAGATACGAGAAATAATCTTTCCATTTATGGGAAAAACCAAGGCCTGACCGAGGGGTCACGAAATAAAACCGCACATATTTTCTGCTCTCAAGTTCTTTTGAATGCAGAAGATAGCAACTTGTATCATCTTGTCTTTCGTATTTTTATTTTTAAGTGGTACGTTATTTGCATATAGGCCTCACGGAGAGTAACAGTCTATCAGTGGTAGTCTATCTATGATTACAGATAATTAAGTCAAAGATTGGAAGTTAGCTTAGATGAAAAGGTGTCGCATAAAAATAAGTATCATAGTATTTGGGGTTGTTGGTTGTTGTTTCATTGCGCCGGCAATCGGCGGTCAGGCAGGAATTGCGGTTGAAAGCCAAATAGAGCGGGCAGCGAATCTTGCTCGAGAGGGAAAAGTAAAGGAAGCAGAAGACCTTTTCCTGCCGATGCTCAAGCAAAAAGACCTTGCGGTTAAAGCCGGGCACGAATTGGGTTTAATATATTATGAGTCTAATAACCTTGAGAAAGCTGTCAGCTCTTTTGAGACTGCGCTGACAGCGGCATTTCAGGAACCTGTCTCTGGAGAAATACAAAAAGCTGTTGAGCTTGCCCAAAGCGGCAAAGCTGACGAAGCTGAAAAAATTCTTCTCTCCCTCCTTGATGAGCAGGCATCGGCGGCTCGTGCCAGGTACGAGCTGGGGCTTATCTACGAAGCACAAGGTAAGATTGACGACAGTGCCACGATGTTCCGTAACGCGCTAACTGTAATCGCCAACAAAGGGGCCAGGTATGTTGGCGTAAAGACCTGCAAGAAATGTCATCTAAAGCTGTACAAGTCCTGGCAGAAGACCAGTTCGGCCAAGAGCTTTGAGACTCTCAAGCCTGGAGTAGATGCTGAAATTAAAACAAAGCTCAAATTTGATCCTCAAAAAGATTATACCAAAGACCCTAAGTGCCTCCAGTGCCATACAACGGGATTCGGGCTGCCTGGTGGATACAGGATTCCAAAGGCGGGAGATTCAAAGTCAATCAAGCTGGCCAAGGTCAATGCCGGCATCACTTGTGAGGGCTGTCACGGGCCGGGGAGCAAGTACATACCCGTACTTAAGGAGATTCTCACTAAGAAGCGGAAATACACACAGCAGGAGCTTTGCGACCTCGGACAGTTCAAGGTCGGCGCCCGTGTCTGCAGTAGCTGTCACAACCAGAGAAATCCAAGCGCCGGTTCAGATTACCATTTCGATTTTAAAGAGTACAAAAACAAGGATACCCACGAGCACTTCCCATTAAGATACAGGAAGCAGGAGTAGGTATAGAAATTATAAACTGTTAAGGAAAGTGGTTTTCAATAAGGAAGAAAAACTATGAAAAGAAAAAAGACACGTGTAGCAGGACGGGTGGTAATAGTACTGTGTATAGCTTCGGGCATCTTAATCGGTGCGTGCAGTATGTTTGAATACGAGCCGGTGGTTATGATACCGCCGTCAATTCCAGGCGCAGAGTACGTCGGACCCGAAACCTGTGCCGAGTGCCACCAGGAAGAAACAAGGTATTTCGAGCTTACCGACCACGCAAGTATAGCCCTGGACATAACAGATGAAGAAGCTGAAGCCGGTCAGGTAGAGTCCTGCGAGGCCTGCCATGGGCCCGGCAGCCTTCACATCGAAGACCTGGGGGAGGATAAGAGCAAGATAATTCGCGCCGACGCCGAGACAGCCTGCTATGGCTGTCACCTTGATATTAAGGGCAAGTTTATGCTCCAGCACCATCACCCCGTGCCGGAAGGCAGAATGTTCTGTTACGACTGCCATAACATGCACGGAAAGGATGTTCGGGCTACGGGAGGTGCGATGCTGCTCGGACAGGATGAGGCATGCTTCAAGTGCCACAAAGAACAAAGAGGCCCGTTTGTCTTCGAGCACGAAGCCATGCGCGAAGGATGTACGGTCTGTCATACTCCGCACGGCTCTATCAGTGACAAACTTCTCGTGGCAGGTCCGTCAATAACGTGTGTACGCTGCCACATCAATACCGAAGGTCCCGGTGAGTTTCACCACAGTAGCACCCATCGCGTCTGTACTGACTGCCACTCGCAGATACATGGTTCGAACAATGTCAGGTCATCACTGCGTTATTAAACCGGCGACGTAAAAGGAATTTGAAAAAATAAACTGAAAAATTCAGGAGTGTTAAATATGAAACTCAAAGCAGGATGGAAAATTGCGACAGTATTAGTTGTTTGTCTGGTCACAATGACGGCCTTTGCCTTTGGTCAGGATTCTGATGAATCAGATAAAGCGTACAAAGGCCAAGTCCGATTTCGCTACGACTGGCTCGGAGTCAACAAGGATAGAGGCCGATTCCGTGAAGACAACTGGATGACGGACGGTTCAACCGGTGGTCTTGACTACCTGCATCTGGAAAGCACCGGCCCGGATATAAACGGCTACGAGTGGTTACTAAAAGCCAAGGCCATGTACGACTATGACTATGATCTCTCATTTCTGTTGAAAAAGGAAGACAGCCATTACTTGAAGCTCGACTTCTCGGGTTTAAGACGCTATTTCGATGGTTCCAATGCGTATCAGGATATAGTACCGAAAAGCTTGGGAGATAGGTCTGATTACAACTTCTTTGTTGACCGCAGAAACTATAACATTGAATTTGGCCTTACACCACCCGAAGGGCCGCAGTGGGTCTTTGGGTGGCATCGACTGGTAAAAGACGGCAGAGAAGTGCTTCTGGCCAACTCAACAGGTAGAAACTCGAGTAATAGCAGTACCCGCGGCGTAGCAGGTGTAGTCAACATGAGAGGGATTACCGACACATTCTATGCTGAAGTCTCGCAGACATTCGCCGAAAAATACAACTTCAGGATCAGGCAGGAATTCGAACAGTACCACGACAGCAGACGTGGCGACGGGACTACGTCCAGAGCATATGACAATACTGGTGCTTTGACTAATGATGCATATTATTTGGACAATTTGGGTTATACAAACTGGCGGACAATGTTTATGTTTGACAGCTTCCTGGATGACGAAACCTACGTTACCGCCAACTATATGTACAACTACCTTAACAACAACAGCACCCATGACTTCCTGCGTGGTCTTCCCGCGGCGAGATACGTAGACGAATTAAGCGTCGGAAACAGCAAAAGGACGAGTGTTGGTGGTTTCGGTTATCGCAAGGCCAATTTTTTGCAGGTGCCGGCTTTGGTTTTCATTGCTGGTATCCGTGTTGAAGATTCGAAAACTTCGTCGAGAAGCAACTACTACTATAGCGCTAACACTTATGCTTTAAGAAGTGGTCTGGATGAGGTACGTGTTGCAGAGTCATTGAGACTCGTTTATAAAGGCATTGAACGGACTACACTGAGTTTTGACGCCGACCTCGAGCAGAGAGACCTGGATTGGAGCGCACGAAGAACTGCCTCTTACACTAGTTTTGATCGAGATACTGATACCGACTTTACTGACCAGGAATACACTTTCAAGGCTGTGCATCGCTTCAACAGGGCGGTAAAATCAACTGTCAAGTTCCGGTTTAAGGACCTTGAACGCAGCATGACTAACTTATATCTGGCCAGGACGAACGCTGACTATCCCGGCTGGCTTGGCAGTTACCGCAGGAGAGGAAATGACCTTACCCTAAAGACCGATTTCCGTCATAACAGCAAGACCAGCAGCACATTAATGTATCAGTACGTTCAGGAAAGCATGGATTTTTCTATTGGTGGAAAAGCGTCAAATATGGAAATTCACCGAGGTGCAGGAAGCCTGTCATTTAGCCCGAGGGAGAACCTGTTCCTTGTAGGAACGTTTATGCTCGAAAACTACGACCTTGACACATCGGCAACTGCCCATGCTGATGCCCCAAGAGGATTTGACTACAGAGGAAATTCGTATTCACTGATGCTGGACGGAACGTACGCCTTTAATTCGAAAACCTCTGCTACTTTGGGCCTCCGGCACACAGAAGCTATGGGCGCAGTGGACCAGGCGGGTGATTATGTATATGATAAGGTCGCCCTGACGCTGAATCATAAATTTGCGAAAAACCAGACTATTGGTTTGGGTTATCAATTCTACAACTTTAACAATCACGATGGCGGAAGTTTTGATGATTACCGCGCACACGGCGCGTTTGTTACCTACGGATATACATTCTGATAATTGTACTTCTTTATATTATGCTTTTTTCGCTTTCCTTAAAAACGGGCGACGCGCTTTGCTGCGTCCGTTTTTTATTAGAGCCGGCTCAAAATTAAAAACTCAAAACCGCTTTTGCCGCTTCAACGATTCTTTCTGCCGTTATGCCGAATTTCTCGAAGCAAACCGCTCCAGGCGCTGATGCCCCAAACGATGACATCCCGATAAACACTCCCTTATCACCAAGCCACCGATTCCAACCCTGCTCTACCCCCGCCTCGATACCAACCCGCGCTTTAACCTCACTCGGCAGCACGCTTTCCTTATACTCATCATCCTGCTTTTCAAACAATTCCCACGCCGGCATACTAACCACCTGCGCCTTAACGCCCTCCGCCGCCAACTGCTCATGCGCCTCAATCGCCAAATGCACTTCCGAACCCGTCGCCAATAGCAGCACATCAGGATTCTCCTCCCTTATCAGCACATAAGCACCTTTCTCTAAATTTGCCGCGCTTTCATATTTTTCCTGGTCCAAAACTTCCAGCCCCTGCCGCGTCAGCGCCATCGCCACAGGCCCGTGACGATGCTCAAGTGCATACTTCCACGCCTGCGCCGTCTCATTCGCGTCAGCCGGCCGAATCACCACCAGATTAGGTATCGCCCGCAGCGAAGCAATCTGCTCCACAGGCTGATGTGTCGGCCCATCCTCGCCGATACC
>SDBT01019317.1_pt1 | contig 10683 bp, 6 predicted proteins | sample 2277101 | NCBI WGS metagenome assembly SDBT01 (sample SAMN10404973, study PRJNA504765) | marine sediment metagenome | isolation source: marine sediment core GS10_PC15, 103 cmbsf | place: Arctic Ocean: Southern Knipovich Ridge | collected 2010
CACCCCAACATTGTCCCGGTTCATGAATTCGGGGTGGGCAAGGACGGCAACGTTTATTTCACCATGAAACGGGTCAAGGGCGTGACCCTGCGCCACATCCTTTTTTGGCTGAAAGGCAATGATCCGGAGACGGTTGAGAAATATCCGTTATCACAACTGCTCAATGTGTTCACCCATGTGTGCCAGGCGATTGCTTTTGCTCACAGTCGCGGCGTTATCCATCGGGATCTGAAACCGGACAACATCATGATCGGCGCCTTCGGCGAGGTGCTGGTGACGGACTGGGGGCTGGCCAAGATAATCGGCGCGCAGGATGAGATTGGGCAAACCGCCACCATGACCGTGAACGAGATTATGGACCTGGAATCGGGTGATGAGACGGTGGAAGGGATCGTCACGGGCACGCCGCACTACATGGCGCCCGAGCAGGCGTTGGGCAAGACTTCCGAACTCGACGGGCGCACGGACCTGTACGGCCTGGGAGTCTTGCTCTACGAGATTCTTACCCTCGAACGCCCGCACGGCGGCGACACCGTGAACCAAATCCTTCGGGAGGTCATTAACGGCCGGATTATGCCGCCGCGGCGCCGAAGACCCGGACGCAAAATCCCGCCGGAACTGGATGCAATCTGCATGAAGGCGCTGGCCAGAGAGCAAGAAGACCGTTATCCCGGCGTGCCGAAGCTGATTGGCGAGCTGGAAAGCTATCGCAGCGGCCATTCCGTGGAAGTTTACCGCGAACCGTTCTTGAGAAAGGAACTGAAATGGTGCCGGCGCCATCCGGTGTTCAGCAGCACTTTCAGCGCGGTCCTTGCCGTCCTGGTCTTTGGTCTCGGGCTGCTCTTGCTGGTGCGCACTGTCCGTTACCAGGCGCTGATGGCCGCCGCGGATACTCATCGCAAGCGAGGTTCAGTCATCGTCAACCAGGAAAGACAACTCCTGGTTGAACTCCAAAACCTGCGCCGGACCCGGATTGTCAAAAGCAAAAGCCCGCGTGAACTCGTACTGGAACGCGGACTCGCCAAACTGCACCGTAAAAGCGAGACGCGCTACGATTCGGCCCTTATGCTGTACATGATGGCGACCGACGAGAACGTCAGCAACCCCCGTTGCGGCGAAGCGTTCGCGGAAATTTTCGGCAACCGGCTGGACTACGCGCTGGCACAGCGCGACTACAAAGAGACCGAACGCCTGCTCGATTCCACGCGCAACTTTTTCGGGGCAAACTTCGCGAAGGCCGAGCCGGCAGTGCGCCAGAACCTGTTGGAACTCGCAACCCTGTTGAAAGGCGACGGCAGCCTCGAGGTCCGCAGCCGCCCGGCCGGCGCCACGGTCACGCTTTGGCGCTTAACCCCCGGCGGAAACGGCGTCCTGACACCCGCCGCGCCCCGGAAGCTGGACACGAAAACCCCCGTTTCGAGCTTGGCTCTTCCCAGGGGCAGCTACCTTTTGACCCTGAAGCTGGCGGGCCGGCCCGAAGTTCGTTACCCGGTGCGGATTGACCATTCGGAAGCGGAAGAGGCGAACGTGTTTCTGCCTCGGGAAATACCCGCGGGGATGGTCTACGTGCCGGCGGGCAAGTTCTATTCGGGCGGCGAGCATGCCAACTATTACCGGCTGCATGAGAAGGCGCTGGGTGGGTTTTTTGTCAAGTCGAAGGAGATCATCTTTGGCGAGTACCTCGAGTTCTGGCTGGATCCGGCCGGGGGCGGGCGCCGCCGCGAGTACCTCAGTCTGGTGCGTTTGTCCCACGCCAGCCGCCATCTCGAGGCGGCCTGGGACCAGAGCGGGAAATTACTCGAGCCGTTGCGCCCGGAACTGCCCGTGGTCGGCATTACCCAGGCCGCCGCCGCCCGCTACTGCGCCTGGCTGAGCCGGAAAATCGGCCGCGCTTGCCGCTTGCCTACGGCTGAAGAATGGGAAAAGGCCGCTCGCGGCGTTGACGGCCGCAGCTTCGTCTGGGGAAATCATTACCAGCCTGAATTCGCGTTTGCCCGGGAGAATAAGGCTGCCCACGCCCGGTTCAAGTTCTGGGCGCCGCCCGGCTCGTTTCCGGCTGACCGTTCAATCTACGGGGCTTGGGACATGGGCGGCAACGTGCGGGAATGGACTGCCTCGCGCTTGCCGGACGGCAGCCCGTTCTACCAGGTCAAAGGCGCCAGCGCCTCGCTTACCAGACGCTTCCTTTATTGTGCGTATGCCAGCGACACCCCGGTGGTCCCCAGCGACGTCGGCTTCCGTTATGTCATGCCGCTCGAAGACGAACCCGAAAGAAAATGAACCCTCACGGCATAGCCGCGCCACGGTCGCAATCGTCAGCCTCAGATTAAATCGAGGCTGCTTTGCTTTTAAGATTTTTTGCCTGCGGAGCTTTAATCTTCGCCGGGCCACGATATAGTGTGGGTTCCCGCTTATCTTATTTCGAGCTTGAACATGGGTTAAGGATAAATCATGGAAGAAGCAAAGCCTGACGAAAGCGCCGCCAAGGACTGGATTTCCTACCGCCCGGAACTCAAAGTGCTGGATTGCACCATCCGCGACGGCGGTCTGATGAACGACCATAACTTCGAGGACGGGATTGTCGCGGCCGTGTACCTGGGCTGCGTGGACGCCGGCATTGATTACGTGGAGATGGGTTACAAGGCTGCCAAGCGCGCTTTCTCCACGGACCAGTACGGCGCCTGGAAGTTCTGTACCGAAGACGACGTCCGCCGGATCGTCGGCGACAACGAGACCGGCCTGAAACTTTCGGTCATGGCCGATGCCGAGCGGACCGACTACCACACCGACATCCTGCCCTGCAGCGAGAGCGTGCTGGATATGATCCGGATCGCCGCCTACATCCACCAGATCCCCGTCGCCCTTGATATAATCAAAGACGCCCACGACAAAGGCTATGAGACCACGCTCAACCTGATGGCCATCTCGACCGTGCCGGAATGGGAACTGGACCAGGGCTTGGAACTGCTGGCCAAATCCGAGGTCGGCACCATCTATCTCGTGGACAGTTTCGGCTCGCTCTACAGCGAACAGGTGCGCCACCTCATCCGCAAATACCTCGGGGTGACCGCGCCGGTCGGGAAACAGGTTGGCATGCACGCTCACAATAGTCTGCAACTAGGCTTCGCCAACACCGTCGAGGGGCTGATTGAAGGCGCTAACCTGCTCGACGGCAGCATGGCCGGGCTTGGCCGCGGCGCCGGCAACTGTCCCATGGAACTGCTCATCGGTTTCCTCCACAACCCCAAGTTTCACCTCCGGCCAATTCTTAAATGTATCGAGGAACATATCGAACCCATGCGCGAAAGACTCCGCTGGGGTTTCGACACCCCGTACATGATTACCGGGTTCCTGAATCAGCACCCGCGCGCCGCAATGGCCTTCAACGCTGGCTGTGACCACGGCAAAATCGTCAAATTCTACGATTCCATCATCGAAGAGAACTAGCGCCTCTATTTGAGTGTGGGAGTATGGGGGTGTGAGTGTGCAGGTACTCTTAATCGTAATCGTAATCGTAATCGATCCTGGTCTTCCCTTCCCCCGCCGTTTCTCACGCCCGGGTTACCTCTTCCAGCAGGTGCCGGTAATAAACATAATTCTCCCACGGCGCCTCGACCCGGACCCGGCCGTCGGCCAGCGGGATGTAGCCTCCCTCGGCCAGCAGCGGCGGCACCTTTGCCATGATTTCCTTGCGGATTGCCGGCTTGCCGAGGCGGAGGGTGTCCAGGTCTATCCCGCCGATAAGCCGCAGGTCGCGCCCGAACTCACGCCGCAGTTCCCGGTAATCCATTGCCGCCGTGTTCACCTCGCAGGCCCAGAGACAGTTAAAGCCTGCTTTCAGGATGCTCGGCACCAGCAGCCGGGCATTGGCGTAGGTCACCAGGCAAATGGTTTGCACCCCGTGCCGCCGCAGCACCGCCATTACCGGCTGGTAGCTCGATAACACGAATTCCTCGTACTGCCGGGGCGAAAGCAGCGGTCCGTAATTCCCGCCGATAGGCTCGGAAAAAGACACAAAGTCAACCTCCACTTCGCTCAGCACCCGTTCGGCCAGCCCGGCCGCAAGTTCCCCATACACCATCATTATCTCGCGGACCAGCGCCGGGGCATCGCAGAGCAGGTAAATCACCTCCTCAAACCGGGCCCAGTCATGCACGCCCAGTGACAGGAAGAAGCCGCGATGGATCGCCAACTCGAGCACGTGCTCACGCCCGCGCCAGGCCTTGACCCGGGCCGCCCAGTCCTCCGGCAAGCGACTGGGCTCGTCCGGGTCGAGCCGCCGGCGCAACGCCGCCAAACCACGCCGGGACGTCGGCCACTTTTTCAGCCCCGGCAATGGTTCGAGACTTAGCGGGATACGCTCGCGGCGGTCGGTATGGAACATTTGCGCCAGGTCGGCGTCCGGCGCCAGGCCCTGCTCGTGCCAGCGCGCCAGCACGTCATCACGCAATCCATCCTCAAAATACGGCACATGGTCCGGGCGGCCATAACCCATCGTCTCCCGAAACCGTTCCCGGCTGTTCATCATCTTACCCATCCTATCCGTGGATTCACCGAACTTTGTCCGGAACCTTGTCTGGAGCTTTGTCAACCAAGTTTCTTCTTCGATCAAGCTCCAGATTAAGCTCCAGATTCAGTTTCTTTCTGTCCGGCCCCGTCAGGGCCGATGTTGTTTTTCGTTCCGGTTCCCAAAGTAGCACAGCCTTTCCAGGCTGTAGCTTTCTTTTTCCTTCTTCCAACAGTTTTTCGGAAAGCTGCAGGCTAAAAGCCTGCGCTACTTCGGACTCCTGAATTCTTCCACTCGATGTTTGATGTTGGACGTTCAATCCTTCTCTACCTTGCCCTGCTTTGCTTCTGCGTCCAGTTCAGCGCCGTGATTGCCGGTTCATTCTTCAGGTTGTCCGATCACGCCCTCGTTTAGGTGTTTATGGCTTCCTCCGCAGGCGTGTCTCTCCATGACCTTCGCCATTGAGCAAGACGAACTCCCAGATATAATAGGGATGCAACCCACACTGCCAGACCCGCAACACTCACCGGATAAAGACGCCCCGCGTCCTCATTCACCGACATCACGTATTTCGGGTGTACGTCTTCAGTCTCGTCCGTGACCCAGATCCGTCCCTGCACAGCTTTGCCGTTCTCCTCTACGAGTCCATATGCAAACGTTGGCCACTTTCCTTCATAACCGGACCCATGATTTAGCAACCTTGAATAGGGAACCCTCCGGAAGTCCCAACAGTACGAAAACCGCATCCACGCCCAGACTGCAACCAGCGTGCAAACGAGGCAGATAGCGCCAGCGGTCAGTGCCGAACGCGTCGGTGGGCGCAGCAGTAACGCCTTGCCGATTGCGTGCGTCAGAATGAGTATCAGAGCTGAGCCTCCAACGAACATTGGCAGCCAAACCGAATCGAATTGCTTTCCGATGCCGACCAGCAGCACCAGGCCGGACATCCATACGACCAGTTTCATGCCCCAGCTACGGTTATGGGCCTTATACTGGTAGAGCCCGAAGAGGGTCAGGCCCAGATACAGCGAAATCAATATGCCGGCGAGGATCTTCATTTTTCTTTGGTTGTGGCTTTGCCGAGCTTACGGTCAAGATTTCTCAAGCACGGCCGAGCCGTAGCCGTTCAGTTTCAAGGCGCCCTGGACTGTGGCCCCGTCAGACAGGTCAATGAAATGCTCATCGCCAAGATCAATGATATGGGAGACGGGTGTGAAGTTCAGCAGGAAAATAAATTCCTTTTCGCCATCGGTGCGCAGTTGCGCGGTGATCCCTTCCGGCAGTTTTGCCTGAATAACCCGGCTGAGGCCGAGTTGAGCGATCTGCCCGGCGTAGAAGTCGGCCAGGAAACGGTCATCGTTCCGGGAGGCGATATAGTAAGCCTTGCCATTGCCGAAGGCGTTCACGGTCACGGCTGGCGTGCCGGCATAAAACTCGTGCTTGTACGCGGCCAGGACATCGGCGCTTTCGGCATGGATAATGTCGCAGAAGATGCCCGCGTCGTACTCGCCGGATAGGAATCGCGGGATGGTACCCGCTCCCACATTCCCGGCCACCGCCACGACCTGGTTTGTCTCGTCATCATACAGCACGTCAATCTCTTCCGCCCAGATACCCAGCACCTGGCGCAGCGGCCCCGGGACCCCTCCCAGGAAGCACAGATCACTTTCGTTGGCGATGCCGCTCAGATAAGTGCTTACGAACGTGCCGCCTTCCCGGACAAACTGCTCGATTCGGTCCGCCACTCCGGGACGAAGCATGTACAGCATCGGCGCGATGAGCAGTTTGTAGCCGCTGAAATCGCTTTCCATATTGATCACGTCAACCGGAATCGCTGCCGACCAGAAGGGCCGGTAGTGGTTCACGCAGGTCTCGAAATAGTTCTTTTTTTCATTCCGGGGGCCGGCCGCGCCGTCAATCGCCCAGCGGTTTTCCCAGTCATAAATCACCGCCGCTTCCGGCGCCACGGTACAGCCAATGACCCCGTCGAGCTTTGCCAAAAGCTGCCCTACCTCGGCCACCTCGCGGAAGACCCGGGTGTTCTCGTGGCCGCAGTGGTTCACCACGGAGCCGTGGAACTTCTCGCAGCCCCCGCGGCTATTGCGCCACTGGAAATACTGCACCGTATCCGAACCGTGGGCCACGGATTGCAGCGCTTCGGTACGATGCAGCCCCGGGCGTTTCAGCTTGTTTACCGGCTGCCAGTTCTGCGAGCTCGGCGCACATTCCATCTGCATAAACGGCCTGCCGCCTTTGAAAGAGCGGTTCAGGTCGTGAGTGAACGAGGTGCTGACCGCACGTTTCCAGCCTCCCTCCCGGTCATGGTACGCCGGGTAGCTGTCCCAGGAAACCACGTCGACCTCGCGGGCAAATTTCCAGTAGTCCAGCCCCGGATAAGTTCCCATGAAATTAGTCGTAACGGGTATATCCGGCGTGTACCGGCGCAGGGGGGCGCTCTCCGCCTTGAAAAAGTCAATCATCTGAAAGGTGATGAAGCGCTGCCAATCCAGCGTCATCCCGTGAATACTGCTGTCTACGGGAGTAATCTGGTCCCAGTCGGAAAAGGAATGGCTCCAGAACGCCGTCCACCACGCCTGATTGAGTTTGTCCAAGTCGTTGTCGTAGCGTTTCCGAAGCCAGGCGCGGAACGCCGTCAGGCACAGTTCGCAGAAGCATTCCCCGCCGTTGTACTCATTCGAGACGTGCCACACCAGCAGCGCGGGATGGTCCTTATAGCGCTCGGCCAGCTTGGTATTGATGATGACGCATTTCTCGCGATAAACCGGCGAGGTGCGGCAATGGTTATGCCTGCCGGCGTGTGGCTCGCGGTTGCCGTCCGCCCGCATCCGGCACACTTCAGGGTAAGCCGCGCTCAGCCAGGGCGGCTTTGACCCGCTCGGAGTCGCCAGCACGGCGTAGGCATTATTCGCCGCCAGCTTGTCCATAATGTTGTCCAGCCAGCCGAACTCGAAACGGCCCTCCTCAGGCTCGAGTGCCGACCAGGAGAAGATACCTACCGACATGGCATTGCAGCCGGCCAGCTTCATCAGCCGCATATCTTCATCCCAGATCTCCGGGGTCCTTGCCCACTGGTCGGGGTTGTAGTCGCCGCCATGCAGAAAATGCGGACACTTGGGGTTAACCGGGGGATAACGCTTCAGCATTGACAATCTCCTTTATGAACTCAGAATATCGAACAAGGAACCGAAGAACTCAGAATAATGAACAAGGAATTCAGAATAAGAAAGTTCTGGCTTCAGACTCCCTTGTTTGGCATTCTGCTCTCCTTCTGCCTTCTGAGTTCCTTGTTCATCGGTTCTGGCTTCTGTTTCATCCGCTATCAGGCCTGATGTTCCGGATGGTCTTCAGTAACAGTGTGGTCGTGGTAATGGCCGAGCCGGTGCATGCGGTTGTGCAGTTCGCGATGCGCCGAAGTGAGCACCAACCGCATACGCTTGTACGCCTCGTCGTCGGCGCGGGTGCCCATGGTATCGAGATAAGCCAGCGCGCCTTCGATCTGATTCAGGATCGTCAGGCTGTCCGCCGCCTGGTAGAATTCCGTCCCGGCGACCTCGACCATCACCGGCGAGGAGTGCGCGGCGATAATCTCCGGCTTGTCCGCGTAGTGGCCGCGGACCAGCAGCGCCAGCCAGGTACACTTGTCCACCTTCACGGAGAAATGCCCTTCATCCGCCTCGGGCGCCACCTCGCGCTCGGCAATAATCTAGCCATTAGCCATCAACTGCACCCTGGTCATGGGCACGGTAACGCTGGCCACCTGCCAGTTTACCTCGACCGTCCCGCCGCTGCGGCTCATGGCAAGGCGCGAACCCGGTCCCTGGCCATCCACGCTGAACTCCAGTAACGGGCCATAGGTCACAAAGGTCTCGGCCCGGCGGATCGCTTCTTTCCAGGCGTCGTAGGTGAATTCCTCATCCCGGGCGATCCGGGCATAGGTCCGAATCGTGCCGACCGCCGTGGTGGCGCTCATCTTGTCCGTGCCCGCGACCGCGGCGACCAGGTAGCCGTTGTTCAAGTAGCGATACCAGTCCGACAACGAATACGGATCAACGCCGCCGTAAAGATTGCCCCAGGCCGTCATCTCCACCGCATCGGCGCTCCCGCTGACAATCGTGGCGGCGTTCTCCAAGCGCGGGTTCGGGAAGTGCGGAATCACCACCACGCCGTCCTGCGCCTTGCACTGCCGCGCCCACTCGGTCAGGAGTACCTCGACCGGATCACCCAGGGCCGATTCGTCCGGGCCGCCGGTGGTCATGGGCGCAATAATTGGGCCGTTGTATCCGAGCAGTGAAATGTGCCCCATAATATGCTGCCGGTTCTCGGTGCCGACCCGGAGCAGGTATTCACCATCGCCTCCGGCCTCTTTAGCGCCGAACACGGTCTTGCCGTCGAAATCGCCGACATTGGTCATCAACTCGCCCCACTGGCTGGCGAGGAGATTGACCACGTTCACGCCCTCGCCCGCGCCCTCGAGCAAGCCCGTTTGCGGCGACAAGAAATGCACGTGCGTATCGGCGCTCACCCAGCCCTTCTCGCGCCACGGCAGAACCTTCTCGAGCTTGATGGTCAGTTCGCGCGTGGACTCGGTGACCTCGAGCACCTGGCGGACAGGCCGAATCTCAAGACCCTTGGAGACCTCGACATAAATCTTGCCCAAGGGCGCCCGAACCTGCGTTTCACCGTCAATGTAGACGCAAAGGTGTTGACCGAGGTGCTGGAATTCCGGACTGTAATCCTCGAACCAGCACGAGTTCGGCACCCGGTGAAGAACGTTCGGTGGCAGATATTCGCCAGCCTCGCCGTGGGCATGGAACTTCACGGCCACGGGTTTACCGCTGGCTTGCTCGATAACGCGGATGGTGACCGTCCTGTCAGCCGGCCGCACTACCTCGAGCGGCCCGGCCTTCCCTTTTTCCTCAAGCTGCGCCACCGGCACAGGGCCGCTGCCCGGCAGATGAAAGCACGCGTCCTCGTGGCTGGTATATTCGACCACGAGTTCGCCTGGCGACAATTCCGGCACCGCGTTGTTATAGGTCTTTTGCCAGTTGTCGTTCGGATAGACCGCCCGCGGGGTTGCGGAAATGACTTGGCCCAAATCAAGCTGAACGTGGGTCAGTTCACCTTTGTCATCGAGGGTCGGATCGAACTCGACGCCCGGCGGCAGCTTCAAAAGCGTCTTGCGCCGGGAACGCCAGCGCAACGGCGACGAAGAGGCCGCGCCCACGCTGAGGCCCGCCACAATCACGCTGCCTTGGCCCGGCTCGAAGCGCAGCGCGGTAATGGTCTTGTCCGGCTGCGGATTCTCCCAGACCCACAACCAATAAGTCCAGGGAAACGAGTCGTTGGCGCGCGCCCTGGTTTGACTGTGTCCCCAGCCAGGTCCCGGCTGCTCATGCGCCCCACGGATGGTGCGCGGCTTGCCGTGCGCCACGGCCTCGACGCAATTCTCACCCCAGCCCCGCTGCAGGGCGCTGAGCTGATGGCGCCGGCGAATAACCGCCCGGGCCTCCGTGCCGTCGGCGTAAACCAGCACGTAGTCGGCGGCGTGCTCGGCCAGTTGGCCCGGCCCATGATTCGGCGAGACGAACCCGTCCTTATCGCGGTCCAGCGGTCGGATGTCCGAAGAGTGGGCGAACACCAGCCATTGCGCCTTCAGGTCCTTCATCTTCACGGTCACGGGTTGGTCGCCTTCGCGCAGCAGCGCCGGACGCGCGCCGAGCTTAAAAGGCAGACCGCGGAAGATGCAGTCGCCTTGCGGCGCGTGCGGCAATGCCTCGACCAGTTCCTTGGACAAGCCGCTGGCGGCAAGCTCATCCCACGACACATTGCCATCCAAGGCGACCGACTGAAAACGAGCTGAACCGGGTCCGTCAATTGTGCTGGCCATGCTGTGTCCCTTTCTCTTATGCTTGGACGTGCCGAGCTTATCCTGAATAATTCGACCCCATGCCGGGCTTCACCCAAACAAAGAATAACCCTGTTTCACCGCCCTGCCAAGCGGTTTTGGCAATGCGACTGGCGAGATATTCGGGGGGGCTTGAAAAGGGGCGGTGACAGGCTTTGGTAAGTAATTGTTTTGCGCGGTTGTGGCAGGTGGATAAACCGCAAACTTCGAAGATGGAGAATTGGGAATGAGCGGGACCGAATTATTGGCG
>SDBT01019318.1_pt1 | contig 10683 bp, 22 predicted proteins | sample 2277101 | NCBI WGS metagenome assembly SDBT01 (sample SAMN10404973, study PRJNA504765) | marine sediment metagenome | isolation source: marine sediment core GS10_PC15, 103 cmbsf | place: Arctic Ocean: Southern Knipovich Ridge | collected 2010
CACTAACTCATCCCGTTGGCGGCGAACCGTATCAATCACCTTAAGCTCCGAACTGAAAGATTCTATTTCTTTCGCCGCTTCACTACTTATAGGTGGCTTGTTTACCCAGTTCAGCTCTTTCTTCCCCTGCTCACTCATAGCTCTTGTCCGTTGGGGGTGCAGGGGCCTCGGCCACCGGGAAGCCGCAGACCTCCGCGATCTCACGCAGCATGCGTCTGTTGTCGCCGAGTATGACCTCGCAGCGCTCAAGAGTGGTGTGTAGAGCCAGTATCACATTCTTGGGCTCCAGCACAACCTGTGCCGTCTCGTCTTTCTCCTCCTTAGTCGGGCACCCCAATAGCTGTGTATGGAAAATCGTCATGTCCACGTGATGCGAGTACAGGCTGGATCTGAAGCGATCCAGGCGCTCACTCGCATTGACGATCGTGGATTGCGAGCCCGCCGTTGTTCCTGTCTGGCTCATACGTCACCGCCCTTTTCTTTCCGCGCCGCATCCAACAGGTAGGAAGATGTTGTCGATTCAGGGAAGATGTACTTCTCGATCGCCTTCAGATCCTTGAGCGCGGTTTCGGCATCCGCCGCGATATTGTCCAGCGAGACCCCCGCCTTCTCCGATCCTTCGAGCAGTCGATCCTTCTTGATCTCGACCAGTTTTGCTCTCAGCCAGTCAATCCTGTCCTGGATGATGTCCTCGACCGGTCTACGCGTTTTCTTTTTGTCCATCAGATTCTCCCTTCTCGTTTAACCAATCCTTTGCCACCTGAAGAACCGAGATCGCAGCCCGGAGTTCTTCAATGTTGTCAAGGGCGATGGTGGAATACTTGGTGTGGAGCCTCACCCCAGCCCCAGCAGTTGCGAGAGCCTTAATGTCCTTCATCGAGTCGGACGTAAACTCTCTCATTTCTGTCACGTTGACCTCACTCACGGTATCCTCCTGATCCGTTTAGGTTAGCACTCTAACCTGTTTGTGTTTTTTCGTACTGACCAACCAGCTTGTCGGTCACTAACTTGTCCATCTTCTCTTTCGCTGCCTCCAACTGCTCAAGAAAGCCCTCCACGATCACAGCCAGAGCCGCGATGAACGGTTCGTCCCTGTGACAGCGGACGTATGCGGATGGCAGGACCGGGTTGTATGAAACCAGGTCCCACCATTCCCGCTCGCAAACCCACAGGCAACCTTGAACCTGTGCTTTGTATTGAACTGCCGGATCTCCGATCAAATATCCTATGTGTACCGCAGGTTTCGGTACTTTGATCTCGAGACCCCCATCCTCTCCTATCAGACGGTCAGGACTGCAACCGACGCGCTTATCGTCCCTGAAGCACAATCCGACCTCCGTGGTCTGCGCGTCAGTCACAAATTCATACCATGCGACGGCAGCCTCCTCCAATGCCTGCCCTCGCTCCATCCAGTTCGTTGTTCCGCTATCCAATGCCGCGCCGAGATATTGCTCGGCTATCAGTTCGTGGATATATCCAGCTGCCGATGTTGATGGCTTACCTGTTTTCGTGATGATCCTGTGGAACTGGCTGGCGGTCGGCAGACCTATCCGAGCCTGAAACCATCCGGGAGTTCTCTGCTTGTCCTCATGTATTATCATCCCTGTCTCCGCTTCTTTTCGAGCAGTGCGATGGCCTTCTGATGGTCCTGCGCCAGAATATCCCCTATCTTCTCGATCCCCATGTACTTGAGGAAGGCCGGCTTGTCACCCTTCACTTCGGTCAGCAGTGCCTCGATATTCGCAGCCTGATCTTCGGTGATCGGATCCAGCACAGCACCGTCAGTGTCCTCCTCACAGGTGGTGAGGCCGAGCACCCGATTCAGCGAGTACCGAGCAGAGTAAGTGCTGGCAGTCGCCGCCTGCTGTGCCTTATTGGTTGCGCCGCCCGTATCTATCGGTGATATGTGTGTGGCTGACCGCGAATGACCCGCCTTGTGCAGTAGCGTACAAGTCTGACCAATCTGACCGTCTGGCGCGTCAGCCCAATCCCATGAATAGCTGAAGCCCAAATCACTAAGAATAGGATTGACGATCGAGGCTATCTGCTCGAGCGGGGCATATTTGAACCCGAATGTAGTGCCGGTGGCTCGTGTCTTGTTCGTGTCGGCTGTTTTCGGGATTGATGGGCACTTCGCATGAAACTCAGCAAACGCTTCCGCGAACTCCTTCTCTGCGGTTTTCTTCTCGACCCGCTCCTGTAGATCCAACAGCTTCTCCATGATCTGAACCGTCTGGAGTCCAGTGTCACCTGACAGCTTCTCGATCGCAAGCTGCATCAGAGTCAGTGCTGTCGGCTGCTCAGTAGTCACAAGGTCCGAGCCGACCCCTTCCTTGATCTCAAGGTCTGTCTGTTTGGCCATATCAATCCTCCGAGTTGGTTGTTTCTGAGCCGTCCTGCTTGGCGGGGAGGTAAGCACAGATTGGGATGCGACCGTGTGCCTTGCCAGCAAGGAATAAATGCACAGCATGTGCGAAAGTATGTCCGCAAGTCCCTACGTATTGCACACCATCTTCGTACCACGCATACGCTTCAAGTCCAGAGATATAAGCATCGTCGTGTGCCTTCTCCAACTCCTCGATCCTCTTCTGGTGTTCGATCTCACGTTCTCCGGATGCCTTCTGTCTGGCCTCTATCGTTGTGACGATCTTCTGCTGCTCGGCGGTAGCTTCGTTGATGGCGGAAAGGATGTCGTCTCGAACTGGCTTAGGGTCGTGGAATCTGGAGTCTGTTCCAAGATACAGCATAATCACTTTCACCCACTTCTCCGCAATCTGATGGTTACTCACTGTCGGCCTCCTTGACGAAGTCCTGGATTTTGTTTTTGAGCCTCGTGGGCACAATCTGGTGAAGAAGATATCCGTGAACTTCTGTCAATAACTGCACCGCAGTCTCTTCTCTCGTCTTGACCGGCTTGTCGGGGCCGTACTTGAGCTTCCAACAACGGAGAGCACCGACAATGGTAGTTCCAGTAGTCTTGTGCGTTTCATATTGACTTGCTTTCCAAAAAGCCCCTTCGTGTCCATACGGTAGGTACTCAAGTCGAATATTCTTCTCTTTCGCATACTCCAACGCCCACTCGGCATCGTGTACGACAGGCGGTGTCCAGTCGGGACTCCACTCCTTGCACCATTTGGTGAGTGCTTTTTGTGGTGATGCTCCGTATACACCATTTCCTCTATTCGGCGACCTTACTGCAATCCAAGGGTCGGGGGAGCAGGGAGTTAAGAATACCCGCAAGCCAGGATAGCGTCCTTGCAGTAGCTCACACTGCGCTGAATTCAGTTCATTGCTTCGGCTTCGCTCAGCATCTTCGATCATGGTCGGCCTCCTGTTCTCTTTTTTCTCTCAGTGCCAACCACTCAGTCGAGCCAACACAGTCGAGACAGGCTTTGTCATTACGTTCAAACTCTCTGCACGGTACAAGTTTTTCGCAAATCTCGCATTCATCTACCGTATTGTAGGGTACGTAGTCAGGCATATCACACCTCCGTCAGTTCGTCGATTGCTTGCTGTGCGGCTCTCTCAATCGCCCTGCCATAGCTTCTGAGACCGCCCAGCTTGTTCATTAGTTCATGCTTGCCGTCATAGTCTTCGTCATTCAATTCAATGACGAGCATCTTTGCACTTTTCACATTAGAGGCTAACTGAGCCAGTATTCCTCTGTCTACTTTAGGTTTGTCCATCACTCCTCCTTTGCCCCGCATTCGGTGCAATCACGTCTTGGATATGCTTCTGGGGCACCAGCGTTTTCTTTCGCCATCGAGACATCGATAAGCTCATCCGGTGGTTTCGTGGCAGTCATAACTTTGACCCATTTGGTATGGCCGAGAGTCGCCGCCTCTTTCGTTTTGTAGCATTCGACAATGACCCAGCCACCATCGCCACCATAATGTGAATCTTTGATACCGGTCTCATAGGGAAAATCCCCAACGTTCGTAACGGCGCAAGTATCAACGACAAGACCATCTTGTTCAAAGCATTCAACCTTACGCTCTTCGTGAGTCCCCATCATTTCCAACACGTCTAAGAAATTAGGCATTGTACTTCCTCCAGTATTGCAGCAAGCATTTCCCACGGTGTTATGTCGAGAAACAGACACACCCCTGCCAGCGTGCCGAATCCCATGACTGCGAACAGTAGCAGGGTGTCGGGCAGCCGAGACCAGTTGATTGTTACTGCGTAGGGGCGCATGGCGTGTCCTTGGTAAGAATTTTAATAGCCCAACGGGTTGAACCATTAATCACCGCCTGATAAATGGCTTCCGTCAGTGCCTTAACAACACTTTCATCCATTATGTTTGTGCGATGAGTCATGCCGATAATGGCATTGTCGATTGTGAAGCGAAGAGTTGTTTCGGCGTCTTGCTGATTGTAATGGCTTGGTTGCTGCTCATTTTCTCCCATTTCTCATTTCCTCCTCAGTTATTTGTTCACACGCCCGGTCGAGCAGGCAGCGGTTGAGACTGCCTTGCTCACGCGCCACATTCAACTTCGCAGCGATTAACAGGCAACGAAAGTAGTCGGTTAAGGTCATTTTGATTCCCTGTCGAGTTTGATGGCGCGCCAGAGAGCAGGTATAGAGACTTTCTGAAATTTGCGAAATTCCTTGTACCTCGATCTTCCTTCATCCCAACATTCAGGAGAAAGTTTTCTAAATTCTGGCAGTAGCTCTTTGTCCAATTTGCTCTCGACTTTTCTGGATAAAATTGTTCCCATCGCCCATAGAACATCTAAGTTGTTGTCCACGGCCAGTCGCAAGTTTTTTAGTGTAAGCCTTGCCCCATCAGGAAATAACTTCTTGAATTTTCTGATCTGACTTTTACAGGGAATTTCGTCCCGCCTATGCTTCTTTAATGTCTCAGCCGTTATCACTTTCATCACTTACCATCCTTTCTTGGGGTAACCGGCGAGACGCACGTTTCCGTGAGTCCTCGCCTCTAGGACTACGCATATTACACATCCTTTCAAAATGTGGACGGCAGGACTTAAACCTGCTGTATGCCAATCTATGACGCCGTTTGACATAACTCACTTCTGAGCAACGCCCACATTGTTTTCAAAGAGGGTGATAAGCCAGATTCTAACTGACCGTCGAGACCTACAGCAAGTTCGGGTTGCAGTCCCATCGGTCTGGAGAAGATAGGTGCTCTGTCAAACACCCCCCGAACATTTCCGAGCACGTCGCGTCTCGTGCCGCTATCACCCTCAGATTCAGTCCCCACTGCCCAGCTATTCCAATCGTAGTTAGGATGCTGGTTGTTGTTACGCCGGACGGTGGGGATATCTAAAGGCGGGTAGTTAGCCCTAATCAGGCTGACCCCAATAACGGACTGACCCTTTCGGAACCACGCCCCGGAAGCGTTACTACCCGCCAATGCTCTTAATGAGAAATTATTCATTGTGTTTTGCCCCTCCTGCGCGACGACGGGGAATGCCCCATTCCTGTAATCGCTTTAATATCGTAGTAAAGGAGCAGTTATATTTTCTTCCTAATTGTATTGATGAATAACCCTTTCGATAAAGCGAAATCACATTGTTCTTGTCTGAATTATAGGGAGACTTCCTACGGTCTATACTATGAATAGACGAATGTTTGTCTCTCAACATTATTCGCAGATTCTCAAGTGAATTGTTAAGAGGATTTTTGTCTTGATGATGTATGAGAATATCACCTTCTAATTTTTCAGGATACAAGTATTGAATAATCAATCGACAGACAATATGATTTTTACCTTCAATCCAAATTCTTGCTCGACGACCTCCCTCATCAGCATAAATTGAAACTCTCTGCATTTTCCTCTGTGGAAATTGGGGGAACGTGTGAAGGATTGCCCTTTCTAAAAGCTTGTAATCAACTACACATTTACATCTATTGGTGAATTCCATTTTATACCGCCAATTCTTCAGCCTGACTCAGCAATGCCTCATCTACTATGCAGCCGCAATTATTTTTAAAGGTAAACCTATCCATTGGGGAAACTCCGCTTGTGGGCGGAAATTGCCAGTTCTTCAATCAATACACTCATCGGTATTCTGCGCTTCTTTGCTACCTTCTTTAATGTGTCTCGCGTAACAGGGTAAACCTGTACTGGGACAAAGATTGCTCGGCTTGTGTCTGTTACTTCATCTTGGTTGCTCAATCGGGGCATATCGTCTCTCCTATGGTTGTTCTATCATTATCATCGGCTATAATATAGTATATCTTTATCAGATTCCTAATACTTTTTTACTTTTTCTTGAAAAAACCTGTGGATAACTCTCTAAGCTCATACCCCCCAACAGAAAACCCCCGACAAAAGCCGGGGGTCATCCAGGAGGAAGTGACGTGTTTACAAGTTATCTTTCCCGAACCAGAACACCATTCCACCGAATATACCCGTATCTTTGGTTTCCGAGTTGTAGACAATCGACAATGTTAGGCCGATAATCTCGTTCTCGTCTGCCAGCACATCGGTAAAAAAGTAATCCCCGCCAATCGAAATCAGTGGTGACTTCGTATTGGCTGAATCGGCTATGGTCTCATCGGCAAAGTAGGTCTGTTGATACGCTACGCTGGTTCGCACCATGAGCCGGTTTGTTAGCAAAAAGCCGAACTCGGCACCGACATCGAAGCCCTGAGCGACAGAAGGCTCTACAGCACCACCGGCCTTGAGCAAGACAAATGTCATCTTCGATGTTTCGGTCACGAGCTTTCCTTGTGCCCATTCAGTAAGGTTGCCATCCGCACTGCGATAGCCCACCCCAGTACAGAACTGTGATCCCATGTCCAGTGCCATCACCGGCACAGCCAGCAACAGCATCAGACAGATTGCGAGTAATGATCTTTTCATGTTTTCTCCTTGTTTAGTTTTCTTCAATCTGTGTTCTCCCAAGCAATTCCTTGAAATCCTCCAGTGTGATTACACCCGAAATCAAAGCAATGCCGCCCACGACACTGAGCACCACCATCAGCAACAGTTTCCGATTTCCTTCCAACCAATTCATCCTTACCTCCTTACAAGGCTCCTGAGGCATCCAGAGTGTACTTCGGGGTGCGGGGCGGCTTCCCCCGTCGCCTGTCCTCTGAACGCCTCATACAGCCTCTTACCTCTTAAAGTTCCTTAATATATTATCCAATGAAATCTCCGCGGAATCAGGTACAAACCCCTCGAATGTCCAGTTGATCCCGTATTTCGGCCCCTGTCTCGTCTCAATCCTGAAAGTGTAGGTTGAGGCACTATCCATCACAGCATTTGGCACCAGCCACAGGAACGCTTTTCCGTCGCCATCAGTATGCGTTGTCGCTCGGGACGGCAAGATCAGTGTATCGCCCACAATCGACGTGTCTACCGGCATGTTCAATTCGGCTGAGAAGATCGCGCCCGCTAAAGCCGCCTGCTCAACAGAATGGATCTGCACGTAGACAGAACATTGTGAGGCCGCCTGTGACTGTGTAACAAAGGGGGTTGAGAGAATGATAACGCAAGCGACCCCGACTATGATATATCTATACATCTGCAAATTCCTCATCTACGAATTCTTTGATTTCTTCCCATTGGTCTTTGGTTATCTGCATCTTCCCGAATTCTGCCACAGTAGTAAAAATGAGGACATGAGCCTCGGTAGAAAGACTTATCTCCAAACTGCCATGCTCTCCAGTCATGTTATCCTGTTTTGTCTCATCTGCAATCTTAAAATACCTACGTGCAGGGACTGAGGTAATCATATCACTTTCCTCCTCGATTGAAGTTTATCAGCAAATCATTAAGTATCACCGTTGTTGAATCCGGCACGTAGACATCGTAATGTTCCAGAATCGGTTTTCTTGTATGATCCCGGATAATGTCCACACTGTAAAATGACAGAGTATCAAGTAGCTCATTCGGCACCACACCAATCGACCAGTATCCATCCGAATTCGACTCCGTTATCGTCCTCCCCGGAACGTAGGTCACGTTGTCATAATAAAGGGTGTCCTGATCACTTATCAAGTCAAAAATAATAGTTGCTCCGGCAACCGGGACTGAAGCCACGTCATATACCCAACTGTAGACAGAACAAACTTCAGCCGATTCGGGAGTGCCGACAGATTGCAAATAGCCCATGATGCTGTCGAGCAGGGGTGCGCCGTCAACCGTGAAGTCAAGGAATGGGCTGCCGCCCTCATTATTTCGATATAGCGAGGTGTTGACAGTAGCTCGGTAATCACCGTCTGAATACTGGACTATGATATAACCGTCGGCACCTGCTTGGACTACTCTCGGGAGACCATCCTCAAGCTGATTGTTGATTGACACATTTAGAAATGCCAGCCGCCAGTCATTGAGAGTGTCGGTCACATACAGCGTACACGTATAAACCCCAACCCCTTCACAGTCTGAAGTTGACCACCATGCTTGAGTGGCGAGTGAGTCCATTATCGCGTAAAGCGAATCCATTTGCCGATAAATTGAATCCATGAGTGCGGGTATCGAATCACCGAATATCGGCCTGATAGTATCACCGAGAATTTCATAGAAACCATCGCTGGCTCCGGTGATCTCTTTAGTGGCGGTTTCCCAAGTATAATATCCTACGGTGATATAGTAAGGAACGTCAAAATCGGCAGCAGCGAATTGATCATCCACATCGGCGGCATTAATCCCAATATTGTCTGAGGCAACAAGAACAGATGCAGCCCTGTTGATAGTGTCACCGTCAGAAGTCACCAGATATTGTGCTGTGTCTCTTAGGGCAGTCACAGACGCTTCAAGCGCATAACTCGAATCCCGCGCAGTGGCTACGGTAGCTAATTCAGGAAGGCTCACCGCTGATCCATCGAAATATATCCACCAGCCAGACCAACCCCATACGCTGTCATTCGTACAAGCATGAATATACTGATAATAGCCATCCCACTGCAAATCCTCTGGTGTTATTTTTGTCGAATCAACGAGAGTACCGTCGTAACGAATAAAAAGCCATGCACTATCAGCATCCGTTGCTTCGTTATTGAATGAATACGTCCCCGTAAAGACGATGTTCTGACTGTTGTCAGCGTTTACCGACACCGGCCACACGACCATTAGCAGAATCCAGAATATGAGAGTCAGGGTTTTCACAGGTTTCTCCTAATCTATCGTATAGGTGACTCGTATGTTTACATCAAGGATATCCGCATCCGGTTCCGCGTTGAACCGTATGTATATACACTTATTCGCAGCTATGGTAGCATCGTCAAAGCCGGAAGTAATTGTTGTTGTGCCACTGGTCGTGTTCATTTCATCTATTACCGTTCGGTTGGCATTGCCGATACGGGCATCAGCCCACATAAGATCAAAGTCCAGTTCTGTAGTTGGGTCAGCGTCGCAAGTTACATCTATGCGAGTGACCGTTATCGCTACAGGAGTCCTCGGATCAACCCCTATCAGTATCGAATCGGCAACCCAAAAGGAATTGGGATTATATATCGTGCCAAGATAGCGTGTATCTGTTTCCAGTTCGTCAATATCGTCAGCGTTGGCAGTTAATTGTGTCTGGATAGCAGAAGTCACCCCATCAACGTAATTCAATTCCGTAGTGGTCAGGGTAGCACCGTCAATTACTTCCAATTCTGCTTCATTAACATCTGCCGAACCGATAATAAAGCCTGTGGAGGTAACCGTTCCCGTTGTGGACACATAGCCCGTAGACGATACCTGAAAATCGTCTCCATCACCTACGGTAAACAATGCGGCGGGCGAAATGTCTCCAATTCCTACATATCCATTATTTTTAATACACATTCTGTTAGTATTATTTGTGGAAAAAAATAAACTACCATCTTGCCTATTAATAAGCATAATATCATTATTACTGCTTGAACCTGAACCAAGATACCAAAGCTGTGTGTTTCCATTATACGCACTATGCCCTGTGATCACTGAATTAGAAAATTCAGCAGTACCATTTCCTGTTACATGTAACATGCCAGCTTGAAAACCTCCGACAACTCCAGGATTTACACCTTTAACTTCAAACGGTGCATTTGGATCAAGTGTTCCAATACCGACATTGCCACCATTGGACTGCAATAAAACTGGAGCGTAATTAGATGGATTGTTACTTGCATCTCTTCCTTGCCCACCTTGGAAAGATATTTTCCCTCCACCGCCACCTATTCCACCATAATGCGTTGTTTTTGAACCACCAATTAAAGACAATGCACCAACACTTATGCCATAAGCTCCATCTATATCAGTTGTTCTTAATATGATATTTGGGGCACCAGTTGAGTTTGCATAATTTTTAATTGTTATATCATCATTTGATTCTGCACCAGCAGCAGGAGTCAAATAAAGAATATCTCCTTGATAATGCAAGCCTGAGTATGGACTTGTTGTTCCAATACCTAATCTATCATTAGCATCATCCCAAAATAGATTTGTATTATCCTGAGACAATAAGCCACTCGCCCCAAAAAACGGAACCGAACCAGTTGTCATGTCAGTTATTGAAAATGTTTCTCCAGTATTCAGAAGAACATCGTCTCCGGCAGTTGTGGGTGAAAGATTTGTTCCTGTCTTTGTCCATTCTGTTTGTACCCACGTAGCCCAATTAGCATCAAGGGAGTCATGTATCTCAGGCGGTAACACAAAGTTCCACGCATCAACTTGTGCGCTGTCCGTAGGAGGCGCGCCACCACCGCCCTTAGTACCGGACGCAAAGCCCCGCAATTCAAAAT
>SDBT01019319.1_pt1 | contig 10682 bp, 13 predicted proteins | sample 2277101 | NCBI WGS metagenome assembly SDBT01 (sample SAMN10404973, study PRJNA504765) | marine sediment metagenome | isolation source: marine sediment core GS10_PC15, 103 cmbsf | place: Arctic Ocean: Southern Knipovich Ridge | collected 2010
GACGACAACTTATTTTTGGATTTGCTGTCTATGAAAAAGATTCTAAGACAGATGCACCAATAAAGCCAATACAATATACACCTGACGAAGATAAACCTAAAGAAGTCTCAGATTTGGTTCTGTCTAAGTTCAGCTACCATCGGTATTACAAAAAGGGTTCTAAAGAACTTCAAACGGCAATAACACCCAATTCAGCCATAACTAAAATTTTGAAGGCTCTTGGTTGGGAATTTTCTGGAGATGGTGTAGAAATAGACGAGTTGATTGGTAATTGGGTTGAGCTAAATGTCAACGATTGGGAAATTGACTCCCATGATTTGAAATACACTGCGTCTACCATCGATAACGTTGGCCCATACAAAGGCCCAACACCAAAAGATAGTCCAGATGCAAAACCCAAAGCTGAGAAAGTTCCTGAGAAAGAGGAAGCTAAAGTTGAAGAACCTAAGAAAGATTCCAAAGAGATGGATGAGACAGACAAGAAGATTGCTGAACTTGAGGATATGCATGAAAAAGGTCATTTGACTGCTGACGGTTTGAAACTAGCAAAAGAGTCTCTCGAAGCTGCACGAAAGGAGTGACAACATGAATAAGGCACAAAGGGAGGCTCTTGGGGTAGGTATCAAGTTCGTTTTGGATCACGAACTGTCTCGCAGAGAGATGAAAACTGTATCTCATCTGTTAAGGGGCAATCATACCACGAAATCCCTGAGTCTCTTACTTCCAACAACTACGCTATGTATGCACCGCCTAGTAAAAACACTCAGATTGAAAAATGTTGTTGTTAGAACAGGAGCAAAGATTGGAAGGGCATTTGCCCTCTCGTTGAATCCAGCTTTGAAAGTTGGGGAAGCATAGGCTTCTCCTCTTTCTTTTATTTTAGATCTAAAGAGTCTATACTCAGTTAAAATTTAAAAAAAAAATAGTGAGCAGGAATTTTACTTCCCGTTCACAACTGGTAAATCTCGAAGTCCAAATACTCCTAGAATTGCGCCAACTGGTATAGCTAGTTGTGTTATCCCTGTGAGTGGATCTATGTCACCGAGAAGTATCCCGCCAACTATAACACAAATAGGTGCAAGCCCAACAAGCACAGCACCTAATTTAGTCTGTGATTTGTACCAAGGCTTTTTCTCTGCCACTTCTACTTCCTTTGTTTTTGCCATTTTGTTTATTTCCTCCTTATCGTATTTATATTTTCATCTCATTCTCACTTCAGCGAATACTGAGCATTCAAGCTGTCTACTTGTGAGCCAGTAGTCAACGTCAATTTCACAACGAATCTATATCCTGCTCCTGCATTCAAAACTTCTCCACGACCAACAGGATGAAATGTATATCCGTTATCATAACTTACTTCAATAATCACACCTGGTAAATTATCCCCTACCAGTTCTATTCTGATTTTCTCAAGAACATTATTATCATCATTAGAAGCATAGTATGGACTTTGCCACCAACCTGAACTCTCTCCAGTTGTTAATCTAAGTACACCTTCCAAAATCTCAGTGTTATTACTTGTACCAATAATTGCATCGAACAATTCTATTTCTGCAAAGTCCAAGTTCTCAGGATTACTGGAAGCACCTCCCGTCCTGTGTTCGCGCTGTATTCTGTCCTTCATTATATTGCTCATCTTTCTTGGCTCTTTGTTTATCCGAACCATAGTGGTCAATCCTTCGCTACCTATCTTATGCTCATAGGATATAATTCTGTATGCGTTAGGTTGTATTCCTTCCAATGGTGAACTCAACCTGATACTCTCTCCTGGCTGAATCGTAGCCAAAAGTAATCCTGTAACATCCCCAACTAGGGGAGGATTCTTCTTTTGCTCCAAAAGGTACTCAGCTAATGCTTTGGCAGCAGCTATAGTTACAATACCATCATCCTTAACTGGCTCACTACGAAGTCCGTTAGCAGTTTGAGACTCGACATCGTTAGCTGTATATCTTACCTGAACCCCACCAATAGTCCCCCCAACGAATTTGATTTGGTTTATTACATACTTCAAATCAGCAGCAAAGTCACCAACTTCAATCAGGTTGTATTCATGTACTATCCCCTCTGCCGTATTAATTCTAGATCCAAAGTTCAAGAACTCTACTGTCAAGTTACAACTAACGTAACAGTCATAGTTGGAAGCTTCGCACACTGCCTCAATGCCATCCCAAAAAGAAAGTTCGGCAAACGTCAACGTCAATATTATGCCAGTATCTACATTGATTCCAGATGTGTCAAATCTACCCTCCCCGTATGTGTCAAATAAGTCCTTTATGATATACCCTGCATCCCTATTCTCATAGGACTTGTAGATGGTCTGTCCGTGAACGAATAGAGCTTCGCTCCTACCAGTGACCAAGACATTGTTGTTTCTCTTAGAAGGCTTCTCCACTCTCCCTCTGAAGCGCAAGGTAGTTGGCTCTCCGCCAGCGTAGTTGCAGTAATACCTGAAAATCTCCATGCCTGTCCAGGCATCTGTATATGTCTCATTGGGGTTAGGTATCTCAAACTCAAAGTTTCCAATTCCCTCAGTCACACCATCCTTGATTGTACAATTCAGAAGGAAATCTGTGATATTGTCAATCGTTCCATCCTGTCTCTCAACTGTCACTTTGAAGTTAGCACTATCTTGTGGAGGAATCCAAACATGGATAGGTATTCTCTTTAGACTTCTAACTGGAGGCATCTATACCAACTCCTCTGAGCAAATGCAGCCAACACAGCAGTTCTTGAAATACAAATCTGGATACCAGAGATTCCAAGTAGAATAACTACAGTTGTAATCTGCCTCCATCCACAAACCGAAGTTCTCTAAGTATGAAAAGTCATATGTCATGTTCTTCCATGAGTTGTTCAATGGCTCTAGTGTATCAGTTTCATTGGTTATTCCCATTGTCAAATTAACACACTCATGTGTCTCGTCCAAGTAAACTGCAAAGTCTGAGTCTCTTTCACTGTATCCATAGCTTGTGATGTTGAGGATTGGCCTCATACCTGTTTGTCCAAAGGGAGTAACGTTAGCTGTTTGTGGAGTACGAGGTATCAACTCCAAATACTCTATGTGTTCTGGAAACTCATAGTCCCAATCAGAATAAAAGTGATTCAAAAGGAATGATTCAATAGTTCCCCCTGAACCCACACTGTAAATTTCGATGGATTCATAATTCAAATCCCCTGCGCCTCCTGCTTCAAATACAACAGGAACTTTGCATCCAACTCCTTCGGAGGTTGAATGTAAGCCTACATCTTCATATAATACGCTATAGAGATCCGCGGTATAATAGGTTTCAGCGTACCATCCTTCTCCTAAACCACCAACTCCACCCCAAAACGCAAACGATACTAAATTGTCGTCATATATATTTGCTGCATTATCATCCCCCCCAACATGCGCATACATAAATCCAGCACAATAAGATGCAACTGGAGTCCAACCCTCAATATCATAGTCATAACAATGAGGTCTACCATCAGCCCAAGTAGAATCCGAATAATCGTGAGAATGCCACCTAAGTTGAATTAATGAACCATTCCTACAATCATTTGGTACAGTTACATTATGTAAACCAGAACAGTAATCTTTTATTTCCCATTTAACTAGATAAGCAGCACTATTATCACTGTAATTAACATCATAGTCACCACCAGTTGAAGATGTACCTACTGGTGTATAAGATCTATTCAAAGGAGTTGTGTCAAACGTATTAGCTTGTATAGAACATCCATCACAATCACATAGTCCCCCGTTCCTTGCAGCTTCTAATGCAGCAACAAATTCAACTTCGTCTGTTCCAGTGTATGTTCCTGCATAGCTCCATTCTTTCACGCTATCATTTCCAACATCTACTGATGGATTCAAAATCGAACTAGATGATACTGTTAAAGTAGCAGCTACATATTCAGTTTCAGGATTTATGTAAAAGTATTTTGTTTGGTTCTCACTACCAGAAAATGTTAACGTTCCTGCTTTATCAGTTCCCCCAATTCCAAAAGAATCTATTATGTCATACGCTTCATAATAGCTAACATTCACGATACTAGAACCTCCAGAATAATTATACTGCAAATTTGATATTGAAATTGTACCGTTAGTCTGAGATTCAATGGTTATAGGAATCACAGTATATTCTTCTTGGGAATTCACATACTCTTGGATTAATTCAGTATTCAAAATTATAGGATTAAGTACAACATCATATTGTATATCTAGGTTATATAACTCGATAATTCCTGCTGATTGAGAGAAAACAGTTATTGGGATAAGACAATAACTATCAACATCTTCTTCACAATCCACAAGAAAATCATTTATTCTATTTATAAATACACCAACAGAATCAGTTTCATTAAATTCACCATCATAAGACCAGTCATAGATACCATCTGGTTGTCCAATGTCCATAGTTGAATTTGTTAAATAGTTTCTACTGTAAATTGTTAGATAATAAGAGGTCATACCTCCATGAAATTCACCATTATAACTAATATAAATTGGAGATGAAAATAGTTGATATGTTAAACCATAATATGTTCTTGATGTACCATAATAAAGATCTTCTTCCATATACATACTTACAATTTCATTTTCAGTAGGTTCGTATGGTGTTGTAAGATAAAATTTAGTTTGTTCACCAGTCCTGCTCCAATGTTGTATAAGTTCGGGACTTGGATATTTCTTTAAACTTACTCCTCCTTCAAGCATTGGAGTCCAGTAGGATGGAGGTACATAAGTATCAATAGCATAGATTGTATCTGTTGGTTTAAAATTTTGTCTAAACCAATAATCTGATTCTGCACCAGGCCCAAATTGCATAGATGCATCCCAAGCATCTGTTGAACCTTGATGTACATACTCTGTATCATAACCTTTTACATCCAAATTAGTGGATGTAACCGTAGCTCTTTTAGGAACTTTGAAATAAACAAGTTGAGATCCTGATTCAGAGTAGGTTAAATTTGTTATTGTTGACCCATCTGAAAATGTAATTGTGCTACTGGTTTCTTCTTCAAATTCACTACCAAGAGCAGGAGGATTACCCACGTATGTAGAGTATTCTCCACCAACATAAATTTTAACCTCTTTTGGAATATCACCACTATAATTAGAACCATATAAATCAAGTTGTAACCCATCTACTTCATCATACTGATGTGCAGTAACATTGATAGTTACGTTTGCAGGGCCAGTTAAATTGAACTCTAAGTTGGATTCATTACCAACAAACACATCTCTGACAAAGTAGGTGATATTGAATGTCATATTTACAGGTGAATCTCCACAAATGTACCTAGTTCCGTAGCTTGGATGGTCGATGTCTATACAGGTTGTAGCAAATCCACTATCAACAGAGATGTTGTATTTTGCTCCTAGCTCCATATCTATGATTGCTTCATCAGGAGGATCGAATAATCTAACGTGAAAAGTCTCATCATCAAGTTTAGGTCTGAACTTGATTATGATTTTATCAGATGATTTTTGCTGGAATACTTTAGAATAGTAAGCATCATTATCCCACTCCACTTTCATTCTATGACCAAAACTAAAAGGACTTTCTATTTCAGTAGTATCTCCATTATAAGTAATATCTCTAATTTCGTAATGTACTATTTTCCCCCTACAATTTAAGCATCTAAATGTATTTTCTCTTGGTAGATTCTCAACAATGGTTTCATCTTTTCCAAAAACATAAGTTTGAACTGTAGTGATATTGTCCTTCCAAAGTGATTTCCTAGAAACATAAGCAAAAGTGTCATCCTCCCAATACTCTAATTCTCTGCTCTTAGCTCTCATTTTGGTCGAGCCATCATACAGATTTACATACTCTATTGCTCCAATAACCCACCTATCTTCCTCTTTTACTGTGTACTTTGTCCTGGTCTTTTCTATGTCTATCCTCACTGTGTCAGGCATAAGAAAATAGATTGAGGATGACAAAAAAACAACAAAGAGAAATGCTCCTAACTGTTTCTTAGTTGCCACCTTGGTTCACCCCAACAACAACAGTAAACGTTACACTCACTTCACTATTCTCTGATTTGCTGTCCATATCTAAGTCATATTTGTCCATGTTTACTGTATATGTTACGCCATCCCATAACATATCAAAAACGCCACCCTTATTCATCAAATTTCTAAATTTAGTTTTATCTTCTGGTTCTATTGTTCCTATCACTGTGAATCTTTTCTCAATCAGTAGATAATCTATAATCCATGTTGTCTTTGGGCCATTACTCCAATTAGATGTAGCCTGTGGAGGAGTTTTTACATATAATTTCTTAGTTACATTTTCTTTGCATGATTCAGTATTAACTGTCATTTCATTAGGGCCACCACTATCTAAAACTATGAGTGGAACGTTCTGAACTGCTGTCATGCTTTAACAAGCCTCCTTATCTCATCTACCATTCGTCTATCCCTGTCATCAAGCTCCCTCCTCAACTCATCCATTGTGAATCCATTGAAAGTGTTTGTTTGATTAACTATTGTGCTTCCGCCACCACCAGGCAAATCTCCTTTATATCCAATTATAGTATCGTTAGGACTAAATGCAATCGGTGGGCCACCTGGCCTCCACATGAAATCATCTTTGTAACCTAACGCACCCAATATTGTCTCTTTTCCTTTAGCAAGTATATCCACAACAAAACTGCCAGTTTTCCAAATCGCATCTCTAGCCCAAGATGGAAATAGATTTTTGATGGCAGTCTTAATCTTTTCTTTCATCGAATCTATACCTGCTGATAATTTAGTAACTATATCACTTCCCAACGTCTTAGCTTTATTCTTAATATTAGTGAACGTAGCTGTTATCTTATTTTTCAAATTTGTAAGAGCAGTCTTTATCTTTGTTGGCAAATTTGTGAATGCAGTTTTTACCTTGTCTAGTGCATCCTTAAATCCTGTTTTCAATTTGATAAGTAGTGGCCGTAGTCTAGCCCAAATTTTATCTTTTGCAGACTTGGCAAAATTCACAATTTTAGTCCAAGCCTCTCCTACTACTTGTGTTATAGTTCCCCAATGCTTGTACATAAAAGCTACTATTAGTACCAATGCAATTACAACTGCTGCAACAAGTAGAGCAGGGACAGCTACAAACCACATAAATGCACTAATGGCTGCTGCAACCCCAATTCCTAATTCTCCAAGTGCCACTAATATAGCTCCAATCCCCAACACTAATGCACCACCCACAGACAGGATAGTTCCAAAGACAACACCAAGAACAGTGAATATTCCTACCACCAATTTCAGTGATTCAGGCATACCCATCAAAAAGTCAACAAGTCCCAAAAACAATGGGAATAGTAAATCCATTACTGGCATGAACACACTTTGCAACATTAATCCCCAAATGTCGAACACACCATACACATTCATAACAGGTTTTAGCATCTCCATGAAAGTTTGCTGAAGCATCTTACCAAAGAACATAACTCCAAGCATTTCCATTCTAAATCCTCTCAATCCATGAGCCGCCAATCTTAATTTAGTTCCAACTTTTGCACCAGAGTTAGAAAATTGGTCTACATACGGTACAACTTGTTTAAATGTTTCCATGTTATCGCTTAGGGATTCGTTGAATCCTCTCAAATTAGTTCTAGTTTCTCTCAGCGTATTCTTAGCTCTATCTAAAGTAGCGGTGAATCCTGCTGTCATCGCTTGAAGAATCACCTGTATTCTCTCAATGTTTGCGCCAGCCATGTTTACTTGCTCCTACCTCTCTTACTCGGTTTCCCCCATTTAGCCTTTTCAGCGTCAGCATCCAATTCTTTCAGTGTTTGCATAGTTTTCAAGAAATCATTTACCTGCTTTAGAGTCAATGGTTTTCTGCGTATGGTATAAACTACAACTCCAACTTGGTTTTTGACTTCGTAATCTGCACCTGTTAATGCATCCAAACAACTGAAGTGTCTAGCTAGATCTAACAAACTTGTCAATGTAGGATTCTTAACAGATTTCTTTTTGCTAAAAATCTTAGCTTTTAGTGTCTCAACTTGGTTCATCCTTTTTTGTCTCCTTTCCTTTAGCAAGTTGTTTTTTCTTTTCTTTTGCTTCAGCAAGTTTCTTTTGCTGTTTTTCTATAAAATCCTTCATACCTGCTTTCTCGATTTGTTCATCAGTCATGTTGTTAGCTTTTCTAATTATTTGTGTCAAATCAAGTATATATTCAAGAGACAGTTTCTTTACTGTGGCTGTATCAGTTCCTAAAGATACTGCAAGCAATTCAAACACTTTCTCAGTTGAATCACCCTTATCCTCTAAATCATTATCGTCAAGTAAATCTACTTGATCCAAGTCCAAAGGAATTATTTTAATTTCTACTTGTATTTCTCCTTCTTTTGGTTCAAGTGGAATCTTGTATGTTTTAGGTTTCGCATACAACTTTCGTATCTCATCTATCTGTTTCAGTTTATCTTCAGTCATGTCTTTTCACTCTCCTTACTGTTCCATCTAACATTCTCTTTGTACCGCGTTTCTCTTCTTGTTTTTCATTGGTCACAACTATAGCTTCCAAAGCAACAATCCTATTCTCATGGTTCTCCAAGTTCTCAATAATAAGCTGAGTATCCTGGCTGATTATTCCATCCACTAGAAATTTGAGAGTCATTCCATAATCTGAACAGAAATCCGAATCAGCCAAAGCTAGGAATGCTGTCTTTGTCTTTTCTGGTATCCTAGCTATGTGCAAAGATTCCCTGTTCTTTTTCAATCTGTTCATTATCTTGTGTGCAGGATTCGCAGATTCAATCTTTTGTCCTTGTTCCTTCTCTTCATCCATCGTTCATTCCTCCTTATTCAGTTTGGTTTCCCAAACACTATCTTGTCTAATCAAACTTTGCTGTTGCGGTGTAAGCTGCTATCACAGGAAGTATATCTGTTGCTTCCGCGCCAGCACAACTTTCCATCATTATGTTTCCATCTCCAGCTTTGTCGAATGCAGCACACTTAAACTTCACAGTGTATTTCAGTGTCCCATCTGTGAAATCTGGTTTTCCTGCTGTAATATGTCCATTCGCTGCTCCAATTCTGAATGCAGAATAGTTCTCAGTAGTAATTGATTCAGCAGTAGTTACGGTTGGATCATTTGTCCATAGAAGTAACATTCTGTATTTAGTTCTAACATGGTCATTGATAACTCTGATCGGAACAGCCACATCAGCACTGTGCATCAAATCAAAGAACCCTTTTCCTACTGTACCTGAGCTAGTTCCAGCTTCCAAAGGATATGCTTCAAGTGTTATTGTAGTATCCCCTTCTGGTTTAAAGACAGTCACCCGACCACCATTAACCAAAGGTTTACCCTCTATATCCTTCTCTCCAATGTCAGGATCTACTGTCTCTGTTATACCTGCAAATTGCACATCGCTACCGTCAAGTGGGGATATGGCAATCAAACAGGTTTCCATCCAAGCATCATCAACTGCTATTGCGGTCATTGTTTTTCCTCTCCTTTAATTTTAACTTTTGTCTTTTCCTTTTCCATCTCCTCTTCCAAGAGTTTTACCTCCCAAACCTGTCCTTCTTTCGGAGGACGTTTGACTATGACGGATTTCCCTGAGTCAACATACACAGTTTTTCCAGTATGTCTATCCTTGAACTTCCTCGTATCGTTCATCTTGTTTGTGACTTTGTACATTTTTGATTCTCCTATGCTGCTCTTAATGCCTTGTTAGCTTGTATTCCCAAAACTGCATTAAGTTTTGGTATAGCTTTATTGTATCCTTGTCGTATAAATGGATGTGGCCTAACATAGATTGAAAAGCTCTTCAGCTTTCTCATCTCAACCAATCTTGCTCTGTTTCTAATGGCTGAACTCCTGGCTTGTTTAGCCCAAGCAAGAAGTCTAGTCCTTCTCCTGTGTATGCTTACAAAGTGTGGCTTCATAGAATCCAAGAACACACCATATTGTCGTATGAACAAAAATCCAATGTCACTTCTATGTCCTTGCTCATATCTTATTCCAGAACCATAAAGAATACCCGTGAATGGACTAACTCCTGCATTAATGGCAGCTACTTTCACATCCCTCGCCAACATTTTTCCCCATTTCTGCATACCTTCCCTTGTGAACTGAGGCAACTTTCTCTTAACTCCATCCAAAACTTTCAATGCAGTAACCACATCTCCAGAAGTTGAAATTATGATTACTCGTCCCATTATGCACTTACCGCCATGCGAGTTCGGAAAGGTAAAAGGATACTTCTACTGTAAACAAGTTCATTGCTGATTGCTTCAGTTGTTACAGCAGTTGTAGTAGGTTTTGAGAATTTTAGTGAATTGGCACTGAGTGTAGCACGATTTGTCATATCCAAAAAGACAGCTATGAGACTATCAGATATAGCATCAATGTGAGCCAATCCTTGTCCATTGTGGTCTCCATAACCTCTATCACTGGCAACAATCTCTATTTCAATCGTCCATGATACAACTTTGGATTTACCATCTACACTACCTCCATCTTCAACATCTACATCTGTAGGATGGACTACGATGTAAGGATACCCGTCAAAATCACTAGCCTTTCCACCAGGTCGTCTTGAATAAATCCATTTCCTGTACTCTGAAGATGAAATTACTGGATCAGAAACATTTGCTTCTATAAGCGTGACTACGTTATTCCTTGCCTCGCTAAAGAGATTCTCTTTTGTTACCTTTGCCATTTCTAACCCTCAGATTAGTC
>SDBT01019320.1_pt1 | contig 10682 bp, 8 predicted proteins | sample 2277101 | NCBI WGS metagenome assembly SDBT01 (sample SAMN10404973, study PRJNA504765) | marine sediment metagenome | isolation source: marine sediment core GS10_PC15, 103 cmbsf | place: Arctic Ocean: Southern Knipovich Ridge | collected 2010
CTGGGGTCGATGCGATGGCGAAGGTGGTAGGGGCGGGCCCCTTTTGTCGAGCCCGAGCAGAAGGTTCCGCTCCTGTTTTCAGCGGGTCTTTCCCACAACATACGCTTCCCCCGGATGAACCTGTTTTTTGTTTCGTGGTACGAGTTGTGTGGTATACCACGAAACCCCCGAAATACCACGTTAAATTGCTACGTTTTGTCCCACTTTGGGCAGTTTTGTCCATCACGTTGTATTCACTGTAACCCGTTTCATAGCAACGGTTGTGAGCTGAAAATGATAGCTTAGTTTGGTGTTTTCCCAAGCGAAACGTCATAAGCCGATCACCGTCTCGCGTGTCTGATGGCCTAAGTTATGCTGTGGCATGGACTTACTCGGGCGTCCAATCCTTAAATGCTTGGTGCCGTACCACTTTTGCCAGACGTGATTCTACTCCCCTCGACGTGCGTCGACGAAATGGAATGCACAGGACGGGAATCGAGGGTCGACGAGCATACGGTTGTCACGAGGTGGACTCTGAGAACTGTGGTTCCGGCCATCCGGTCTGTTGAAAGATCTGGCTCTTGTCCGTACCCGGTTCGGGAGTAGAAGTCCGTCCGCCTCACGGATTGTGTTGGGACGCTTGGGGGCGACTTAAGCAGCTTGGGAAGCAACGCTTCGATGCCGATGTCGATGTGACCGCCCCAACTTCGTCGGCTCACATCGTCTTCCTTTCCCGCCGGTTGAACTCGTAAGCTAGCCCAACTGCATCCGTAACGTTTCAGGTGCGCTCAAAGGGCGATTTGGTGCAATGCTCGGTACTCGCGATTCGCAGTTCCTGACTTCGTGAGTTGCCCAGCGGCGTCATCGGTTGATTCTAACGTGGAAGATACTTTTTGAGCGCGGCAAGTAGTGCTGCGTAACTCGAATTGCAGAAGTCCGCGACTTCGTTCGGTTGGCTCGAACTATATTCTGACGTCCACTCGACAAAGGTTGTGTTGTTATCCGGGATCGGGAGCAGCCGAACGGTTCTGAAGTCTGGCTCACGATTCCGTGAGTTGGGTCAGGCACGCCACGTCTTCAGGCCGTTACTCCGGAGCCACTGAGCGCTGCGTCTTCAGGGCGTTGTTTACACAGCTTGGATCAGGTGCCCGCGTCGGTATTCGGCGTAATGCGAGCGACCTAGGTGCAGGGACAGCTTTGCGGCCCCCCCTTCCACTTTGCCTCCACGGTTTACAGGGACAACCACGACGCGATTCTCATTTTTTCACAGAACATCGCCCTGTGCATCGTTTTGTCGTATGGTTGCGCAGAAGGGACGGACCGAGTTGAACCCGAAAGCCAACACTGGCTCGAAAGTGGCCGATAACACAAGGTTGCCGACAAGGTTCCTCGTCCGGATCTTCATAAATAAGGGGCAGAAATGATCGATTCAAGAATATGGATCGGTTTAGCGATTGTTTTTATCGCGGCCGTGTCCAATGTCTTTGCTCAGCAGTGTGATGCTGAGTTTCCGAATCGGCAGGGGCAATTCTCGGTTGTCTGGACAGGGAAAGACGCCCTGGTTCGGGCGAGGCTGGCCGCAGTGAAAGAAAGCTTCGGCACGACGCCGAACATTGCCCTCCATATCACAAACCGTTGTCTGGTGACGGTGCCATGGAACCGAATTCTCGCAGCGCCGGGGTCAAGTCATCGGGCTTTGTGTTGTGGCTCGCCAAAGCCGACATTTCTGCCTTCCTTTGACATTGGGGATACCGAGAGAAGGATCATCCCTACGCAGAGGGATTGTCCTTCTATGCACAATTCAACAGATGGGCCCGCCGGAGATTTGACGGGCGGTAGCGAGGACCACACGAGACGACGCGGCTTGCGGCCGTTTGCCTGTTAACGCCTGCATGGGCAATGCGCGACGTGAAACAAGGGCGAACCACTTATTCAAAGGAGTTTCCAAAATGAAACGACGAGAACCATTACTCGGTCTCGGTAGTCTGGCCCTCGGTATGGGTCTGGTACGTGGTTGTCCTTTAGGAGGTATTCAAGCAATGGTCAAGTCTTCTCCTATCGTCCCGCTCATTCTCGCCATTGGATGGTGCGGTTCGGCCGTTGCAGAGCAGCCGATGAAACCGGTGTTGACGATGGAAGCGGCGCAAAAGACCCTGAATGCCGCGCTGCAGGAAGCCAGCCGGCTCAAGGCGCCGGGTGGTTCCATCGCCATTGTCGATGACGGCGGCCACCTGATTCTTCTGCATCGCATGGACGGGATGATGCCCGCGACACCACCAATCGCCTGGGGCAAGGCGCGCACCGCAGCGATCTTTCGCACCCCGACCCTCACATTTGAAAACATCACGCGCGGCGGACGTGTGTCGATGCTCAAGATCGACGGTTTCATGCCGATGCAGGGGGGTATTCCGATCTGGATCAAGGGGCACGTGGTAGGCGCCATTGGCGTAAGCGGAGCCGCAAGTGCGCCACAAGATGAAGAAATCGCCATCGCAGGGGCGAAGGGAGTTGGAGGTTACAAACCAGTAGAGAATAAAGCCAAAGGCAAGGTGAAGCCGTGAATCGTACCTTTTGGAAACGGCTTTGTATCGCGTTGCCGGCGTCACTCTTAGTTGTATCCGCTAGCTGGTGCTACGCCCAACAGCCGGAACCACTCGCCACAATCAACTTGGCGACCTCGAACGGGGTGGCCCTGGTTCAGGGAAGGTGGCGTTACAGCGACGTAAAGATCATCAGTACAGAGTTTCTTGATGCCGGTCCAGATGGACAGCCTGGTTCCAGGCCGAATTCGGCGTACGACATCGAGCCCAAAGCTGGCGGCTTCGAGTTCGACGACCGAGGTTGGAAGGAAATCCCGCCCGAATCTCTCGGCAAGCGTCGCACGGCCGGCCGGCTTAGCTTCAACTGGTATCGCATCCGCATCACAATTCCGGATCGAATCGGCCAGTTTGACCCGACCGGCAGCAAAGTCGTTTTCAAGACATCGGTTGATGATTATGCCGAGATTTGGGTGGACGGCGAACTTGCGCGTCCTTTTGGCCAGCGCGGCGGGTCCGTGATCAGCGGCTGGAATGCCGGCAACGAGTTGGTCATTGGTCGCAACGTGAAGCCAGGCCAGCAGATTCACTTGGCGATCTTTGGTATCAACGGGCCAATTTCACAGACCCCCACCAACTACATCTTTATGCGCTACGCCACCCTGCAATTTCACGGTGGCACGTGGTCCGCTGAGTCCGTCGAACCGCAAGAAGTGAACATTGTCGTCGAGCGCTTTGATGAAGCGGCCGACAAGCTCTTGCCAAGGAACGCGAAGCTACTGAAGCTCGCACATGGATTCACATTCACTGAAGGTCCCGCCTGGAATGGCGATCTGTTCTTTAGCGATCCTAACGAAAACCGGATCTACCGTTATCGACGCGATGGCCGATTGAGTATTCATCGCGAGCCCAGCGGCTATCTACCGCCAGCCTGGTTCAAACGGTTTGGCATTTGACTCCCAGGGGCGGCTCGTCATGTGCCAGCATGGTATGCGCCGTATCGCGAGGATCGAATCCGATGGAACCGAGACAGTGCTCGCCGACAATTATCAAGGCAAGAGGCTCAATAGCCCGAACGACCTCGTCTTGAAATCGGACGGTTCGGTCTACTTCACCGATCCGCCGTTCGGCCTACCGAAGGTGTACGACGATCCGAACAAGGAGCTCACGTTTTCGGGCGTTTATCGAATCAAGGATGGTGAGGTTGATCTGTTGATTGACGATTTGCCGGGCCCGAATGGCATCGCATTTTCTCCGGGCGAAGACTTTCTTTACGTTGGAGATTGGAATGAAGAAAGAAAGGCCGTCTGGAAATATCCGGTCACGAAGAGTGGGTCGGTCGGGAAGGCAACCTTGTTGCTGGACCTCACCGAGCGGCCCGAATCGGAGGCGATCGACGGAGTCAAAGTAGACGCCTTGGGCAATGTGTATATCTCCGGACCGGGCGGCCTTTGGGTCGTTGCTCCGAAAGGCAAGAGAATAGCGCTCATCAAGACACCGCGTCATGTACACAACATGGCCTGGGGGGGCAGGGACGGGAAATCGCTGTACTTGATGGCCATCTCGACGATTTACCGAATGCCAATGCTGGTTTCCGGATCAGGGGCTTCTCTGAGATGGTCACAGCAGCGTGTTGACAAGGACAGATAATTCGACGACCACAGTTGCCTATACAAGGCAGAAGGGATCTCTCATGAAAATACATGTATTGACTTGTGTGTTGACGATTGCGTTAGGCGCCACGGTTCAGGCCCAATCTCCAGGTGCGAGTCAGTACCTGGCGAACGTCAACGAGCAAGGTGTCATCTTGGATGGTTATGACGCGGTCGCTCTGCATAACGAATGCGCCTTGGTCCAAGGTTCCCCAGATCTGACGGTTCACTACCAGGGCGCCGACTACTGGTTCTGTCGGCAGGGCAACTACGAACGGTTCAAGAACAACCCCGCTCGATATGCGCCCCAGTTCGGCGCTTACTGTGCGATGTCGATGTCGATGGGCATGCTGGAGCCGGCCGACGTGCGGACATGGTCCCTGGTCGATGGCCGTTTGGTTGTTCAGCGTAACGCAAAGGCCGTCGGCATGTGGAACCAAGACCCGGAAATGAACCTGTACAAAGCAGATCAGAACCTGCCCACGGTGCTCGCGGAAGCGGGGAAAGCGACAGAATACCTACGCAGTGTGAATGGCGACGGCGTGATGCTCGAAGGATACGACCCCGTTGCGCTCTACAACCACAAGACACTAATGAAGGGACTTCCGCAATTCGTTTCCTATTACGAGGGCGGCCGGTATGTGTTCACCAGCAAGACGCACCAAAACACGTTCGCATCGAGCCCTGAGACATTCGTTCCTCAGTTTGGGGGCTACTGCGCCATGTCGATGGCGATGGGGATGATCGAGGAGGCCGACGTAACGACATGGTCCTATGTCGATGGACGTTTGGTCCTCCAGCGAAATGAAAAGGCCGTCACCATGTGGGAGATGAACCCCAGTGAAAACGAGGCTAAAGCGCATGCCCATTGGCCTGCGGTCCTGAAGAAAGAAAACAAGAAAGGTTGAGTCGCCCATTGTTCCCCGGCATGAGCAGAAAGTGCGAAAGAATGAATACTGAGCAAGAACGATTGATCGAGGATCGTGACCAGGTTCAACCGTGGCGCAAATGGGGGCCCTACCTGAGTGAGCGTCAGTGGGGCACGGTGCGTGAAGATTACAGCCCTTACGGCGAGGCCTGGGAATACGTTAGCCACGATGCCGCACGCAGCCGGGCCTATCGTTGGGGCGAAGACGGAATCGCGGGATTTAGCGACGATCACCAATCGCTCTGCTTCGCGTTGGCCTTATGGAATGAAAAAGACCCCATTCTCAAGGAACGCTTGTTTGGCCTCACCGGTAATGAGGGCAACCACGGCGAAGATGTAAAGGAGGTCTATTATTACCTCGACGGTACGCCGACGAATTCCTACCTCAAGATGCTCTACAAGTATCCGCAACGCGAGTTTCCTTACGGAGAATTGGTGTCACGAAACCAAACCGGAAAAGACCAGCCGGAGTTTGAACTCATCGATACGGGCGCCTTCGACGAGGACCGATACTTCGATGTCTTTGTCGAATATGCCAAAGCGGCGCCGGAAGATATCTTGGTTTGCATCACGGTACACAACCGCGGTCCGGATACTGCTGAACTACGCCTCTTGCCACAATTGTGGTTTCGTAACACTTGGTCTTGGGAACGTGAGCAAGATGAAAAGCCTTTGCTGAGGTTAGCGCAGGCGGGGCATGTTGAGGTGTCGCACCCGAAGCGTGGTGACTTCCATTGGTTCGTCGAGAAGGCAACGGAGTACCTCTTCTGCGAAAACGAAACAAATCCGAATCGCATTTTCGGAACCAGCGCCACGGGTTACTTCAAGGATGCGTTTCACGACTATATCGTCAATGGGAATATGCAAGCGGTCAACCCAAGTACACAGGGAACCAAGTGTGCGGCACATTATCGGCTTTCAATACCCGCTGGTGGGTCGCAAACGGTGCGGCTGAGGCTCAGTAAGGAGAAGGTGGCCGATCCGTTCGGTGATTTCGAGTTGCGATTCCAAGAAAGGCAAAAAGAAGCGGATCAGTTCTATGCCGATGTGCAGGAAAAAATCGAAGACGAAGACACAAGAGCGGTCCAGCGGCAGGCGTTTGCCGGACTGATATGGGGAAAGCAGTTCTACTGCTACGATGTCCAGCAGTGGCTTGACGGCGACCCCACTCAACCGCCGCCACCCGAGTCGCGAAAACACGGGCGTAATCGTGACTGGGGCCACCTCAACAATGCCGACATCATTTCGATGCCGGATAAATGGGAGTATCCCTGGTATGCTTCGTGGGACCTCGCTTTTCACTGTATTCCGCTGGCCCTGATCGATGCCGAGTTTGCAAAACGGCAACTCGTGTTGATGACCCGCGTATGGTATATGCATGCGAACGGACAGATTCCGGCATACGAATGGGCGCTGGGCGATGTCAACCCACCTGTCCATGCCTGGGCGGCCTGGCGTGTCTACCAGATTGACCGGAAACTCAACGGCAAGGCGGACCGCCCTTTTCTGGAGCGCGTCTTTCACAAGTTGATGTTGAACTTCACCTGGTGGGTGAACCGCAAGGATGCGGATGACCGCAACGTCTTCCAAGGCGGTTTTCTGGGGCTCGACAACATCGGGGTATTCGATCGCAGTTCAACGCTTGCTGGCGGCGGACACATCGATCAGGCTGACGGTACCTCCTGGATGGCGATGTACTCCCTTAACCTGATGCGCATCGCGCTGGAACTCGCGCTGGAAAACCCTGTTTACGAAGACATTGCGACGAAGTTTTTCGAGCACTTCCTATACATCGCCAAAGCGATGACGAATATCGGTGACACAGGAGCCGGCTTGTGGGACGAAGAAGATGAATTCTTCTACGACGTGCTCCATATGCCAACGGGTGAAACAATGCCATTGAGGGTGCGTTCTCTTGTGGGACTCGCTCCTCTCTTCGCGGTCGAGACCTTGGAGCCAGAACTGCTTGAGCGTTTGCCCGCGTTCTCGCGACGATTAGACTGGGTGATGAATAATCGGCCCGACCTCGCCGGTCTGGTCTCTCGCTGGCACGAGCCGGGCCGTGGTGAGCGTCGATTGTTGTCACTGTTGCGTGGGCATCGCATGAAGTGTCTCCTCAAGCGAATGCTCGACGAGTCGGAATTCTTATCCGACTACGGGATTCGCGCACTTTCCAAGGCGCATGAAGGGACTCCGTATCGTTTGATGTGCGACGGGATGGCGGTCCGTTGCGAAGGTGAAGCGCTGACGGTCGACTACCAGCCCGCCGAGTCCAATACGTCGATGTTTGGAGGAAACTCAAACTGGCGCGGGCCGATTTGGTTTCCCATGAATTATTTGCTGATCGAGTCGCTGCAGAAGTTTCACCATTACTACGGCGATGATTTCAAGGTCGAATGTCCTGTCGGTTCTCAAACCTACGTGACTCTGGGCGAAGCCGCGGGAGACATATCACGGCGACTCTCCAGCATTTTCCTGAAGGACGAGGCCGGCCGTCGACCAGTCTATGGGCACCATCCACGGATGCAGACCGACCCACATTTTCGCGATCACATATGGTTCTATGAGTATTTCCACGGCGATATCGGGCGAGGCGTCGGGGCAACGCACCAGACCGGCTGGACAGCGCTGGTTGCGAAGCTAATGCAACCCAGGCGTGCCGAGTCCGTTGTCCCCGTTCTTCAAGAGGCTCTTGCCAGATAGGAGTAACCCATGTCAGTGATGCCTAGCGTTGTGATGCCCTGCTGCGAACTGCCTAAACTGTTGAAGGGCCAAAAGGCGATAGTAACGGGCGCCAGTTCCGGTATCGGCAAGGCGATTGCGATCTCATTGGGGGCCGCAGGCGCCGACGTCGCGGTCAACTACGTCAACTTCGGAAGCAACGAGCAAGCTGGTTGGGAGGTTGCCGAACAGATCAAATCCCAGGGGAGCAGCGCCATTGCGGTTGACGCGGACGTGTCGCAAGAAGACCAAGTGCGGGCAATGTTCCGCCGCACGATCGACGAATTCGGTACGGTTGACATCGTGGTAAACAACGCGGGGATCCAACGTGACGCGGCGCTCGATGAGATGTCGCTTGGGCAATGGAATCAAGTCATCTCCGTGAACCTAACGGGGCAGTTTCTCTGCGCCCGCGAGGCGGTCCGCGAATTCAAGCGACGAGGTGTTGTCGAAAGTGTGTCGTGCTCGGCCGGGAAGATCATTTGCATCAGTTCGGTGCATGAAGTTATCCCTTGGGCAGGGCACGTGAACTACGCGGCATCGAAGGGCGGCATCATGCTGATGATGAAGAGCATCGCCCAAGAGGTGGCACCGCACAGGATCCGCGTCAACAGCATTTGTCCTGGTGCGATTCGGACGCCGATCAATCGTCCAGCTTGGGAGACGCCGGAGGCCTACGAGAGCCTGATGACGCTCATCCCTTACAAGCGAATCGGAGAGCCGGAAGACATCGGGCGAGCGACTGCCTGGCTGGCATCCGACCAAGCCGACTACGTCAATGGCACAAGCATCTTCATCGATGGCGGGATGTGTTTGTATCCGGGTTTTGCGACAGGTGGTTAGTTAGGACTAACATCCCCATGACCGACAAAGTGACAAAGAATCTCGCGGAATGGATCGAGACCGATGGTCTCGGTGGATTTGCCTCCGGAACCGTGTGTGGTCAGCGCACGCGGCGATACCACGGACTTTTGCTTGTGGCTCAGAAGCCACCGGCGGAGCGAGTCGTCTTGGTCAACGGGGTCGAGGCATGGGTCGAGACGCCTGATGGATCGTATCCAATTTCGACGCAGTACTACCGCGGCGATGTCGAATCGCCCAGCGGCCATGTGTTTCTGCAATCGTTTATGAGTCAGCCGTGGCCAACGTGGCGGTTTGAGATCGCCGAGACTCTTGCCATCGTGCAGGAGCTATTCATTCCCGATCAGTTGCAAGGGCTGGCAATGCGGTGGCGATTGGAGGGCGATCGGAGAGACATCGCCCTCCACGTGCGTCCTCTTCTGTCGGGTCGGGATTTCCACGGCCTGCACCACGCGAATTCAGATTTCAACCAACAAACACAGCGGACAAAAGAAACGGTATCGTGGCAACCCTATGCCGATCTTCCGACGGTACACGCCCAGACAAATGCTGAATTCCAGGAAGCGCCCCTCTGGTATTACTCGTTCTTGTACACGGCGGAGCGAGACCGTGGCCTGGACGACATGGAAGACCTCCTTTCGCCAGGCGAACTGTCTTGGGACCTGACGGAGCACGATGCGTACCTGCTGCTGTCGGCGAACGAGCCATTCACAAAGCTGATCGACGGTAGTGAAGTCTCGGCCAAGGAGGCATTTGAGACGGCCGCAAGGAAGGAGCGGCAGCGGCGAGAGCATCTTGGACGAGAAGCTCGTTCCGGGAGTGATTATATTGTTCAGCGGGGCGAAGGAAAGACGATAATCGCCGGCTATCCGTGGTTCGGCGACTGGGGACGCGACACGTTCATCGCGTTACGCGGTCTTTGTCTTTCTCTGCCTGGTTGGCTCGACACGGCCCATGACATCTTGCTGAATTGGGCGGCCACGGTTTCGGAAGGCATGTTGCCGAACCGGTTTCCCGATCAGGGTGATACTCCCGAGTTCAATTCGGTCGATGCGTCGCTGTGGTATATCATCGCAGTCCATGATTACCTCACGGCGAGCAAGCGAGCGGGGCGGCATGTGCTGAAGAAAGACATCTCGCAGCTACAAACCGCGGTGGAAGCCATTCTGGATGGATTCGCTGCCGGAACGCGCTTCGGCATTCACTTGGATGACGATGGGCTGATCGCGGCCGGCGAACCCGGAGTGCAACTGACATGGATGGACGCCAAGGTCGGAGATTGGGTTGTTACGCCGCGGATCGGTAAACCGGTTGAAATCCAAGCTCTTTGGCTCAACTCGCTCAACTTTGCCAACAGTTTTTCCGATCGATGGAGAAGTGTATTTAGGCAAGGCCGAGCGGCGTTTGTCGAGCGATTTTGGAATGAAGAGGGCGGCTACTTGTTCGATGTCGTGGATAACAACCACGAGCCTGGTAGCGTCGATGCTTCGTTTCGGCCGAATCAGGTCTTTGCCATCGGCGGCTTGCCGTTGATTCTGATTGACCAGGACAAGGCTCGCTTGGTCGTCGATAGTGTAGAACAACGTCTGTTGACTCCGGTGGGACTTCGATCGCTCAGTGCCGACCACGCGGACTATAGGGGCCGATATGAAGGCGGAGTCCTGGAGCGAGACGGCTCCTACCACCAGGGAACCGTTTGGCCCTGGTTAATTGGTCCGTTTGTCGAGGCGTGGTTGCGAGTCCGCGGAAATACGGCCGAAGCCACCGGGGAGGCCCGCTTGAAGTTCCTCAAACCGCTGGAGACCCACATCGAACAGGCAGGCATCGGGCACATCTCGGAAATCTGCGACGCCGAACCGCCTTACACACCTCGCGGCTGTCCATTTCAGGCGTGGTCCCTGGGCGAGTATCTCCGCATCAAGTATCTCGTGCTAAATGTCGCTCTGAAGGAGGTGGCATAGATGCTCAGCGCGCTCCGCCACCACTGGCCCGAGTATCTGATGG
>SDBT01019321.1_pt1 | contig 10682 bp, 8 predicted proteins | sample 2277101 | NCBI WGS metagenome assembly SDBT01 (sample SAMN10404973, study PRJNA504765) | marine sediment metagenome | isolation source: marine sediment core GS10_PC15, 103 cmbsf | place: Arctic Ocean: Southern Knipovich Ridge | collected 2010
GTAATAATAATAGTCGGCTCGGTCATTATAGTCGTAAATTTTTTCAGTCCCGAAAGCGAACCAAACGGCGTAGATCTGACAACAGAAACAACAGAAGAAGAAACAACCACTTCCGACCTTGAAGCCCTCGAAGAAACACAACCCGAAGAAATCACCAAAACCTACTCACAGTACATACAGGAAGGAGACACACATCTGGCAAACCTACTAATAACATCCGCAATAGACAGCTACACAAAAGCCAGCATATTGAACCCAAATTCAACAGAACCACTAATAAAACTCGGCGAAGCATATCTGCAAAATAATGATCCGAAAAACGCACAAACAGCCTTCGAAAAAGCCCTAACCCTCGACGAAAACTCCACCACAATCAAAATCGGCATCGCCCGCTCATACCTAAATCAAAGAAATATCGAAGCCGCAAAAAACCTCGTCTGGGAAATGTCCACAGAAGACCCTTTGGTAAAATATTACACAGCAATGATCCTGATTTTATACAAAGATTTCGATGGTTCAAAAAATTTGTTCACAGAACTCGCCACGACGCAAGAAGAAGCCGAAAATTCGGAACAGCCTATACCCCAAATCGACCCGGAAATCATAGAAAATTCCCAAATTTTCCTCTCAGCATATGAAACATTTTCCTATTTCACCGGCGGAGAAAAATTACATCTTCAAACCCTACTCGCAAAAGCACTCACGGATGTCGATGAATTCGAAACCTCAATTCCACTGCTCTACGACATAATCAATGAAAAAAACAATTACAGAGACGCCTGGATCATACTCGGATACGCCTATTTAAATACTGACAAAATTCTCGACGCAATCGACGCGTTCACTCAGGCAAAAGGCCTTGATGAAGAAAAACCGGAAACACTTTTCTTTCTCGGTCTCGCACATTTCGCGAACAACGCAATCGACAAAGCAGTCATTTATTTAGAACTGGCAGACGAAAACGGCTATGAACCCAAAGATCAAATCAACGCAAAACTCGGAGATCTATACCTCCTACAACAAGAATACAAAAAATCGTCTGCAAAATACGAAAAAGTCCTTGCAAAAAACACAACCAACATGGGAGTCTTCATTCGTGTCACCTGGCTTAATATAGACAAACTGAACGATCCGGAAAAAGCTCTGGAATATGCATACATCGCACTGGAAAACCATCCGGATGATGCCATGAGCTACAATCTTGTGGGCTGGTCCCTGACCGCGCTCGAAAACTACAAAGAAGCTGAAAAATACCTCGCAAAAGCAATCGAAATGGATCCGGAATTTGACGCGGCCGCCCTAAATATGGGCTGGTTCTACGAGAAACAAGGCCAAAAAGCACTCGCGAAAGAATATTACAAAAGAGCCTACGCCCTCGGTGACAACAATTCTATCGCAACCCTCGCCGCAACCAGATACAATAACCTCCAGCTAAACATACAAGTAAATACATCCGCCCCCTAACCACCTACAACCCCTCTAACCAAAAAACTATGACATTATTCATCGGAGCAATCACATTCATCCTGGGAACAGCCATCGGAAGCTTCCTCTCAGTCATCGTCTACCGCGTCAAAACAAAGAAAAAAGGAATTCTCTTAAGCCACTCTATCTGCCCCTCCTGCAAGAAAAAACTGAAATGGCGGCACCTGATTCCGATCTTCAGCTGGCTCTTCCTCAGGGGAAAATGCGCCTACTGCGGGAAAAAAGTCTCATCACACTATCTCGTACTAGAACTTCTCACAGGTCTTTTATTCCTGTCAGCATTTTTAACCTGGAATTTCATTGAAGCGGTCCCGTCAACAATCGATCCATCCTTCCTCAACCTCACAATAAACTGGCAAATATTCGAAATATTCATTTTCTACATAATCACATTCACTTTTTTGACAGCAATCTTCTTTTACGACTTACTATATAAAGAAATCCCGGACAGATTCTCCATCCCCGCAATCGCGATAGCAATAGCCGGCGGACTTCTACTCGGCTTGACTCCCCCACTCTCCATGCTTATCGGAGGAGTCGGAATCTTCGCGTTCTTCGCACTCCAACTCATCATCTCGAAAGGAAAATGGATTGGCGGCGGCGACCTGAGACTCGGAGCTTTAATGGGAATTTTGCTCGGATGGAAACTTGGTTTAATCGCTTTGATAGCGGCATATCTATTCGGATCAATTGTAAGCATAATTTTATTATTGAAAAAGAAAGCAACCCGAAAAAGCGCGATTGCTTTCGGTCCATTCCTTGTAATTGGAATTATTCTCGCAGTATTTTATGGAAATCAAATTTTAGAATGGTATCTAAGCACACTAACGATCTAGAATGAACAAAAAAACACTTTTAATAGTCCTGGATGGCTACGGTGAAGGAAAAGATTACAAGTATAATGCTGTGACCAGAAGTAAAACTCCTTTTATTGACGAACTTCGGAAAAAATACCCACACACTCTCCTGAATTGCAAAGGAAACCACGTCGGCCTACCCCCAAAAACAATGGGAGGAAGCGAAGTCGGACATTTTACAATGGGTGCCGGACGGATTGTTCATCAATCACTTGAAGAAATTAACCGCTCAATAAAAAATAGTAAATTTTTCAAATTAAAAGCATTAAAAAAACTCGCGAAAAACTGCAGAAAGAACAATTCCGCATTCCACATTATGGGAATGATATCGGATGAAGGAGTTCACTCACATCTGGACCACCTCTTTGCACTCCTGAAATTCGCAAAAAAGGAAAAGTTGAGCAAAGTTTTTATACACGCTTTTACTGATGGTAGAGACGTCCCCGAAAGATCAGCCGATAAATTTATAAAGAAAATCGAAAAAGCCGGTGGAAAAATCGCGACAATAATCGGCCGCTATTATGCAATGGATCGTGACACAAATTGGAAAAGAACCGAAAAAGCATTCAACCTGCTCACAAAAGGAAAAGGCAGATACGAAAAGGCAGCACTCCAAGCCATTAAAAACGAATATAAACGCGGAACCGAAACAGATTATTATATAGAACCAATAATCCTCGACGAAAACGCCACAATTAACAAAAAAGACTCAATAATATTCTTCAACTACCGAACCGACCGCGCGAAACAAATAACAGAATTATTCTACAAAAACAAATTCAAGAATTTCGTATGCCTCGGTCCTTACAGTGAAACTTACCCGGTACTATTCGAAGCAAACAAAGTAAAAAACAATCTCGGAACATACCTTTCCAACAAAGGAAAAAAACAACTCCGCATCGCTGAAACTGAAAAATACGCACACATAACATTCTTCTTCAATTCACAAGACAAGCAACCATACAAAGGCGAAAAACGAATCCTGATTCCATCCCCAAAATGCGCATCCTACGCGGAAAAACCGAAAATGAGCGCCCCAAAAATCACAACAGCCCTCCTAAAAGAACTCAACAAACCATACGACCTCATTCTCCTAAACTTCGCAAACTGCGACCTCGTCGGACACAGCGGAGAATTCAAAGCCACTCAAAAAGCCATAGAAACCCTGGACAAATGCCTAAAACGCGTCATCCCAAAAGCCCTGGACACCGGCTATACCATCCTGCTCACAGCCGACCACGGAAACGCCGAATTCATGAAATACAAAAATGGCGACAACTGCCCCGCCCACACCCTAAATCCTGTAATTTTCATGGCAATCTCACATGAAAAATTAAAACTAAGAAAAGAAAAAACGCTGGGCCTAAAAGATATCGCTCCGACAATTTTAAAAATACTCGGTATAAAACAACCAAAAGAAATGACAGGTAAATCATTAATATTATGAAAGCAGTAATCCTGGCCGGCGGAGGTGGAACCAGACTACATCCAATATCCACTCCGGACAGACCAAAACAATTCATCAACCTCGTCTCCGACGTAACAATGCTCGAAGAAACTATCGATCGTCTCGATTTCCTTAAACCCGAAGACATTTACATCGCAATAAACAAACGCCACCTGGACATCACCAAAGAACTTTGCCCGCAAATCCCGGAAAAAAACATAATAATAGAGCCTGACCTCCGCGACACCGCTTCCTGCATCGGATTTGCCGCGGCAATCTTCGAAAAACAGCATCCCGGAGAGATAATGGCAATAATTTACGCGGATCACATCATTAATAATAAAAAAGAATTCCAGGAAAAACTAAAAATCGCAGAAAACCTCGCGAAAACCGAAAACACATTAAATATTATCGAAGTAGAAGCCAAGGAGCCAAATACAAATTATGGCTACGTTAAGCTCGGCCCATTGTTCAAAAAAATTGATCACACCAGCCCTCCCACCGAAATATACAAACTCGATTCATTCACAGAAAAACCGGACGCGGAAACCGCTAAAATGTTCGTAGAATCCGGAAATTACCTTTGGAATACAGGAATTTACATATGGAAAGCAAAAACACTCCTCGACCACTACAAAGATCACCAACCGGACACCTACGAAAAACTCCGAAAAATGATGAATTCCTACGACACAAAAGACCAGGAAAAAACAATCAAAGACCACTACCCTACCCTGGAAAAAATCTCCATCGACTACGCCATCATGGAAAAAGTCGATCCTCGTCACATTCTCATAATAAAGGCTGATCTCGGTTGGACCGACATCGGAAACTTCGAATCACTCTACAAAGAACTCAAAAAACGCGGCCTCCACGAAAAAATAGAAAAATTTAACAAGCATCGAAAACACCTCTAACTCCACTTCCAAATTCCAACAATTTTCAGTATATTACACGCGACTTAAACAAACTTATGAAAAAACCCGAAATAAAACTCAAACCATGGGGGCGCGAAATTTGGTTCGCGCAAACCGATAAATACGCCGGAAAAATCCTGGAAATCAAGCAGGGACATCGCTATTCCCTCCAATATCACGAAAAAAAATCAGAAACCCAATACGTCTACAACGGAAAAGTGAAATTCACCTATGGAACAGATAAAGAAAACCTGCAAGACAAAATTTTAAATCCTGGTGACAAAATCGACATCACTCCATATACTATCCACCGCCTTGAAGCTTTGGAAGACAGCGAGATTTTTGAAGTTTCCACGCCGGAACTTTCAGATGTCACAAAACTAGACGACGACTATGGTAGATCGGGAAAAGGTAATGATGAAGAATTAGACCGTAATTTACATAAATCTTAACAAACATTCGCAACACCTGCTCGCCGCAGGAGAGGCGAATCTAACCAACCATACTATGAGAAAATTCATATCCTGGAAAATACTCCTGATAATTGTCGTCGCGCTCACACTGGGCTTTTTTGATCTACCGGCGGAAACCCAAAAATCCATAATCCCATTCACTCCGGATTTCTTCACAAATAACAAAGTTCATCTGGGACTGGATCTGCAGGGAGGATCACAACTGGATTATAAAATCGATTTAAGAAAAGTACCCGATGAAGATCAGAAAAGCATTATTGAAGGAGTAAAAGCCGTTATTGAAAAACGTGTGAACGGGCTGGGCGTAGCGGAACCGAATATTTACGTATCAGAAATCGCGGAAGAATATCACATCACGGTTGAATTAGCCGAAACAGCGACAATCACGCAAGAAGACGTCGATACATATCTGGGTGAAGAAAAAGACGTAGCTACCCTTACCGATGACGAAAAGAAACTGGTTAGTCTGGAAAAAGCAAAAGCAACGGTGGGAAAAACAATACAACTAGAATTTAAAGAAGAAAAAGACTCACTCGATCCTCAGGAAAAAGACAAAATCAAGGAAAACGCGCTAATTACATTAAACAAAATAAATTCCGGAGAAGATTTCTCACTAGTCGGAATGGAAGAACAACAGGCATATCCCGGGAAAGTTACATACGAAAAATCAAACTACGTATTTGAAGACGAAATTCTGGAAAAAATAAAAGAAACCGTATTAGCCTTACAAATCGGAGAATACACCAAAGACCTCATCGAAACAGGCGGATCATACATCATCGACGCGGCATCAGGACAACAAATACAAGAAACAGGCCTCTCAATAATAAAACTCACCGACACAAAAGAAGAAGTAAAAAACGAAAAAGAAATATATACGAGCCACATTCTAATAAGCTGGGTCGGTCTTGAATCAGCGGACGCCTCAATCACAAGAACAGAAGATGAAGCATACGACCTGATAAAAGATCTCGAAAACAAAATTGAAAACGGAGCGGATTTTGGAGCGGTAGCAAGAGAAAACTCAGACGACAAATCAAACAGTGAAACTGGTGGAATCCTGGCAAGCCCCGTAACCGGTGACGGAACTTATGTTTATGACTTCGAACAAGCGGCACTCGCATTTGAAAATGCGGGAGAATTAAGTGAAGCCGTCAAAACCAAATTCGGATATCACCTGATCAAAGCGGATAAAATAGAAGAAAATGTAACATATACAAAATACCAATATGAAATAATCACCTACTCCACTCTGCCCGATCCATGGAAAGACACAGGATTAACCGGCAAACATTTCATACATGCCGATGTCCAAATAGATAATTTCTACCAACCATTTGTTTTAATCCAGTTCAACGATGAAGAAGCAAAATTATTTGGAGAAATAACTGAAAGAAATATCAACAAACCGATAGCAATATTCGTAGGAGGAGAATTAATTTCAGCTCCAAACGTAAATGAAGCAATCACATCGGGAAGCGCCCAAATCACAGGAAATTTTACAACCGAAGAAGCAAACAACCTCGCAAGAGATCTAAATACCGGAGCAATTCCCGCCCCAATCATTCTCACCGGCGAATACACCATCGGAGCAACACTCGGACAAGAAGCCCTATCAACAAGCCTCTTCGCGGGACTGTTCGGCCTTCTACTCGTTATGCTCTTTATGATCATAAATTATAGGCTCGCCGGATTAATAGCATCCGCATCACTAACAATTTACGCGATAATCCTGCTCTTCCTCATAAAATCACAACTGCATCTCGGGGTAGCGCTTACCATTTCACTAATCGCGTTCATATTCCTGATAGTTAAAATCGTAAACAACAAAGACTCCGGTTGGGAAAAAATGTTATCGTTCATTTTGAGCTGTTTCGCGTTCTTCTTCCTGACATTCTTATTAAAAACAGGCGTAGTCCTCACGCTGGCGGGTGTCGCGGGTATCATTCTGTCTATCGGAATAGCCGTTGACGCGAACATTCTGATTTTTGAAAGATTCAAGGAAGAATTGAAGGAAGGAAAATCATACGGAGCCGCATTGGAATCAGGATTCAGCAGAGCATGGAGTGCAATCAGAGATTCAAATTTCTCCACTCTTTTAACATGTGCGATTCTGTTTTACTTCGGAAGTTCAATCATCAAAGGATTCGCATTCAACCTTGCCGCTGGTATTTTGGTTTCAATGTTCACAGCAATTACAGTCACAAAAACTTTACTGGGGGGATTCATCGGCAAAAGAATTTCCCTAAACATAAAAGCATTCGGAGCAAATCCAAACAAAGGAGAATCTCATTTCAAACTTATCGGTAGATCTCGCACCTGGCTCACAATCTCCGGAATTCTGGTTGGAGCATCAATAATTTCAATGTTCGTTTTCGGATTAAAATTAGGAATCGATTTCCAAGGAGGAACACTTTTGGAATTCAAATTCTCGGAACCGATCCAAAAAGAAGTATTGGCTGACGCTTTGGAAGAAATAGAAGGTGAAATGAATAGCGCCAACCTCATAACTACAGAAGAACTTGCAGAAGAAACAGAACCCCCATTGGAAACCAACATCGACCAACCGGTTTTCACAGAAGACGATTCTACAGAAGTCGACCTGACAAACATAAAAATCCTGGAATCGGGAGAAACCAGCTACGTCGTTAAAACCAAATACCTGACTTCAGAAGCCCACGACCAATTACTCGCAAAAATGAAAGATCGCCTGCCCGACTTCACAGAACCAAGATTCACAACAATCGGCCCCACAATCGGCTCAACCCTCTTGCACAAAGCAATTATCGCAATCGTGTTCGCGCTTATAATGATCATTATCTACATCGGATTCGCATTCCGCAAAATCCCGAAAGAAGTCAATCCATGGAGATTCGGAGTCACAGCAATCATCGCATTACTGCATGACGTGATCATAGTAACCGGTGTATTCGTAGTTTTAGGCGCATTCCTGAATGTCGAACTTGATGCATTATTCATCACAGCAATGCTCACCGTATTTGGTTATTCCGTAAACGACACAATCGTAATCTTCGACAGATTGAGGGAAAACTTAATCCGCTCAGAAGGCCACGAAGGCATCGGCGCAATCATCAACAAATCACTCAACCAAACACTGCGAAGATCAATAAACACATCAGTATCGACATTAATAGTACTAATAGTAGTATTAATCTGGGGAAGCCCATCGATTTTCTACTTCGTATTGGCGCTCACTTTGGGAACATTCATCGGTACATACTCATCAATATTCACAGCGAGCCCAATCTTGCTAATTTGGAATAAATGGTCTAAAAGAAAGGAAATACAAGAAGACCACGAATCAGAACAAGTATAGAAAATTACGAAAAATTTGTGCGCCCGTAGCTCAACTGGATAGAGCATCGGTCTTCGGAACCGAGGGTTGAGGGTTCGAATCCCCCCGGGCGTACCACACTTTTTGAATTATTTGTCGTAACAATCCTTTTCAAAGTTGACAAAACCTGTATACTCCACTCTCGTATTTAAAGATTTATATGAATAGAGAAAATCATTGCACATACAAAGGCAAAGAATGCAATCAAATTCTTGATGAAGGTTATGGGGAAAAAACAGTCTGGTGGCACATAAAAGGATTAACTTGCAATGACCCCAAAAAGCCAGGATATATAGAAACCGGCGGAAGACCCGGTAGCTACCTTTTCTGTCATTTCACTCCAAAAGAAATAGTTAAATCTCAGGCAGAAAAAAAACTTATGAGTCTTATTAGCATATGCATACAATGTAAAGTGCGTATAAGAAGCATTCTTAGAATGCAGAATGAAGTAGAGTCACTGTAAAAAATTCAAAAAATTTGAAATTTTTACATTTTCAAAAAAAGGACCACAGTTGCTAAGCTCCGCGAAGCGATCTATAATAAAACCGTATTTAACTTTTTCACCATGCCAGGAGAAATACTCACATCAACCACCATTCCAGAAGCAAAGCAAGAATTGCGCGATATCTATAAAAAAGACGCTAATAAATTCGAAGAAATCACAAAAGAACAATACGAAGAGTACAAGCACGACGAACGTCCGGACTCGGACAACCACCTCAACGAAGAAAAGTTCAAAAACGGAGAAACCCAAATCCTCGACCTCGCATACTACAAATACCTACCGGATAGAAAAACAGTCTACAGAGTCTTTTTCCAAAACAAAAAAGGCGAAACAGCAGAAGACTATTTCCTCATCACACCGGAATTAGCCTAAACCTGAACTTAAATAAGCCCATGCTTATAAATAGGTCTGTGCTCACGCACCCCATTCACAATCATTGAAAACGCCCGAATACTATTCTCATAAGTTTGTTCTGAAAAAATAGCGTCACAAACCGCATGTAACAGAAAATCCAGCACTTTTGCCCAATTTTCCTCATATTTCCCCTTCCACACACCCAAAACCTTACGCACAAAATCCCCTCCCCGCGCCTTCATAGCAGTCATATATCGATCCCTATGCTCCAAAACGTGAAAATACAACCCTTCATGCGAAATGACTATATAATCGAACAAAATCTCCCAAACAACATCATATTTTTGGTGCTGAATGTCTAAAACCTCTCTAACATGCGCAGTTCCATGCTTAACATATATATCAAGAAAAAAATCAATATTCGCGACCACAGCCTTATATAATAGATTTTCCTCAAACACTAAATAATCAAAAATCACACTCCATTCCTCATCAGTAGCATTCATCCCCTCCTTTACCTTAGTCGGCCCATCAGCAATGTACTTCTCTATCAAAGAAGCTTCTTTTCCCTCAACCAAGCGGTTTATGACTGATTGTTTTTGTTCGAAATTCATAATAATTTTTAACTAAGCTTGTGATTATACGGAAAAACTCAGCTTTGTCAACAACATATTGACAAACACGCATAAAAGAGGATAATTCACGGCTAAAACCCATTAAAATCCATAAAAATGAAGAAATTTATCGCATTTATAGTCTTGGTTGCCATTGTTACCGGAGGTTATATGTACCGTGACGACATCAAAACCTATATAAAAGACCTCGAAAATGACACCACAAACGAAAAACTATTAAGAAAAAAACCGCTTCTTTTACGTGAATATCCCCCTAAAGAAGTGGAAATCTTTGAGCTTGGAGAAGATCTCGCAAACCTAAATTTCACAAAAACAGGTACAGCAAACGCACAAACCACCGTTTACGTTTCCCCACAAACAACCGGAAAAATCACAGATATCAGCATAAAAGTCGGTGATGCGGTAAAAGAAGGAGAAACACTAATAACCCTGGGCGATTCACTAAGCACCGACCTTGCAAATCTTCAATACCTGGCCGCAAAAGAAGGGCTGGAAATAGCAAATTCAACCCTTTACCTGACAAAACAATCAAACTTAGAAACACTCAAGTCCGCCCGATCGGGAATCACATCCGCAAAAGAATCATACGAAAATTCCATAAACACAAAAGAAAACACTTACGACATATCCGACCTGCAGATAGAAAGCGCGCAA
>SDBT01019322.1_pt1 | contig 10681 bp, 11 predicted proteins | sample 2277101 | NCBI WGS metagenome assembly SDBT01 (sample SAMN10404973, study PRJNA504765) | marine sediment metagenome | isolation source: marine sediment core GS10_PC15, 103 cmbsf | place: Arctic Ocean: Southern Knipovich Ridge | collected 2010
TGGCCGAGCTTCGTCAAGGAGTTCAAGAAGAGTGCCGACAATCCAATGACCAACGACCTGCTGGGAGTGCTCGAGCGCTCTTACAAGGAGAAGATCGGTCACTGGAAGCACGGCGGTCTCGTGGGGGTCATGGGGTACGGCGGCGGAGTCATCGGTCGGTACAACGACCTGCCAGAAGAGTACCCTGAAGTTGCGGAGTTCCACACCATGCGCATCAACCAGCCCGCCGGCTGGTTCTACACCTCTGACGTTCTGCGCAAGCTCTGTGACATTTGGGAAAAGCACGGATCGGGGATCACCAACATGCACGGCTCCACCGGGGACATCATATTTCTTGGCTGTAAAACCGAGGAGCTCGAGCCCACTTTCGCAGATCTCACCGCAGCCGGATTCGACCTGGGCGGATCGGGTTCCTGCATGCGGACGCCAAGCTGCTGTAACGGAATGGCGCGTTGCGAATGGGCTTGCTACGACACCATGGCTGCCTGCCACGAAATGACCATGAACTACCAGGATGAGCTCCACCGCCCGCCCTTCCCCTACAAGTTCAAGTTCAAGTTTTCTGGTTGTCCCAACGATTGCGTGGCGTCCGTCGCCCGCGCCGATTTGTCCTTTATCGGCACCTGGCGCGACGAGATCCAGGTCGATGCCAAGGCGCTGACCGATTACGCCAAAGGCGGCGACTTCGACATCCAGGCGGATGTGGTCGACCGCTGTCCCACGAGCTGCCTGAAGTGGGATGGTACGAAGCTCGACATCGATGATGCCAACTGCGTCAAGTGCATGCATTGCATCAACGTCATGCCCAAGGCACTTGCCCCCGGCAAGGATCGCGGCGTCACCCTTCTGCTCGGCTCCAAGGCACCCATCATCGGCGGGGCGCTTCTGTCATCGGTCATCGTTCCTTTCGTGAAAATGGAGCCTCCCTATGAAGATATCAAGGAGCTCGTCGATGCCATTTGGGATTTGTGGGGTGAGCACGGCAAGAATCGGGAGAGGGTCGGCGAGTTTATCCAGAGAATCGGGATGGGGAACTTTCTCGAGCAGATCGGTCTGGAACCAACGCCGGAAATGGTCATTCAGCCCCGGACCAACCCCTACATCTTCTACGAAGAGGAAGAAGCAGACGCATGAGTGAGTGCGGAACGCTTTTCATTTGAATAAGGAGGACATGCGAATGTCTGCAGAAAAAGCAAAGAGAATTACAGATATCGGACCGCCTCATTACAAGCAATTTCTTCCTCCCGTCATCAAGAATAATTACGGGAAGTGGAAGTATCACGAGTACCCCAAGCCCGGTGTGCTGCTTCACGTCGCCGAGTCGGGTGACAAACTCTGGTCGGTGCGGGCCGCTACGCCCCGGTTGGCCAGCATCGAGACCATCCGCCTTTTCGCCGATATCGCGGACGAGTTCTGTGACGGATATCTGCGCTGGACCAGCCGGAACAACGTGGAGTTCCTGACCTCCGAAGAAGTCAACGTCGACCCCCTTGTCAAGCGTTTGAAGAAGGAAGGCTATCCGGTGGGCGGCATCGGCGCCTCCATCAGCAATCCCGTCCACACCCAGGGTTGGGTGCACTGTCATTCCGCGGCGACGGATGCTTCCGGAGTGGTGAAGTCCCTGATGGATGAGCTTTTCCCTCACTTCGAGAATCAAACGCTACCGGGCAAGTTGCGGCTCGCCTTTGCCTGTTGCCTCAACATGTGCGGCGCGGTACATTGCTCTGACATCGCCATTCTCGGCGTGCACAGAAGGCTTCCCCAAATCAAACACGATATGATGAGGACCCAGTGCGAGATTCCGACCACCGTGGCGTCCTGTCCAACCGGTGCTATTCGTCCCGCCACCGTTGATGGAAAGCAGTCGGTGGAGGTCATCGATGAACAGTGCATGTTCTGCGCCAACTGTTACACCGTTTGCCCGGCCATGACGCTCAACGACCCGGAGATGGATGGTGTCTCCATTTGGGTGGGCGGCAAGGTCAGCAATGCACGAAGTGAGCCGAAGTTCTCCAAGCTGGCCATTCCCTATATTCCCAACAATCCTCCTCGCTGGCCGGAAGTGGTCTCGGCGGTGAAGAACATCGTTGACGTTTATGCCAAGGGCGCGCGCAAGTTCGAGCGCGTGGGCGAGTGGATAGAACGGATCGGTTGGCAGAAGTTCTTCGAACTGACCGGCATTGAGTTCACCAAGTATCATATCGATGATTTCACCCATGCCGGTGAGGCTTACCGCAGATCGGTTCACTTTCGGCAGCAGTAGCTCCGGCCTCCTGCCCCGACGCGATCTCGAATCGTGCCGGGGCGGGGAGTGGCCGAGCTCTAATTGAGGAGACAGCCATGAGCGATGAGGTAACCGCGGACCAGGTCGCCGAAGCCATGTACAACATGGTGAAGGAGTACTACGGCAAGAAGAACCTGAAGCCGATGGATCTTACCAAGAACATGATCCAGAAGTTTGGCGATGACAAGTGCTCGAAGAAGATTTGCAAGGCAGCCATTCGCCAACTGATCGACTCGGGAAAGTGCATTTACTCCTACGTCGGCGGCAGCTACGTCACCCTGCCTCCCGAAAGCTAGAAGCTGAAGGGGACCTCGAGACGCGCCTTCCCCCGCAGTCGGGGGGGCACTTCCGCATAGCAGGCCAGGACCGATCCTGAGCACGATAGCCGCAGATGAAGGTATGCCCTGAGGTTGCAGCGACGTGAATGAGATCAAGCCAACCAATCTGCCTCGACTGGTGATTGCCGGTCTAGCCGGTGACACCGGGAAGACCCTCGTGTCTCTGGGGGTTATCAGGAGTCTGGTCACCAGGCGGCTTCGGGTTGCTCCGTTCAAGAAGGGTCCTGACTTCATCGATGCGCAATGGCTCGGGAAAGCAGCGGGGATACCGGCCCACAACCTCGACACCTACCTCATGTCGCCGGAGGCTATTATCGGCTCTCTGGCCAAAGCCGGCCGAGGGGCGGACCTGGCGGTGGTGGAAGGGAATCGAGGCCTCTTTGATGGGATGGACGCTAAAGGTTCCCATTCGACGGCTCAACTCGCCAAACTGATTGGCGCCCCGATCGTTTTGGTGATCGACACTACCAAGGCGACCCGTACCGTGGCGGCCCAAGTAATGGGATGCCGGGCTTTGGATCCTGACCTACGTCTGGAGGGGGTCATCCTCAATCGGGTGGGGACGGCTCGACAAGAGGCATTGATTCGCGAGGCGGTGACGAGTGAAGCCGGGGTGCCGGTTCTAGGAGCTATCCCTCGCCTCACCGCTGAGCATTTGCCTAGCCGTCATCTCGGTTTGGTGACCGCGGTCGAGCATCCTGTTGCCGAAGAAGCAATGAGCGAGGTGGCTCGAGTCATCGAAGAGCACCTGGACATGGCTGCTCTCATCGAATTGGCTCACACCGCTTCTCCGATTCCTTCGGTCGAGGTGAGCTGGGCGGCCGCCGCCACCCCGCCCGAGCCGAAAGTGCGAGTGGGTGTCCTGCGCGACAAAGCTTTCTCCTTTTATTATCCGGAGAACTTGGAGGCGCTCGAAGCCGCGGGAGCCGAGTTGGTCACTCTCTCTCCTTTGTCCGACTCCGAGCTTCCCGCCTTGGACGCCCTCTATGCAGGCGGCGGATTTCCGGAAGTCTTTGCCAGCGAGCTCGCGGCAAACGCTTCCTTTCGTGAAGCTTTGGCGCAACGGGTCGCCGAGGGTTTGCCGGTTTGGGCGGAGTGCGGAGGACTGATGTACCTCTCTCGGGCCCTGGTCAAGGACGGCACGAAATACCCCATGTGTGGGACTTTGCCGGTTGTGGTGGAGCAAACCGCGCGCCCTCAGGGCCATGGCTACGTCAAAGCTCGAGTCGACCGAGCAAACCCTTTCTTCGCGGAAGGCACGGTGTTGACCGGGCACGAGTTTCACTACTCACGCTTGGTCGATCGCGATGAATCGGTGGAAACGGTCTTCGAGATCGAACGGGGTGTAGGAGTTGGCGGCGGAAGGGACGGCATTCGTTCGGGAAGCGTGGTCGCCGGTTACACCCATCTTCATGCTTTGGGCTCACCCGGTTGGGCCGACGGGCTGGTTCGAGCCGCTTCCGGCGGAGGGCAACCGTGAGCTTGAGAAGCCGGGTGCACGAAGTGATTCACCGCGGATCCGGCAACGGCGATATCGAAGAGCTGGTGGCCAACGAGCCGCGTGCGGTTCGCTACTTTGTGGGAATGAGCTATCACTCGGATCCCGATGTTCGAAAAAAAGCGGCGAGGGGAGTCGCTATAGCGGCCCGGCACCATCCGGAGCTCGTGCGAAACATAGTGCGGCGACTGGTTTGGGCGATGAACGACGAATCCGGCACCAATGCCTTGACTGCACCGGAAGTGTTGCAAGCGATTGCCGACGAGCGGCCGGAGCTGCTTCTCCCCATGGTGCCCGACCTGACCCGATTGGCGGCGGACCCCGGCCTGCATGAAGGACTTGCCAAGACACTGAAAACCGTGGTGCGCCGATGTCCGGGTAAAGTCGGCAAGAGCCTTAGCCGATCCCTCAATGACTGTCGCGAATCATCGAACGGGGAGAGCCGGTGAAGAAAAAAACCATCATGAACAGTTCCCGCTTGAAGAAGCTTCGAGAGGAGACGGCCAAGAAACCGAGCTCGGCTGAGGCTCATCTGAAGCTTGGAAACGCATTGCTAAAAGTGGGATTGACGACCGAAGCAGAGAAAGCGTTTCGTCGGGCGGTGGAAATAAATCCGGATTCTGCAGAAGCATGGAGCAACCTGGGTGGCGCGCTCTTCTCGCGCTGGGACTTCGTCGGCTCTGTGGAAGCCAACCGACGGGCACTGGAGCGCAATCCTGATCTGCTGCAAGCTCATTTCAACCTGGGCTTGGGATACCTCTATCGGGGCGAGGCAAAGAAAGTGGTGGCATGTTTTCGGCGGGTCGTCGAGCTCGATCCGACCCATGCCGGCGGACATTATCACCTGGCGGTGGGGTTGCACGCCGACGGACAAGCCGAAGCGGCGCAGGCGAGCTTGAGCAAGGCAATGGCGCTGGGACACACGCCGGAGCCCGAGCTTTTGAGAGCGTTGGAAAGTCATGGTGGGCTTTCAAAGGTTCCCACCATAGAAATTGGGTCGGACCCAAAAGAATCAAACACGACACAGTAAATACCATAAGGAGGCTAGGCAATGGGAGAGTTCCAAGTTGGAGACGTGACCCTCGAGATCGATGAGGATGGGTTCATTCAGGAGCCGGAGCGCTGGAATAAGGATGTTGCTCTAGCGTTGGCCACAACCGAGGGCGTGGAGGAGATGACCGACGAGCACTGGAAGCTGGTCAACTATCTCCGCGAGTACTACATGGAGTTCGGTATTGCTCCGATGATCCGCAAGCTCTGCAAGGCGACCGGTTTCAAGCTGAACAAGGTCTACGAGCTGTTCCCCTCGGGGCCGGCCAAGGGCGCTTGTAAGGTCGCAGGTTTGCCCAAGCCCACCGGTTGCGTCTAAGGCGCAAAGCGGCCTGCGGTTGGTGAGCCGGTACCCGTCCGGCGAGCCTGCTGCTGGTTGGCGAAGTGGCTTCACAGGGGGACGATGACAATACTCAGTGATCTTTTGCAGCAGAACAAAGCCGCCATTACCGACAGATGGCTGGACAAGGTTCTAGGGACCTATTCCCTCCGCACGACCGCCTTTTTTAAGCGGCGAAAGGATCCCTTCGCCAACCCGGTGGGGCAGACCCTCACCCGCAGCACCGAGGCGATCTTCGATGGGCTTCTCGAGGGGTTGGAAGCTCCCGCGGGTATGCCCGTCGATGTCCTCTGTACGCATCTGGATGAGATTCTCAAGGTGCGTTCCATCCAAGACTTCACCCCTTCTCAAGCACTCTCATTCGTCTTCCAGCTCAAGGATGCGGTTCGGGAGGAGCTGGAGTCGGAGCTTGGAGATTCTGACCTCGCGATCGAGTTAACGAAGTTTGAAAGACAAATCGACCAACTGGCTCTTTTTTCTTTCGACATTTTCGTCAAGTGTCGGGAGAAACTCTACGAGCTCAGGGTAAACGAGATAAAGAGAACAGGCTTCAGGTTGTTGAGAAAGGCCAATTTGATTGGCGGCGATCCGGATATAGATCCGGAACCCACCTCTTGTCTCTCCGACGTCTGAAGTCCTGGAGGTTGCGGCCTATGAAAGTCCTTTTAGCCCTCATCGCAGTGCTGGCGCTCTTCACAGTGGCTATCCTGGGAGTCGAGGTTTTAGGCCTGTACACCCTCTTCGGGATACTCATTCCCTACGCGGCTATCGTTCTCTTCCTGGGCGGGTTCATCTACAAGATTGTCGATTGGGCGCGCTCGCCGGTCCCTTTCCGAATTCCCACGACCTGCGGGCAGCAAAAGTCCCTGCCCTGGATCAAATCGAGCCGCTTGGATAATCCCCACGACACCACGGGAGTGATAGGAAGAATGGCGCTGGAGGTGCTCTTCTTCCGCTCTTTGTTCCGGAACAATCGGTTGGACCTCAAGGAAGACGGCAATGTGGTCTACGGGCCGGACAAATGGCTGTGGCTTGCAGGGCTGGCTTTTCATTGGTCCTTTCTGGTCGTCTTCCTTCGGCATATGCGGTTTTTTGCCGAACCGGTGCCCTCCTTCACCCTCATCCTGCAAAACCTCGACGGGTTCTTCCAGGTAGGGGTTCCGGTCGTTTACGGCAGCAGCTTTGTTTTGTTGGCGGCGGTCGGCTACCTCTTTCTCCGCAGGATCTACCTATCGGAGTTGCGCTACATCTCGTTGGCCAGTGATTACTTTCCCTTGTTCTTGATAGTGGGCATCGCGACCACCGGCGTCCTTCTCCGCCACTTCGTCAAAACGGACATCGTGGGAGTCAAAGAGCTCGGCATGGGACTCTTGAGTTTCAGCCCGGTGGCTTCGGAAGGAATCCATTGGTTGTTCTATGGCCACCTTGTTCTGGTCTCGACGCTCTTTGCCTACTTTCCCTTCAGCAAGCTCATGCACATGGGAGGGGTGTTCTTGAGCCCCACCAGGAATTTGGCCAACAACAACCGGGCCAAACGTCACATCAATCCGTGGAACGCCCCGGTCAAAGTCCACACCTACGAAGAGTACGAAGACGAGTTCAGAGACAAGATGATAGCGGCCGGCATCCCGGTCGACAAATCTGAGGTCGCTCACAAGGAGTAGCTGGATGGTAGAGGCGAAACCGGATCAGGTCGAGTATTACCAGAAGGATGAGCTGGTACAGATTGACTACCAGCCGCCGGCAACCGGCTGGATGGAGACACCAGTCGATTTCCGTCCCGGTTCCTTCATCTACCCCGGCAAGGGCCGGCATCTGAAATACCTCGACATGCCCAATCCTCGGAGCTGGGTGGTCACCGACGAGGACTGGAAACTTCCCGACAACTGGAAAGAGATCGTCTTGAAGGGGATGAAGGAGCGTTTGGAAAAATACCGGTCCTTCAAGATCTTCATGGACATTTGTGTCCGCTGTGGTGCCTGCGCCGACAAATGCCACTTCTTCATCGGCGGCGGGGACCCCAAAAATATGCCGGTCTTGCGCGCCGAGCTGCTTCGCTCCGTCTACCGAAACGACTTCACCACTGCGGGCAAGATCCTGGGAAAGATCGCCGGGGCAAGAGAGCTCACCGTCGATGTGATCAAGGAGTGGTTCTATTACTTCTTCCAGTGCACCGAATGCCGGCGTTGCTCGGTTTTTTGCCCTTACGGCATCGACACCGCCGAGATCACCATGATGGCCCGAGAGCTCCTGGCGCTGCTCGGCTTGACCGTCAACTGGGTGATCGAGCCGGTGGCCAATTGCTTCCGTACCGGAAACCACCTCGGCATTCAACCGCACGGCCTCAAGGACACCCTGGAGTTTTTTGCCGACGATATCGAAGAAGCCACCGGGGTTCGCGTGGACATACCCATCAACAAGAAAGGTGCCGACATCCTTTTCGTGACCCCATCCGGTGACTTTCTCGCCGACCCCGGTACGTTCACCTGCATGGGCTACATGGCGGTGTTTCACGAGCTGGGTTTGAACTACACCTGGAGCACCTATGCTTCCGACGGGGGGAACTTTGGTCTGTTCACCTCCGCCGAGACCCTCAAGCGCCTGAACGCCAAGATCTACGCCGAAGCCAAGCGCCTGGGGGTGAAGTGGATCCTTGGCGGGGAGTGCGGGCACATGTGGAGGGTGATCCATCAGTACATGGACACCATGAACGGCCCGGCTGATTTTCTGGAAGTTCCGGTGTCTCCGATCACCGGTACGGTTTTCGAGAACGCCCGTTCCACCAAGATGGTTCACTGCCTGGAGTTTCTTGCCGATGTGATTCAACACAAGAAGCTGAAGCTCGACCCGAGCCGCAACGATCACATCCGCTTGACCTTTCATGACTCCTGCAATCCGGCGCGGGCCATGGGTTTTTTGGAAGAGCCCCGTTACGTGATTAGGAATGTGTGCAACCATTTCTACGAGATGCCGGAAAACACCATCCGCGAGCAAACCTTTTGTTGCGGGGGCGGTGCCGGCCTGGGCACCGACGAGAACATGGAATTGCGCCTGCGCGGCGGGCTTCCCCGAGGCAATGCGGTCCGCTACGTTCGTGACAAGTACGGTGTCAATCAAATGGCCGCCATCTGCGCCATCGACCGCGCCACCCTCATTACCGTTTGCGATTACTGGGCGCCGGGGGTGGAGGTGACCGGAATTCACGAGCTGGTGGCCAACGCCATGATCATGAAAGGCGAGAAGGAGCGGGAATTGAACCTTCGATTGGAGCCTATCAAAGAGCTACAGGAGGGTAGCCGCGATGCATGATTCGGCCAAGATCATCACCGGGCTGGTCATTTTCCTCGTTCTGGTGACTTTCCCCTTCTGGTTCTCTCGTGCCGCCGGCAAGGCCGGCTACATGCCGGAGCCGGAGCTTCCCGCCAACCAGGATCGCTGCGTTGAATCCAAAGACTACATGCGGTCTTATCATATGGACTTGCTCAACCGGTGGCGGGATGCGGTGGTCCGTGACGGAGACCGGGTCTATGTATCCAGTGACGGAAGGAAATTCGAGATGAGTCTTTCCGGCACCTGCATGGGCTGCCACGTGAGCAAAGTGAACTTTTGCGATCAGTGCCACAACTACGTGGGGGTGAGTCCCTATTGTTGGGATTGCCACATCGAGCCTGTCGAGCCGGCGCGGGCAGCAAGCGCAAGCCGATAGCGGGAGATGAGCGATGGATGAAAGCAAGCGAAGCTTTCTGAAGATAGCAGGAGCGTCAGCCGTAGGTCTCGGTTTGGGTGCGCCGGTTGTGAGGCAGGCCATGGAGACCGAGTCTTCGCCCCAAGCTCTTAGCGGAGCCGGCTGGGCGATGGTGGTGGACACCAAGAAGTGTCGCGAAAACCCAGGCTGCACCGCCTGTATCGATGCCTGTCACTACGCGCACAACGTGCCCGACATCGACGATCCGGAAGAAGAGGTGAAGTGGATTTGGAAAGAATCGTACGAGCACGCCTTTCCAACCCAGTATCATCGCCACACGGAAGAAGGCTTGAAGGAAAACCCGGTCCTGGTTTTTTGCAATCACTGCGAAGCTCCACCTTGTGTTCGGGTTTGCCCGACTCAGGCCACCTGGAAGCGGGAAGACGGTATCGTGATGATGGATCAGCACCGCTGCATCGGTTGCCGGTACTGCGTGGTGGCCTGTCCCTACGGGTCCCGGAGCTTCAACTGGAAAGACCCACGCCCCCACATCCGTGAGATTCGGCGTGACTATCCTACCCGGACCAAGGGAGTGGTCGAGAAGTGCAACTTCTGTGCGGAAAGACTGGCCCAAGGCCTCCTCCCCGCCTGTGTAGAAGCCTGTAGCCAGGCGGCGGGGGTCGGGGCGATGGTGTTCGGAGATCCCGAGGACCCGGGCTCGGAAGTGGCCCGGCTTTTACGCGAAAGGTTTTCCATACGCAGGAAGCCGAACCTGGGCACCGGGCCCCAAGTCTATTACCTAGTGTGAGGTCGTCATGCTCGAGAGGGTTTTAAAAGGTGGCCGGCAGTACTGGACGCTGGTCGGGACTTTGGCGTTCATCAGCCTGGTTGGGGTGCTGGCGTTTTCAAAGCAGTTCAACGAAGGTCTGACTACTACGGGGCTCAGCAGGGACGTTCCCTGGGGCTTTTATATCGCTCAGCTCACGTTCCTGGTCGGTGTCGCGGCCTCGGCGGTGATGGTGGTTCTGCCCTACTATCTTCACGACTACAAGGCGTTCGGAAAGCTGACCATTTTGGGTGAGTTCCTCGCCATCCCCGCTGTCTTCATGTGTATGCTTTTCGTCATGGTGGACTTGGGCCAACCGATGCGCGCCATGAACATCATATTACATCCCTCGCCCAGCTCGATGCTGTTTTGGGACATGATTGCCCTTTCCGGCTACCTTGTTTTGAACGTGGTCATATCGATGGTGACCTTTGGAGCCGAGAGGAAAGGGGTTGCACCGCCGAAATGGATCCGGCCGATTATTATTCTGTCCATTCCCTGGGCGGTGAGCATTCATACGGTGACCGCCTTCTTGTACTCCGGTCTGGAAGCCAGGGCTTTCTGGATGACCGCCATTTTGGCCCCGCGCTTCTTGGCTTCGGCGTTTGCTTCCGGGCCTTCTCTGCTCATCATCCTGTGCCTCATCGTCAGAAGGTACAC
>SDBT01019323.1_pt1 | contig 10681 bp, 13 predicted proteins | sample 2277101 | NCBI WGS metagenome assembly SDBT01 (sample SAMN10404973, study PRJNA504765) | marine sediment metagenome | isolation source: marine sediment core GS10_PC15, 103 cmbsf | place: Arctic Ocean: Southern Knipovich Ridge | collected 2010
CTTTACTAAAATGGAGTGGAGCATCAATGTGGGTGCCAAAATGTGTACCCATTCGAAAAGAAGAAGTAATGGACTCTCTCCCACCAGAGAGTAGGGATCGCCTCCTTTCCAGTTGATATTGACGAGTACCAGGCCAGGTAGGAAAATCTGAAGATACAGGAACACTAACATCAATCAGTTTCATAAACTACCCTTAGAAGTCCTCATTTGTGATTTCTCAAAAATCTCTTGTATATCCGCAGGTCCAACCACCATCTACTGTGAGAATATGTCCGGTGATATATTTACTTTCCTTTCCGGAAAGGAATAGTACGGCATTAGCTATATCTTCAACATCACCTGGTCGACCAAGCGGAATATGCGAAAGTATCCCTTGTGCCATCTCAGCTTGATCGACCCCCTTACCATAAAATAGTTTCTTCGTCCCTTCTGTAAGGATAGAACCTGGCGCTACTCCATTGACTGTAATTCCGTATGGAGCTAACTCCAGCGCCATCGCTTTGGTCATGTTGTGCATGCCGCCTTTGGATGCAATATAAGCAATCTGTTTACGGGCTGGAACATTACCAAAAACAGAACCTATATTAATAATCCTGCCGCATTTCTGTTTTATCATTACCCTCGAGACTACCTGAGAGCAGTAAAAAGCCCCGCTAAGATTAACCGCTAAAATCTTGTTCCAACTCTGCAAGGGAAACTCATCAATATTAACCCTTTCTTTTCCCCCAACATTAATTCCTGCATTATTTACAAAAATATCTATTCTCCCAAACTCACTGATTACGCTGGCAATAAGTTTGTCAACGCTTTCCCTAGAAGTAACATCTGTGTAAATAAACCGACAAGTACCCATTACAGAAAATTCTTGTGCCGTCCCTTTACCCTCTTCTTGTTTAATGTCAGCTATAACAACCTTTGCGGAATTCTCTAGCAGGATTCTGGCACAGGCTTTGCCAATGCCTCCAGCCGCACCAGTAACCACTGTCACTTTCTCTATTAGATCCACTTTCATAGTTTATCCTCTCTAAATCAAAGTTTACTCTGCCTACATAATTTCCATAACTGCTGCCACAATTTTATCCGCATCTGGAACAAGAGCTTTTTCTAAGGGAGGACTATACGGAATAGCCGCGCTTAAAGTCTGCACTCGCTGCATAGGTGCCTCAAGATAGTCAAACGCCTTTTCCTGAACCATAGCTATGATTTCTGCTCCAAAGCCGCAGGGCGAATAACCCTCGTCAACAACCACCAAATGGTTAGTTTTTTTGAGGGAATTGACAATAGCATCTTCATCAAGCGGCAATAAGGTGCGCGGATCTATGAGTTCGGCGGAAATGCCCTCTTTGGCCAGTCTGTCTGCCGATTCCATGGCCCGATAACGCATTACCCCTGGAGCCACAATGGTAATATCCGAGCCTTCTCTTACAACCTCCGCTTCCCCCAGGGGTAGGAAATAGTCCTCCTCTGGAACCTCCCCCTTGATATTAAGAAGACCTCTGTGCTGCAAAACCATCACCAGATTGTCATCCATTATGGCGCTGGCCATAAGCCCTTTCACATCATAGGGTGTGGCTGGCATGACAACCTTCATTCCTGGAATGTACATAAACCAAGGGTGAAGCGGTTGTGAGTGATGGGCCCCGGCTGACCCGCAGATACCATACAAGGCCACGATGGTCATAGGCATCGAAAACTGTCCCGCAGACAGATAAGGTATCTTTGCCGCCTGGTTGACTATTTGATCCATGGCCACCATAGCAAAGTCAAGATACATTAAGTTGACAATGGCCCGTGAACCGCACGTTGCTGCACCGGCGCACATGCCAACAAAACCCGACTCCGAAATCGGCATATCTATAACCCGCTCAGGACCGAATTCATCATAAAGACCCAACGTTTCGGAAAAACATCCACCGCGGCGGCCAATTCCTTCGCCCACTAGGAAAGTCGTTTCATCCGCCCGCATTCCTGCAGCGTAACCTTCTCTTATCGCATATAAGTACGTTATCTGCCGCATACCTGGTTCTCCTTAACTAACAAGATTATGTTAAAGCACTTCATCGGGTTCCGGTAAAGGGCTCTCAGTCGCAAATCTCTCTGCATCTTCGATTTCCCCTTTTACCTCCCTCTCCATTCGGTCGATAGCTGCCGCATCCAAAACACCCTGGTCCAACAAACATTGCTTGAACAGTTTAATCGGATCTCTCTTCAGCCACGTATCAACCTCTTGCTGAGAGCGGTATTTTGTATCTTCACCTACATAATGGCCGAAATGACGGTAGGTCTTACATTCCAGAATCGTTGGCCCCTGGCCAGCTCGGGCTCGCTCTACCGCCTCCAGGGCATTCTCATAAACTTCCAATACGTTATTCCCGTCAACAACCTTCCCCGGGATACCGTATGCCCTGGCCCGATTAGCAAAGTCCCTTGTCAATGTTACTTCATCTACTCTGGTCGCTGTGGCATATAGGTTGTTTTCGCAAGCAAAGATGACAGGCAGTTTTTGCATAGCCGCTATGTTGACTGACTCGTGAAAAGTACCCTGATTAGCTGCCCCATCTCCGAAAAAACACACACTGACCTGACCTGTTTTACGCAGCTTTATATGCATCCCGGCGCCAATGCCTATGGGCAAACCACTTCCCACTATCCCAGTGGTCCCCAGGATACCAATTTCTTTGGCAAAAATATGCATACTGCCGCCGCGGCCTCGACAGTACCCGGTCTTTTTGCCATAGAGCTCACTCATAAGTTTTTTGGGATCTGCGCCCTTGGCCAGACAATGACCGTGCCCGCGGTGGGTGCTAACAATATAATCGGTCCGATTAAGCGTTTCACATATACCAACAGCCGTGGCCTCTTCTCCCACATATATATGACAAAATCCGGGAATTTTCCCCTCGAAAAAGCGCTCCCGCACTGTCAGCTCAAAATGCCGCAGCAAGAGCATGCTTCGCAACAACTGTTTTTTCCTTTCCGCTGTCAAAGAAACGGTTTTATTTTCCAAAAACTTCATATTTACAGCCTTTCCCTTTAAGTCTAAGGACATTTTTACTTTAAGCCATCAACGTATCCTATAGATTTAAGTAGTGATGCAAAGTCTTTCGGAAGTCCCACAGGCGATTTGGTTACTAATCTCGAGGCGTAGTTTATCATATTCAACAGCAGTCGATCTCCCACCGGGCTTTCATTAATGTTCTCCAGAATTCTGAGGGAGTTCAATATGAACCAGCCTGCACCAAACCTGTAAGAACAAGTCACCAAGCCTGAAGCGTAGCCATCCGGGCATGGATACCCAACAGCGAACGCCGCTACTGCCACATCATCCGGTGTATCCTGCCCATCAAACAAGTATTGGGGTATGACCTGCTGGTAGTAGTCCCAGTCAAGGATCCCTCCGGCTTGTAGCCCATCAAAAATCGGATGCTTCTTAGCCACTTCTTGTTTGTAGTACACATGACTAGCAAACTTGTAACACCTTCCCTTATTCGCAAGGGGTAACCAACTTGCACTATTCTTGCCATGCTTGAATGCCAAAGGACAAAGAAAAACAACAACACTTCCTGTTGCCATACGTCTGGCCAGTTCCTGCCAGTCATCTGTGCTAAATCCCGAGTCACTGACATCCCCAACAAGAATTATTTCGCAAATTTCTGGGAGCTTTCTCTATTGTGCATCATAATAGCCAAGCTAAGTAATCCACAACATACGGAGAAAATAAGGTTATAGAGAGTTGGATGGATTATAGCGACACCCAATGTGATATAAACAGCGATAACAATTTCCATATTTTCAACTCGTATCATTTTCATATTCTTGGTCTTTTGAGAACCTCTGCAATTACGCTTTCTTAATTCTGTGCTCCCATATCCAGAATGTCTTTTCGGTGACGTCGATGTAAGAAATACCCGATAGTGATACCTTGAGAAATATCAATAACAGTCTAGTGCAGCGCCTGGTTAGGGCACTTCTAATTTTGCTCTGATATAAATGATTGATATTGCAGAAAATTCTAAAAAGAACTCAGCTTCAGATTTACTAATATTTTGGTTTTCAATGCCCCCATGCCGAACAAAGTCCTTATTGCTCGTAAGACCGTATGCTTGACTGATAATCTTTTTGATATCTTGGTCAAGAGACGCATTGTTAATCAAATTGCCGAGAGTTCCATTTGGTTGTTTTAGTAAAATCATCAAGGTTGACTCAATTGAGTTTATTGCCTCTTTAATGGAATTTTCAAAGTCCGGTTTTTGGGAGTAAATAAAATTCTTTGCTTTTAACCATTGCGTACGAATTGGGCTTAGTCCGTCTTTCAATACTTCGTTTGCTTTTTTCCAATTTTTTGGATCGGGAGCATTTCTCTGAATTCTCTTCAAGTCTAACAAAATATCTGCATACAGGCCCTGTACATAAGCTCTTCTGTCTGCCCATGTATCCATATTTTTGAGTTTGCAGTGAGACCAAAACACTTCTAGTGATTTGTGGGGATTGGGATCTTCGTAACCAGCATTCTCAAGCTCGAAATATACCTCATCATAAGCATTTTTATATTGATATGGCTGTTCGTTAGATCGTGCACCAGTAACATATGCAACCATTAAAGATTGTAATTCTTCAATTTTTGTGATGAGTTTTTTCGCTTGAGCCTTTTCCATTTGTTTATGGCTCGCGCCCTAGCATGCGAAATCAACGGTCATCCGAAGCCGCAGAAGCGAAGGAGGATCCGCTGGATTGACTTGTTGCAAGGGCTACCTTTTATTTCTTTTTCTCTTTTGGTGGTCTTGGTGGTTTAGGTATGCCTTCTCTTACTGTCTTTCTTTTTTTGACGACTTTTTTCTCTTTAGGCATATTAACCTCCTTCGATAGAGAATGCCAAAGTTACAAATGTTATGAAACTTATTATTCCGATTACGAGAGCAATCATGGATAACCAGTTCAAAATATTTGTCATCCCATTCCAGAAGTCACTTGTTTCTTCTTTTTTTTTGATTTGAAGATCTATAGAAAGTAGACTTGTTCTATGCGATATTAAGATAACTATTAATGAGGTAGAGAAACATATCCAAGAACTATACAACAAAAAGAGATCATTGATTTTAGATAGATCCACGACATTTTCTATAAAACCGACGGTAAGCACTAAAGCCCCGCTAGAAAGATATACAATTAACTTATCATATTGCTCTCCAGCGTATTTTCTGGTTTCATAAAGAATTTTTAAGTAATCCTTGTCGGTGAAAGAAATTTTTTTGTTCATTCGTTTCTCCCTACAACACTTGAGTCTTCGTGCATTTTGGAACGATAGCGGAAAATGCAGGCGCAATGATTTGTCACGTGGTTACCCTCCCCAATAACCAACCAGATTCTGGATAGCTTATTCAAACAACTCAGAGGCTTTGATGCTAAGTGACCTGCCCCCATAATAGTACCACTTGTTAAGCTAGAGTCAACGGAACAGTAGCCTCAGAAGTACGTGGTCGGTAATCAAGAGTGCTGTGCAGTCTTACCTCATTGAGTCAAGTTGTTGGAACCGGTAATCACCCTGTCCACATCGCGGTCACCTCCGGTAGAAGCCATAGTACAAAGTCTTGCGTATATATCTTGGGATGGACAGGCTCTGATTTCCAGTTTCTTGCTGCGAATCCATTCAATAAACTTTACCACACCTTCTTCGACTTCCTGTTTATCTTCCGAATCCTCCATCTCTTTTTCGACAAGTCCCGAATATTCCTGCTTTCTTTCTGCGTGAGAGAATCGCATTGACTGTTGAGGGCTCTGGTTTGCTTTTGTTAACAAATCATAGGTCGGTTTGCCTGTGCTTATGCCAATCAGAATTCTGATTTCTTCTGTATTTTCTAATGATTCATAAACGGCATAAAAACCACTTGTATAGAAATACACAAGGCAGTCAAATAGTCTTGTATCTTTTATTAGGACACGAAATCTTGCTTTAAAATTTTACTGTCCTTCGCTGGTAATAAAAGCTAAATCCGTTTCGTTCATATTTGGATTACCTTCTTCGTGATGCACTTTCGTTCTTAGAATAGATCCGTGCAACTATGTAACTAACGACAGAACTCAGCAACTGCTGAAAGTGACCGGATGAAATGACTTGTCATGTGCATCTAATAACGGACTAAATCCCATTGTTTAGTATGTTAACAATCAATTTTCTCACCTCAGCCATCCATTGGCGAGTCGATAGTTTTCTATACTGAGCAGCATTCCAATCCAAGGGAATAGAAATATTCTGATTGCCCTCAAGTATCAAATTTAGTGTCTTGCCTTTAAGAATCCCCACTTGATTCACAAACGAATTCTTTGTGTAGGTACTCCTCTCGTACAAATCACAGCGTTGCTTCACTTCTCGGAAGATTCCGCACATAAGCTCTATGCCTTGATTACGTGTTAAAACGTAATCTTTCGAATCCTCCCATTGCTCAGGAAATACTTCCTTGAAGGCAGAAAAATATGAAGACAAAATCTCAATCTGTTGAGCTGTTGTTTTGCTGTACAAGACACCACCACTACTTATATGCGCTTTCAGATTCTTGAAGAGGTTTGTATTCTTCACCCACTTATTCTTCTGTTCGGGCAAGAACTGAACCTTGCTATTTAAGGGTGAATCGGAGTTAGTATCCAATCCTTTTACAACTTGATAAACTCTATCATCGTCTTGGGGTAGGCTCTTAGTGCCCGCCATTAGATCCAACAACAACCGCTCATCTACCTTGACCTGTTTAGAGTTGATATCAATAAATATTTTTCCTCGAACATTATCGCTGACTTTATGAACGGCAATGACCGCAAGGTCGAAATTAACGCCTTCTGAGAATTCGAAACCTTTAACTCTGTGTTGCCCGTCCAAAATGTAGGCAAATTTTGGATTGTCAGTTCCATCAGGATCAGGGATCGTAATCGTCACGATATCGTCGTCAGCAGTAGGTTCGATTTTGACGTCATCTTTGAAATCCACAACGATGGCGTTAGGTAAGAGTGAATTTTCTTCTTTTATCCAAGCTCCAATTTCTTTTGCCCTTGATTCCTTGTAGACTCTTTGTAACTCCTCGGGATTATCTTCTGATCGCGGTGTCACGTACGTAATTTTCCTTAAAAGAGCAGAAGACATTTTGAATAAGTATAGTTTTTTATCTTTTTGTCTTAGAACGGTTCCAAAGATTTTAATACTAGCCATATTTTACTCCTTGTTATTTTGTCAGATTTTGAAAGGTTGCATTTTTCACACAGATATCTAAGGTTTTCATATTTTGAATTACCGCCTTTTGATGCTGGAAAAATATGATCAATATGCAGTTTAACATCAGGAGGAGCCTTACCACAGTCCGCGTTAGAACACTTCCTTGGCGTGTTAATTAGCAGACGTAAAAGCTCTTCATACCTTACCGGTTGTCGATAGTGGGTCTCTGTTGCTTTATAGACACGATCATAAAGCTTAGCGATGTTGTCAACGTCCCACTTTAGTTTTGTTCGTCTCTCGACCTGTTTTTTGAACTCCGCCATACCATCTCTTGCAGGCCTGAGACGACGGATCCACTCCTTGTCAGCCGAAAACATCGTTACGAGATGCTCAAGTAAACACCAGTTCAGATAGTGCAGCAAATCATTTTCATCCACACCTAAGGCATGGACAAGAGTTGTGAAATCAGCAGAAATCTTCTTATTGAGAGAAACTCTCATGGGGCGTCACCATTATTGTCGTTTATACATATACAGGATTCTGTATTAAAGAATATACCTGAATATTTGAAATTCCATATATATCAAGCAATTTTCCATACTATATTGCTAGCCAGGTTCAGACATACCATTTATGGTTGAACTACTACCTCACCCTCTTTTCTAATTTATATTTAAGTCATCCAATGGCCTCTTAATTATGCCTATATCTTTATTGCTAACATGGGTATATATGTTTCGGTCACATTACTGCTCTTATGCCCTAAAATCTCCTGAATATAGCGCAGATCTGTTCCGCTTTCAAGGAGATATGCTGTAAAGCTATACTTAAAATTGTAAACTGACACTGATTTTAGTATCTTACTGCCCTACAAACATTTGAAAATATCTTCTCAGGAGTTCGTGCTATTATGTGTCTTTCCTTATCCTGGCCTGAGAACAACTATTTTTTAGAAAAAATGGGAAGAAAAATGGTCGCTGTCCCTATTTTTTAGTCCAAATTGCCATCCTGCAGATAATTACTCCTCATTGGAATCTAGAGTTTTCAGCACGGCGACTACATGTTCCCGGATAACATACAAGTGTCAGTTCTTGCTTCCTTTATAAACTCCTCGAAATTCCCCCGCAGAGTCTGTGTGGAGCCCTTTTCTTACCGGTCGCCACAGAATTCTGATTTACGTGGTTCCAATGCTCTTACCATCCGGTCTTGTTTCAAATGTGCCCCTGTTGTCTCTCTTCGATAGCTTTCAATCTGGATCGCATTTTTGTGCGCAACTCATCCTCGGTTTCCCATTCGATGAATCTGTGTCCGGCCAAATCAAAATATTTAGGCTCGTTTTTTTGTATCGTTAGGATGATTTCCCTTCCTATCGCATGCGCAAAACCGGTTTCGTAGTAACAATTCGGTGGCTGGTAAGATAGCTCCGCCAACACAATTTCACTTTCTACTATGGAATCAAGAATCTGGTCTGTGATCTTACCGCTATCTTCAATATCATCAATGCGAACCATACGATACCCGAACTCCTTGCCTAAAGGGCGAATTACCTCTTTATATGCAGAATCAAGAAGTGGGTTATCAAATTTCATAATTACGAATATCTGCTTTTTTATCGGACGGAATAATTTTTGGATTAATGACTTCGCTGTCTCATGGGCCTTTCCAAGTCTAGTTTCAACTATCAGCTCTCTCGTACATTCTCTTACGTCGGGAATTTTGTCTTCTGCTATTTGCTCTATCTCTCCTTTTTCTATCTGTCTCGGAGACTTAAATATCCTTAGGACATGAGCTCCAGAGAGATTCAATAAGGTGGGTCTATCCCTGTAGTATGCCTCAATCACTTGTCTCTCAACGAAAGGAACTAAGACCTCGGTAATAATATATTCTTTGCTGTAATTTCTCCAGTGGTGTGCACGACCACTCCCCATTTCCAACCAAGCGTGATACATATAGTCACTTCCCACAGGTGACCTCCTACGTATGTTTTGCGAAATCAAGAATTGCTTTTAAACGTCTTTCTCCTTTTCGCAAGGGGAAAAATCTTAAGGATAACTCAATGCAATTGCTACATACCACCTCTCTATCTCTCTCGAATAAGATTAATCGCTATTTCTAGACCTTCTCCCTCCAGGCGAGTGTAAGATCCAAGTCGTTGCCAGACTCTTGTGTGCCAAAAGTGCCTGGATCACTCCTAAACCTATTGTCTTCTTCACCAATCTGCTAGGTCAATAATTCCCCTTCACTATCCGACGAAAGGAGTTTGCTCTCGGCTATAAATATAGACATTAGTTCCCCCTACTCCCCCTCCAAAAGCTGATCTACAGTCGTCTTTCCTAGCTTAGCAATCCTCAGAAGAATCTGAGCTGGAGGAATAATATCTCCCTTCTCATATTTGCTTACCATTGGTTGAGTGATGCCTAGCTTTTTCGCGAATTGCTTCTGATTCAAATCTAGATCAATAACTCTAATCTTCTTAATTCTTCTTCCGGCCTTTTTCTTATTGATATTCATGGGAGCCCTTGACAATATAAATATTTGGTATATAATATAACAAATCCGTATAAAAAATAAACATCGTTACTTATTCATAATCTAGTTTATACAAATATTCGCCATTGTCAACCCCCAGAAGCTCCTAAGGGGCTCTGGTATTGGCTGAAAGGAAAGGGAATGAACAAACTCCTTATAAATGTGAAGCAACTCTCAGAATCAACAGGATTGAGTGTTTTTACGCTCTACTCCTGGATTAATCAGAAGAGGATTCCCTATGTCAAAGTGGGAAGGCTTGTTCGGTTTGACCCGAAGAAAATTGAAAAATGGATAGAAGGAAAGACCGTAGAAGAGAAGAATTGGTAGGGAGGAACTTATGTACACATTGGAAAAACAACGATCGGTTTCGGTGAGAGATGCAGACAAATCTCATGTAAAAGTAAATAGGAAAAAAGAAGCTCTCCAAAAGCTGGCTCAGTACCTTAGAAACGAGAGGAACTATTCGGAGAAGGACATTAGGAAGTTTATGGCTGAATCCTTTATTGGAAAAATAGACTACTAATTCTCAAACCATTTTACTAGGACTCATATTTCAGTAAAACACATAAGAGGGAAAGATGGGTATCTATCAAAGAGGAACAACCTGGTACATAGATTACTACGCTGGTTGTAAGCGAAGAAGAGAAAAAATTGGACCGAGTAAACGGCAAGCTGAAACAGTATTAAAGAAGAGAATAGTACAGGTTGCCGAAAATAGATTTCTTGAGGTGGAAAAATACGAGAAAATCAAGTTTGAAAGAATGACTGAGCTTTATCTTGAGAACTATTCAAAGCCAAACAAAAAGTCAAGCAGAAGAGATGTAACAAGTATTAACAATCTGAAGCCCTTTTTTGCAGGAAAATACCTGCATGAAATAACCCCTCTTGATATGGAGAAATACAAGAGAGGACGCCAGGGTCAAGTGACTAATGCAACTGTGAACAGAGAAGTGG
>SDBT01019324.1_pt1 | contig 10681 bp, 5 predicted proteins | sample 2277101 | NCBI WGS metagenome assembly SDBT01 (sample SAMN10404973, study PRJNA504765) | marine sediment metagenome | isolation source: marine sediment core GS10_PC15, 103 cmbsf | place: Arctic Ocean: Southern Knipovich Ridge | collected 2010
TGACGAAGGACGTGCCGAAGTGACGTGGCAAAAGTCATCCCTTTCTTGCTGGCGACCTGCATCTGGCTTATGCCTTCGAGCTGATACTCGATAGGGTCTTCTATGGTCATAATGTTTTTTTCAGCCGAATTAAGCCGGTTCAGACAGGCATAAAGAGTAGTGCTTTTGCCGCTTCCGGTCGGGCCGGTAACGAAAATAACGCCGTGCGTACGGCCGAGCAGAGAATCGAACTTTTTTAAGTCGTTCTCCCACAGGCCCAGATCGTTGAGCCCGAAAAGAGCGGTGCTTTTATCCAGTAGTCTCAGGACACTTCGTTCTCCGAAGCTTGTCGGCACCGTGCTGACACGCAAATCCACTTCTCGCTGTCCCAGCCGAACACTGCATCGGCCGTCCTGCGGCATCCGGCGCTCGGCAATATCCATACCCGCCATAACCTTGATACGCGAGATAATCAACGGCAAAACGTTCCTGTTCAAACTCAGCGTGTCATACAATATCCCGTCGATGCGATAGCGAATCTGAATCTTTGCTTCATACGGATGAACGTGAATATCGCTGGCCCGCAACTGCAGTGCACGAAAAAGAATATCATTAACCAGCCGAATCACCGGCGGACGATTGACAACATCAAGCAGGTCGTCCGAGCTTGAAACTTCATCGACAAGCCGGTCGAGATTTTGCGAATCGAGCTCTTCAGCCACCTCTTCGATAACGGTTGTCCTCTGCTCATAGGCAATATCTATTACAGCGGTAATGGCTGTGCGTGTCGCTATCGCCGCCTTTACCGGCACCCCGAGCATCTTGGAAACGTTGTCCAGAACATCCACGTCCAGAGGTTTGGATAAAACCACAGTAAGCTCACTGTTCTGAGAGTTTTCATCTGTTATCCCGATAAGATAATGGTGCTGAGCATAGGTCGCCGGAACTGCTTCTACGAACTCGGCAGGGACGTCCTTGGCCTGTATATCAGCCAGAAATTCCTGGCCGAGAGCAGTGGAAAAGAGCTTGAGAACCTCCTCTTCGGTAAAGTAAGGACAGCGAAGCAGGGCCTCATCAAGCCTGTCGCCGCTTGTGTTATTCTTGAAGAATTCAGCCAGTTTTTCCGCGTCAACAAAACCTGTGCGTTTAGCAGTTTGTATCAATAAATCTTTCATTTAACTTGCTGATATTTAATCCGCCGAAGGCGGCCTACTTTTGATTTATTAACCACTATTCTCTTAATACTATCGAATAGCTATTTTATTTCAAGGATTTTCAGCGGGTCCATCGGCTTAGGCTTTATCCCCGGCCAATCCTCGTATTGCTGCATCTCGGCTTCGTATTTCTCAAATGTAGCTCGGTTCTTTGCTGAGACCATTTCTATGTCTGATACCCCTGTTACCTCTTCACCGGGCCTTATGATGGTGGCTCTCACAAAGACATAGAGCCTACTTTGGTCATCCTGGTTGGATGTGGTTCTAAATAGTCCTCCGATAAAGGGGATATCCCCCAGTAGGGGAACTTTTGTTCCGCCTTTGCTCTGCCTGATTCTCTCCAAACCACCAAGTATTATGGTGGCGCCGTCAGGAACAGTCACATTGGTGGTAACATCACTGGTCAGAAGGTCAGGGGGTGTTGGAAATGATGAGGTTTCCTGTTTCTCATCAACTTTCGTGGTTATATTGGTGGGATCTCTGAGCCGAAAGTCACTCCGTGTTAACGTGATTGAGAGTCCAAGCTGGTCGCCTTTACTTATATGAGGTGTAATTGTAAGCGTAATGCCCGCGCTGTAACTTTTAAAAGTCACATCCTGACTTGCGGTGGCAGATGAAACCCCCGTGCCTGGAATAATAATGGTTCGTATTTCCGCAACACTTGTTTGCTCCTCTGATTTGATAGTCCCTTCCTCATTATCATTAACGAGCAGCTTTGGTCTTGCAAGTATCCTTCCGTATCCTTTTTCCTGCAACGCTTCTAAGAAAACATGAACATCTTTAGACTTGTAAAAGGCAGTCACCGATTTCCCTCCGATCGCACCAGTTGTTGACGAAAGAGACAGGATAGGCAACCCTGAGAACACTTCCGCATCCAAGTCCAAGTCGAACTTCTCATTTTTGGTGATTTCGACTAATGTAACATCAAGCAGGACCTGTGGGCGATATTGGTCGAGCTGTTTAATCAGAGAGCTTATCCACTGCTGGTTCCTTTTGCTCGCATAAACGATAAGCGAATATGTCACCGGGTCGGGGATAATTACTATATCCTCTTCCATTCTCCTCTTTTGTGTTTGTGTTTCGACGATTTTGCCGGATTTGTCTTCCTTGGTGGTGGTTTCCAGAATAAGCTGGTTCAGCACCCCGGCGAGTTCTTCAGGGTTCTGGTTTTCCAGCGGGTAAATGACGTAGGGAATGGAGGCCTCTTCAGGCTCAACGTCCACATAGCCGATAATCACAGCTATCCGGGCGTGCTGCTCAGCCGTTGCATTAACCAAAAGCGAATTCGTCGATTCAATTAATACTACCTGAGGTTCTTCCGTAAGCTCTTCTTTCGCCGCTGCACCGGTTCTCGGGGCGGCGGGCTTCTTGCCGGGGACGGTCCTTGCTCTGGTCGTAGTTGGACGTCTCGCGGTCGTTGTCCCGGTCCCGCTGATTATGCCAATCGCTCCGAGCTTGTCTATCACCTCCTCGGCCCCGACATGCTGAATCTCATACAGTCGCAGTGTCCGCAGGTCCTGCTGCTCGACATCGAGCATGTCTATCAACGCTTCAACCATATTCAACTGCTCATCAAGCCCTATCATCAGGATACGGTTTGTCCTTTCGTCCGTATCGAGATACACTGTGGGCTTCGTGGGTTCGGCGGTGGTCGGTGGCTTTGGTTTCGGCGTAGCTCTACGACCCCTTATCGGCTTCGCCGCTGGTTTTGCCGGCGCTGCAGAAACAGTAATCAATACAGTCCCAAGCTCGTCGGCGAGTGTCTTTATTTTCGGTGCAAGCTTCTCTGCAACGGTGTATCTTAACTGCCTGAACCTGAACTGTTTCTGCCTGCCCGGCTTGTCTATCATTTGCAAAAGCTCTTCGATACGCCCCATACGGTAGGCAAATCCTGTAACGATAAGTGTTTTCGCTTCTGAAAGCGATGTGTTAATATTTACGCCGAGCCCCATACTCTCTAAAAGGTTCTTTGCACTGGTTGTGCCTATATGCTTTAGCCTAAAGATACGGGTTATGATTACATCCCCAAGCCGGGGCTGACCTGTTTCGTCGTCCACAAAAGCCGGGTCAATCGCCGCAGCTTCCGCCGCAGGTACTATCGTTACAAGATTGATCTTACGGGCCATCACAAAACCCTTGAACTTCAGCACCGATTCAAGCAGAGGATATAAATCCTTTACCTTGATAGGCCCTCGAAGTTTCAGCGTTACAGTCCCTTTGACTTTGGCCGGGTCGTACATATAGTCCAGCTCTAAATACTCACCGACCAAACGCATTAAATCGACGATGTTGAGCTGCTCGGGCAAATCCAGGTCAAGCTCAAGCTCTTTCTCCGCAATACGGCCGTAGTTCGGGGCATACGAGCGAGGAGTATAAACCATCTCCGGAACTTCACCCGGCGCTTCTTTTTCAGCCACTGCCGGTTCAATAGGGACTCTTTCGGATTTAAGGGGCTCAATTTGGGGGCTCTTTTGCAAAGCTGCATCTCTGGCTGCCGGTTTTCTCGGCTCAACAAACTTCTCGGTCTTTTTTTCCGCCTCGGCCAGCAAATCAAGAAGTCTGCCGAAAGGTTCACTTGTATCAGGCCCGGCAGGCTGCGGCTCGACCAGCTCAGTCGCAGGAGGTCTTTTAACGCCGGTCTGCCGAAGTTTTTTAACAGCAGCAATAATTCTTTCAAACTGCCTGGCCGGTGCAACAGCAATAACAGCACCATTGTGAATATCTATAATCGCTTTTGCCTTTCTGCCATCTTCCGGCATCTCAAGAAAAGTCCCAATTGATACATCGCCGAGTTCTGCAGCAATTTGCTCATTAGAGGGCATATCCTCCAGTTCAGAAGCTGCGTAAATCGTCTTGAAAACGAACGATTCTTTGCTGTCAACAAGCCTCAATATCGCACTTGCTTTGATTAGCTCACGATGCTGGGCTGTTACTAAAAGGGCATTACCACCGGGAAGTTGTGAAACTGTGCCGATTTGGGCCTCTGCGAGAAACTCTTTGCCCTTCTCGGCTGGTATGTGTTTTAGCGCCAAAACCCGGTATCGAGCCAGCCCGGATGCTCCACCCTGCTCGGCAGCAAAAACATAACTACAATGAAAAAAAAGAGTTAGCGTTAAAATGCCAATAAAAACTCGGTTGTAACGGCATTTTTGAAATCGTCCTGCTCTGACCATAATGACTCCACAGCTTCAAATACCCATTTTGCCGCTTTGAAAACAAATTTGATTTACCCGACTCCTGTCATAGGCCGCAAAATGAGAAACCTTTACGAACAAAAAACCTTTATGCATACCTCTTATCAGGCAGTTTTGCCTGAAACTCTAAAAACTTACGTCTAAATCAATAAATTCGACCAAATCAAACGCCTTCTATATTAAATCAGACATAAAAAACGCCCAAAAGTTCCGCATTTTCAGGCAAGATTTCCCTCTTTATTGACAAAAAACCAAAAAAACAACAAAAATTCAATAAAAACGGACAGATACTGCCCGATATGCCACAAAAATAAATGGAAAAAGCCGCCTAACAGTTGAAAAAATGCGGATTTAGGAAAAATTCAGATATGCCCGCCAAATGTCAAATTTCACGAAAAAGCCCAATATTGGTTTTTGTTATCCTGAACCAGCCGGCCTGAGCCAAATCTCTAATTCCCGCCGGATTAATTCTTTTTCGCTTTTGCCCCCTTGCCGGAAGCACCTCTTTGTATCTTGGATCCGGCTGCTCCGACTCTGTTTGGGTCCGGGCTGCGCTGGATATCCCGCAACTTTACGCCTAAATCGTCCAGCTTCCTCGCCTCTTCAGGCCCTATTCGTGAAGGCCCGGAACCGGGAAAAGCCGTCCTCATTATCTCCGCCGTTGCTTTAGTAAGCTCTTCCAAACTGCCGATGTCTGAGTCAATACCAGGTAGCTCGGTACTTAGTTCTCTGAAGAGCTTTTCTCTCATTCTCATCATTTCTTGTCTTTCTTCCGGGCCAAGTTGTGGGAGTCTGCTCTTGGGAAGACCGGAAGGAATAGTACTCAAAGTGGTATTTAATAACCCTTCCTTAGTAAGTTGCTCGAGCGATTTACTGCTTGCTTCTGCGCTACCGGGCAACCCTAAAACAGATGAAATTGAGGTTTGACCGGTCTCAGCAGGTGCCGAAGCCCCCTTTAGAAGATTAATGTGCTTCTTTCTTATCGGTGTAAGTTCAATGCTTTTTTTGCCGTCTTTGATTATCACAAAGCCATCTTTTACCTGCTCGATAAGCAAGTGCCCCACCTTGCTGTTTTGTCTGACCCAGCGATAGCCGCTACCGGGCTGATTTATCAAGGCCATCGACCGATTCGGGTCTGATGAATGAAGACTTGTACCAACAAGAGAAAACTTTACCGAAACGCTCCTGGGGCTGGGCTTACTGCCTTTTCGAGCGGTTACATACCTCTTCGCACGGGAACGTGGTGGGGGGGGCGGGTTCAGATACAGCGCAAAGGCCATAGCTTCCTTTGTGAGCGGAGAAACCTGGTCTTTACCGGCTTTTGACCGGGCACGGGTCGAATCCTTAAGAAACTTTTCAACAGCACTGGGAGTATTTAGAAATTTCTCAGTCTCTTCATCACCGCCGGCACCGAAAAATGCCGGAAAGGCGATAACAACCGCCGCCAAAAACGCCGCTATAACACTTGTTATTCGCAATGTCTTTATCATATCTGTATTCCAACAGGGTTCCCCAAACACGAACTATCGCGTTTGAAAGCCCCCTCTCCCTTTTTATTCGACATCAAAGGGGGTTTTTGGTTCCCTAAAATAGATACATCATTTGAAATAAAACTGTTCTAAAATAAAATTTAACTCAAAAAACTATTTTTCAGTAACAAATATGTCATCATAGTTACCCCTAGGCCTATCATAAAGATTCCGGTAATCAGATGGAGCCTTTTCAGCTTTAGCTGGCGCCATTGCTCAATCCGTGCCGGAGTGGTAAGACCGAACCCCACCCCAAGGGTAATGATAATAAAAGGTATAACAAATATGAAGTTGTATAAAACCAGCAGACTAACCGCCTGTACCCGGGTTGCCGTATCGCTGAGCATACCAATTATCACTATATAAGGCCCGGACGTGCACGGCAGCAGAAAAACGCTCACCAGACACCCGATTATAAAGGCGCTGGGCACCGATGTAACGCCTGAGGTAATTCGTTTCAGACGCGGTCGCCAGGACTGGGGCACCTCGATGTTCGCCCCAACACCATACCAAAAATAATCTTTTGTATTCCACAGACCTATCAAAATGGCCAAGATACTCACGGCAAAATAAATATATCGCTGCAGGCCGGCTATCCGAATGGCGTAAAAGAGCCCAAAGCCCATCAATAGATAACAGATGAAGGTAGCCGCAGTAAAGGCAAGGCCGGCCTGTATAACATTTTTTCGCTTCGCCGTTTTTGAAATCACCAGCATAGAGCCAAGTAAAAGCGCCAGAACACCAAAGGCACAGGGGTTGACGGCATCCACCGCCGAAGCTCCGATTACCGCAGGAAGAGTTAATCGGTGCTTTATGTTTCCAGTTTCCTTTCCATTTTCGGAAACGTGATTAAGGGGCGACGGCTTCTGGGAACCAACCGCAGAGCGAACTGCCTCCTCGATTTCATCCATCGTTTCGGCACTGCTCCCCTGAAAGCCCTTATCAGCTACAAACATTGCCGGTGTTCCTTCTTTGCGAATCTCTTCGGCATCGCAGGCCTCCACAAGACGCATAAGCAAATTTGCATTTTCCGGTGAATGTATCTCGTATCGGCTGATTACAACAGGATAATTCTGCTCAATCCGCTCGGCTAAGAAATCGTCAATCTCCACACAGGAGGGACAACCAACTTCATAAAAGTAAAGTATCTCAACATCAGCAGGGGGTCCCCCAGCAAAAACAGGCCCGGCAAACAACAAAAAAAACAACAATACAGCGACAGGCAAATGAGAGATAATGCCCCTGGGATTATTCTGAACCATTTTACAATTTTCCAAAAATAATACGTCCTCTCCCAACTTCAGTGTCGATTGCCGATTGCCGATTTGAAATCGAAAATCGTAGATTGAAAATCGTAAATCGGATACGCCCGCTCAGTTCAACGGGCTTAATTCGTTTTTGCTGCCCGAATAAAACCCCAAGCAGACAATTCTTAGCTCTTTGGCGCCCTTTACCTTAATGTAGAAGACATCTGTAAATTTATTAGCATTATCCTTGATGGGCGGCGGTGTAATCTCCAGCTCAAACCTGTAACCATTGCCGCTTTTTTCCTGGCTCAAAACCTTTATTACGCCGTTCTTTGACCTTGTTGATTCAATCTCAAAATCTTCCCGGTAGTTGCTTAATACCGAGAGTTTTTTGGATACCGGCTTTTGGGGTTCAGCTTTTAATATTATAAAAGTCGGCGGGGCAAGCTTAAACTCCGACAGCATATGATATGAAATACTGACCTTTTTGCACTGGGGATGGCTCAGCTTAATTTCGACATTACCTCGCATGCGTTTTTGAATCTTTTCCATATCAACTTTGGGTTTGAGAACAAATTCCTTCGCCCTCTTTGAACTGTCATAATCGATTGTAATGACGTTGGAAGAGGACTTAATCCCCAGTATCGAAAACAGCCGATTGTCCAGACTTACCAGCACAATGTCAGGACAGCCGCCGTTTTCCTCTTTGAGCGAAAGGTTCAGTTTCTTCGGTTTATAATCCACTTTCGGCGCAACCCTGGCCCTTATCGTAAGTTTGGCCATGGGGTTCTTTTTGTCATTGCTGTGTATATACAGGTTTTTGCGTGAGACGCCTTTTCTCGCCGGAGCTGAGAATGTAACTTTGACCACACCGGACTCACCCGGGGCGTATTCCTTCTTTTGCAGCTCGGGCACCATACAGCCGCAGGTCGACTGGAGCTTCTTGATTTTCAACACGCCTGTGCCGACGTTTGTGAACTTAAACTCATAGATGTTTTTCGTGCTGGCTCCAATTTCACCGAAATCATGACTCGATTTTTCAATTTTAATTCTTGGCTCCGGTTCGTTGGCTTCCGGTGCAGTTCCGGTTTTTGCCGGACTAATTACCGGCTCAGAAACCGGCGATTCAGGTTTAAGCTTTACAACCGCTGGTTTGGCCTCCGACACCATGAGCTTTGAGGCCACTGTGGCGGGTTTAGACTCCTGCACAGCCGGCTTAGACTCCGCCAATGCCGCAGCAGTCTCCTCCTGACAACCGACCTGCACCAGCAAAATACAACAGACAATAAAAACACTCAAAGCCGAACATTTGCGTCTCATATACATATACCTATTTCCACAAGTTAAATTTTGATATATTCTTTAGTCAATTAAATAAAACCATTCGCCAAGATTTTAACAAAAAGCACCACCTTAAGCAAGGAATTTACTCCGGCGAATTCAGCGGTCCAACTTATATCGGTCTTATCAGGCCGCAATTTGACATTTTTAACTACTCAGATATGCCTTTACAGCCGATATTTTAACCGTTAATATAGTACAGCAAAGCTGTTTATACGGAGCAGAACTATGGCCAAACAAAGCCCTGAGGTTTCGGTGGTTGTACCACTGCTGAATGAGCAGGATAATATCGGGCCTCTTTACGAGCAAATCAAAAAAAGCCTGGCCGACCAATACGACTACGAAATAATATTCGTCGATGACGGCAGCAGCGATAACAGCTTCGCTATATTAGCCGGCCTGCAAAAAACCGACACCAGCGTAAAGGTGATTTGCTTTCGCAAAAACTTCGGCCAGACAGCCGCACTCAGCGCCGCTTTCAATCACGCAAAAGGTAAAGTCATCGTTGCAATTGACGCTGATTTGCAAAACGACCCCGCAGATATACCGAAAATGATTGACAGACTCAACGAAGGGTTCGACGTGGTAAGCGGATGGAGAAAGAAAAGACACGACAATGCAATCACACGCCGCCTGCCCTCAGTCATTGCAAACTGGCTCATAGCAAAAATCACAGGAGTTAAGCTCCACGACTTCGGCTGTACTCTCAAGGCGTACCGAAGAGAGGTCCTGGCGGAAACCAAACTATACGGCGAGATGCACCGATTTATCCCCGCCCTGGCAAGTTGGAGCGGAGCAAAAATCTGCGAAGTTGTGGTAAACCACAGACCCAGAACCGCAGGTGTCGCCAAATACGGCCTCGCAAGAACATTCAAAGTGGTACTCGACCTGATTACCGTCAAGTTCCTCGGCTCATTCTCCACCAAACCAATTTATATCTTCGGAGGCCTCGGACTGATAACCACACTGGGAGCATTCGTTTCAGGCCTGGCCGTACTGTACCAGAAATTCTTCGCTGCTAAACCCATGGCTATGAACAGAAACCCGCTGCTCGTCCTGACCGCTATGCTCATTACAGCTACTATTCAGTTCATTTTAATGGGCCTGATTGCAGAACTGCTCGTTCGCACATATCACGAATCACAAAATCGCCCGACTTACGTCATCAAAGATATTCTTGAGAGTCCTGATAGCGATAGAGATAAAAAATGACCGGAGTTTCCCGAAAGAATATGGCCTCCAAAAAAGAAAAATCACACAAACAAAAAACTATCCTCTCTGATAAACGACAAAACAGAATAAATGTTATTATTTTAGCTGTCGTAGTAATCCTGGCGGCAATTCCCTTCGGACTCGGTAAATATTTTGAATTCAACACACCCGGCCCATTCGACAGTGGAGCGTATGTCTATTCTGCCGCACACATACTCGACGGAGCCGAAATCGGCGTAGAGGAAAAACCCAGCGCTCTGCTGGGCACACTGCTGGTCAATATATTAGGCGTATGGTTATTTGGCTTTAATGAGGTCGGCCCCGAGCTTATTCAGACAATCCTGCAGGCCGCCGCCCTTGTGCTTATGTTTGTATCGATGCGAAAGCTCTTCGGCAAACTGGCCGCTTCTGTTGGAGTTATTATTGCTTCTGTATATCTGTCCTCGCCGCTAATCGCCAAGTTCGGCAACGTCAAAGAGCAATATATGATTGCCTTTATGGTGATGGGAATTAGCTGTTTTGTTCTGTATCAACTTGACGGCAAATGGTTCTGGGCGATTTTGGCGGGGGCCTTCGTAAGCTGGGCGCCGCTGTTTAAGCAGACCGGAGTCTCGGCGGTTGGAGCTATGGGTTTATTTGTCATTGTACAGCCGATGCTAAAGAACAGGAGCTTTAAACAGACAGGATGTGATATCCTGCTGTTGTTGGCCGGCACAGCGGCGGCGATTGGGCCGTTATATATCTGGATTATTGCCTGGGACGTACAGGTCGGTTTGCCGTATTCGTATGTATGGAACACAATTGCAAAGATGCTGCCGGCTGCTGCAGAACCAGGACAGACAAAAGCAGTATCAAGTTATATTGCGGCGGCGCGAGAACTCATACCCTTCTCAACACAATGGCCAAGAGTTTTACGATACTACGGCATACTGATACTGCCGATAGCCCTGGCAACCGCCTCTATT
>SDBT01019325.1_pt1 | contig 10681 bp, 27 predicted proteins | sample 2277101 | NCBI WGS metagenome assembly SDBT01 (sample SAMN10404973, study PRJNA504765) | marine sediment metagenome | isolation source: marine sediment core GS10_PC15, 103 cmbsf | place: Arctic Ocean: Southern Knipovich Ridge | collected 2010
TGTATGGGGATATTTTATTTTTAATTTTCATTTTCTTCTTTTTTCCTTTTTCTTTGTTTATGGTCTCTCATACAATGATATGCACTTAAACCTGATTTATTGGGTTTTTTCCATCCAATTATCTTTCCGCATTCTCTACATTTTTGATTGTGCTTTTTTTCTAAACTCTTAATTGCATCTAATAAATATCCATATGAACATCTCAAATGTCTAAGATATATTGCTGAATTTATATTATTGAATACTATTGGTTTTAATAGTTCCTGTGCTTTTTTTAGGATTTTTAGATGATTATTTTTTTCCATATTTATAATTGTATAATTTATCCAAGATTATTCTCTTTACTTCTTTGTCTAAATTACTTCTCAATATTATTTTTATTTGTTCTTCTGATTCTAATTCCATTCTAATCCTCCACACCAAAAATCTGGAAAAATATTTTAATCAATTCATTGTATTTTTCTCTGTTTTTATTAACTAAACTTTTTATGTTTGCTTCTATAATATGATCTCCGTATTCTAATCCGTTTTTATAGGCTAATGTTTTTTCTCTTATTTCACAAATATCAAAGCCCTTTAAAAAATTATCTAATATTCCTCTTTCGTCTATTTGTATAGAATTCATCTCTATAAAGTTATAACACTGTACATATAATCTGGCTAATCCTATTTCATCTAAAATTGCATTTTTTCTTAAATCCTTTATAGCTTCTAATTCATCATCAGGCAAATCTAGACCTCCTGCTTCTAAATTTTCTTTTATTGTTGTTATGTGTTTTTGTTTTATCATTTTCTTAACTTCTTTCTAGGTTCACAATCAGAACATAATCTTTTTGTGTTATTTGCGAATTGTGAATATAAACTGAAAGCTAATCTATTATACCATTGTTCTTGGTTTGGGCAGTCAGGGAGTTCTATTGGAACTCCACATTTACTGCATGTTGTTTCGATTGGCATTAATTTCCTCCTCTGATTTCTTTAAATGATTCCCCTATTGTTAAATTTCATTTTCATTTTCCGCCCCTATTCTCTCTCTCATTTGTTTCATGATCTAATAAAATCTTAAGCACCTCTTCTTCTTTATCATAATCTTGTATTCTAGCCCATATATATGCTCCTCTTGGTTCAAGTCTCCAAGGTAAAAAATAAGCATTTTTAATAGAAAGCCATAATATAAAAAGTGGAAGCCCTAATAATGAGTATATTGGATTCTTGTAGGAGAATATTATAGAAACTATCCCAATTGAGATGATACTCGCATAAGACAATAGGTGTAATATTGATGTTATTTTTTCTTGTTTCATTTTTCTTCAGGTTTATCACAACCACAAATGGGATTCTTTCCCACATATTTTTTTTTAAATTTTTTGAAGTATCTTTTTTCAAAGTCTTTAAACTTATTTCCATAGATTCTAACATCACAAATTGCTAGATATTTCTTTCTCATAATTTGAATAGTATATTTTTTATGTTTCCACTTTCCTACAACATCTTTATAAATTTCATGGTTACAATTTTTGCAAAGCTTTTTATTCATTTTTCTCCTCGCATATTTAATATCATAGTTAATCCAATTGAAGAAGCTACATACAATAATGCAACTCCCATTAATGCAAAACTCCTATTAATTAAGTTAATTATCATCTCCTCAAAAATTAGATTGCTATTTATAATATCTAGCCCATATAAATAAATTCCAATTAAACCTGTTATCATGCATAAAACTGGGGTGATTATAGTCATCCAAAAGTATATCTTATAATCTATAATTCTATTTTTCTTTGTAGCATCTAATTCTTTTACCATTTTCTACTCATATCTAATTCCCTCCACATCTACTAAAAACATATCCGACAAATCTATAATGTCGTTTTCTACTAACTGATATTTTTTAATTTCTTTTTCTGTGAAGATGATTCCAAGTTTATCTTCTATTTTTATTAATTTTTTTTTCATTATTGTATCCCACATATTTTATTATAATTATCTATAAATTCTTGAGAACATATGCCCAGAACTATTATTTCTGAATTTGTTCTATTTGATGTTTCGTTATATTGGTTTATTATTAAAGGTAATGCTTTATTACTTGCTAAATCTATTTGTGCTTGATTATATCCTGATGTGAATATTTTTTGGTCATGTTCTGGGATTATTAATGTGTATGTGATTGTTCCTATGACTATAAATATTAGGATTATTATTGTTATTGTTTTTATCTTTTCACTCTGCATTTTCATCCTCCTTAAACTCTCCAATATGTCCACAACGTCTGCAAACTCTTTCTTTTGTTGATAATCTTATATAAGTTTGTAGTGAACTACACTTCTCACATCGTCTTAGGTCTTTGTTTTCTTCCATTCTCTCACACACATACACACACATACACATATACACACTATTTTATAAACCTTTCGCTTTATTTTCTTAATTTCAAAATGGTTACATCTGATAAAAAAAATGTTTGGCTCACGGGAGGTATATAGAACCGACAGTTGAATAGGGAAAATTTTAAATAGTATTTAATTCCTATTAACACTGGTATTGAATGATTAAATTAATAAATATGGATGTGTATGTTATGGAGATATTTGAAGCTGTGAGAAAAAATGTGAGGAGGGTTGAGATTTGGCTATTTTAGATTAGGTAGTTCAAGTAATTAGATTTGGTGGTTTAAGGGATTGTTGATTTCAAAAGAACTGCAAAGTTGCACGAAATCTTTAATGGGTATATTACATATCAATAAAAAGATGAACTATGGGGGGATTTTCATAGCCTTTACATACGGTAAGATGATAAATAAAACAGATAAATTAAATGCAAGTAATGGGTACTCTCTGGGGAGTTTTTGGATAGGGGTATCCAATTGAAGATGGTTAGAATTGATAAAGGCAAGAAGAGAAAAACTTATGCAGGAAAGCCTGTTAAGAAGAGGAAGACTAATTCTAGTTATGTTCCTTATAGAAGTGATAGGGATAATGATGCTCCCCTAAAAGTGCAATTTGTCCAAAGAGTTCCTATGAGTCTTGATGGGTTTAGAAGCTGGAATAAGAAAATAAGACCTAAAGTTAATAGGACTGTTTTTAAGGCATTCCCCTCGATATCTCTTACGCCTGAACAATTATCAACTCCTGAAAGTATTGAAGATATCGCAGTTGAGCATTTGCAAGGTGTTGGTACTTGGGATCTTAGACTTTTGTGTACTAAAAAAAATAAAGGGCATGTTAGTTTTTGTAGGAGAGCCACAATTAAAATAAGAGATACTGAAGAAGGTTTGGTTGCTAAGCTTTCTGATTATCATTTGTTGAGTCGTTATTTTTTTTGGAGGGGTGGATGAATTTAATAGAAATGTTTATAAACCATATTAACCATATATATTATATGGCTAATAAAATAATTGTTAAGGTTAGAGAAAATAAAACCACTAAACAAAAGCAGGTGACTATTCCTTGGGATTCTAATATTAAAAAAGGTGAGTATGTAGAGATAAAAAAATTGGAGTCTTATGATGGCAGTTCTTAAAGGTTTGAATAATATTGATTTAATGCCTAGATTTAGGATGCGGAATATTAATCGAGATACTAATGTAAAGAAATTTGTTCAGGCTAGAGATGTGTGTTGTCAAAAATGTGGTGGCTGTGGGGATGAAAGTCACCACATAATTGCATTATGTTATGGTGGTCTAGATCACTCTTCTAATTGTGTTCTCCTATGTTCATCGTGTCATGATTCTTCTCCAGATTCTCCCTACGACTTTTTTAAATGGATTAAAAACTCAGTCCCATATCATCATTCTTCTTTTCCGAGGGTTACTAGATTTGTAAAATCTAAGATTATGAAGATTATAAAATGTCAAACTACTCTTAAAAATTCTGAATGTTTTTCTTATAATGATTTGGATTATGAATTTGACCTTCTTCTTTCAAATCTTCTATTCGGTGCTAATAGGAACTATAAAAACTGTTGGAGATATAGGCATTCACAAGATATTTTTGAGAAAGATAATCTTAATGACTTATTTAATTTAAAAGAAATTACTGACTGTGTTTTTGGAAAATTGTTTGATGAAAGAGAATTGTTTATTAAAAATATTAGATATAAAAATGGAGAAATAAATAGATCTAAGGCAATTATGGAGATCAATAATCTTAAGGATAGATGTCCTGAGATAAGTAATAGAAAAATTGCTAAATGTCTTGGCACTACTCATAAAACTATTGCTAAATATATTGAAAATGGAAGAAAATAAAACTAGACCTAAAAGAGTAATTTTATATCCTAGAGTCAGTAGTTTATCTCAGCTAAATTCTGGTGATTCAATTGATTCACAGATTAGGAGGCTAACTGAATTCAGCAAAAATAGAGGATATGAAATTATAGATATTTATACAGACTCTGGAAAAAGTGCAAGTATTGATGAAGATAGTTTAAAACAAGAACTAATTGAACATAGATTTATCAATAATTTTAAACTTAATAAAAGACCTGCTTTTCAAAGATTATTGAGAGAGGCTAAAACAGGTAAATTTGATGCAATAATTTTCTTTAAATGGGACAGATATTCTAGGGATATAGCTTTTGCAGATTTAACTACTCGATATTTTAATAAACATAAGATTCTATTAATCCCAAGTGATGATTCTGAAGATCCTTTTGTTTCTTCAATTATGGGTGTAATAAATAAGCAAGAAATAGAAAAAATGAAAGAAAGAGTTAGATTAACTAGAACCAATCAATTTGAAAAAGGAATTATAACTGGGCGTTGCCCAATTGGGTACAAACCAATTTTCAAAAATAAGAGAGATAGGAGGGGGATTACTGAGATTGTTCCTGACCCTAAAAAAGTGGATATGGTTAAGGATATATTTTTTATGACTGCTCAGGGAAAAAAATACAGAGAGATTTGTAATAAGTATAAATTAAAACCTCAGAGTTATTATAATCTGATTAAGAATAAAGTTTATATTGGTATTATTACTTTTGAAGGTAAAGAGAAAAAGGGAATCCATGAGCCAATAATTTCAGAGGAACTCTTCTATAAAATAAATCCGCAATTAAAAGAAAATGGTAAATAATTATATCCTTAAAAATCTCGCTTACTTTATGATTACATTATGGACACTTGCTATGTTAGGGTTATTGTATGGTATTTGGGGTGCTACATTTAATATTCCGATTACTTGGTGTTTTTTGGGGGGAATTTATTTTGGGGGAATTTTTGTTGCCATAGTAAATTATTTAATCTTTGAGGTTAGGGGTATTGAAGTATGATAACTGATAAACACATCTTATGGATACTTTTAATAATCTTAGCTATTTCTGGCTTTGTGGGAATATTTTTCAACGTTTATACTGATAGGGCATGTGAAGATGAATGTTCAGATATTGGTGCAGTTGCATGGCAGAAAATTAAGTCTGGAAATTGGGCGATTGATGACATGTGTGTATGTTATTTAGATGATGAAATTAAACTCGTGAGATTAGGTGAATGAATCACAAAACTAAGATTTTTATTGTTTCATTAGGATTATTATTAATTGGGTTTTTTCTTTTGTTAGAGGGCGTGTATTACTCATATGAGTACATATTTGAACCAGCTTACTATTCTGTTCAAGTTTCATGTGCAGAAATTAATGAGGATGAATTATTATCTAAGGGGTATGTTGCTGGTGGCAAATTTGTGTATGGTTCTGATAATGAATCTAAAAATGGTATTAATATTTTTATTCCATTAAGATATGATAATTCTTGGCAAGATAGAAATCGCTATATGGAAAGTGAAGAATATTCTAGGACAATGAGACATGAAAACTGCCATCAGAATCAGTTTGAGGATGGTGGTGGTTGGAGTTGTCAGAATAAATTTAGGGTGTTTGTGGATGAGGTTGAATGCTATGTGAAACAATATTTATAAAATTTTCCGATGAACTCTTTTATGGCAATCTAATCTTTATTGGGCATAATGGTAAAAAGAAAGTAGTCTTTATAAAACTTTACTTTAAAAAAAACCTTCAAAGAGCTAGTGTCAATCTTTACGAATGTCTTTGCTCTTATCGGGTAAAAGAGGTGATGGTATATTAAGCGATCTAACCTATTTATAACCTTCGTTTTTCCCTGTAAATCCATAACTATCATAAAGATTTTCTATCTCAGATGGAGAAAGCCTTTTTAGGCTTTTCTCCTCGATAGAAGAAAAGGTTTTTTCAAGCACTAATAATTTATTTATTGATTGCATAGTTTTCATAATAGATTATTATTTATAAAGCTTGTTTATCATTAGTAAGTAGTTTATTTAGATATGATGATTAGTTATATGAAATCTAATTCATATGAAGATTTGTTCATAAAAAACTTTAAATAGTAGGATGTTTTTTAGTTTAGATGTTATTTCAAAAAAAAATATTCACGAAAGAATACTTTCCTTCAATCTCTTTCTATAACTCTATTTCTTACAATCCTCTTTTTTCTAATGGCTTTATAATATTAGAGAAAACACCTGCATTTAGCCCGAGTTTGTAACAGTGTGGTTTCGTGCATCACCTTATCAGGCTTTATGGCAGGATTTATTCATTATTTAGTAGTTAAACAGAGTATTTAAATTTTGTGTATTCTTAAAAGTTATTGGTTTTGCTAAAATGTTACTACATTTAAATATTTTTTAATGAGTAATTATCAAAAATATATGTTTCATCAAACATATTTATTAATTCTCTACATACTCCTATCACTAAAATTCTCTTTTTTGTTTTTTTCATATCAAACCGATTATTTTTCCACTTCTTCTTAAACTTTTTTGCCCTTGTAGAACCCATCAACTCTACCTCATATTCTATATCTTCTTTTATTATGTCAGGTATATAATACTTCCCATGTAATTTACCCTGTCCACTAAATCCAACTATCTCTCCTTTTACTAAATCATTAAGATATATAATCTTTCTTTTGTGTTCATCTAGTAATAGTGTTCTCTTCTCTTTTGATTTATTAAATGCATTTAATCTTTCATTATCTCTGAAACATTTCTTTGAACAATATCTTCTTCTTCTCCAATTCATTAATGAATAACTCTCATAAGGAATATAATCTTCTATCTTCATATTCTTTCCACAGTATTTGCATATTTTAGACCTTTCTTCTTCAGGCATATTATCCCAAGTTAATCTTTCTTTCTTCACTATCTGAACCTTATCTATAACTTTTGCAATTTCTTCTTTTAATTTTTCTGTTTCTTCTGAATTTTTCATCTCTTTAAATATTTTATCCATTACCTCCTCTATTTTCTCTTTGTCTTCAGAATCTATTATCATTTTGTTATCTCCACCTTATTTTTAATTTTTTACACCTACTTCCAATAATGTAATTTAGCCCTACTAACATTTCTTATAGTAATATTTCCTTCACCTTCAATCATTGCAAGAATTTTTGTAACCGTGTTCCAAGAAAGTTTAGATTGATTAACTATCTCTTGAATCGTTAATCCTTGAGGGCTTTTCTTTATTATCTTTTCAATCTCTTTTTTATTATCCATTTTTTGTAATCTAACTAATCATCACTACTATTTAAACCTGTCGGTTGTGATACATTGTTGCATTAGAGGGTCTTTTCTAAATCCTTAATTTTGTATTTAATACAAGTGATAAACATATATGATAATCATTTATATTTAATAGAATGTGGTATATAATACAATACCACAACATTTATATAGTAGTTATTCCTTAATATATCATGGAAAACAAAGAGTTAAAATGTCCTGAATGTTCGAGTAAAGAAGTTACAAAAAGAGGATTTAGATACACTGAAAGACGAGAGAAGATACAAAAATATTTCTGCAAGGATTGTAATCATAGATTTGTTTTAGATACTCCTTATTTCAGAATGAGAAACAAAGAACAAATAATAACTCAATGTATGGATTTATATTATTCTGGTATGAGTTTTAGAAAAATAGCAGACCACTTAAAAAGATTTTTTCCTAAAGATGTTTCACACTCAACTATTTACAGATGGATTATGAAGTATGTGCCTATGATGGAAAACTTCACAGATAAACAAAAGATTAAGGCAAGTTGGCAATTACAGAGTGATGAGGTTGAATATAAAAGGAGAACAAGTCATACTTCTAAAGGGATTAAAAACGAGTTCTTTATTGATATAATTGATATGGATAGTAGATATTTAGTGAGTTCCCAATATGCAAAAGATAGGAAAAATTACACATTAAATAAAGTTTTGGGAAAAGCAAAACAAAAAGTAGGTAATCAGGTTAAGATTATCTCAACAGATGGATTAATGGGTTATCCAAGAGTTATTAAAAAAACTTTTGGTTTGAAGTTACATAAAGGTGGTAAAACTGCTTCTACGAGTAAAATTATACATCAAGTTATTAAAAGTGATTCAGGTGGATTTAACTACAAAATAGAGAGGTTTCACAACACATTAAGAGAAAGAACTAAAATAATGAGAGGTTTTCATGGTTGTATAACATCAGCACAAACTTTAATGAAGGGATTTGAGATTTATTATAATTGGATTAGAAACCACCAAAGTTTAGAAGGACAAACTCCTTCTGAACTGGCTTGTCCTAATGTTCAGATTGAAAATAAAAATGGATGGTTAGAATTGATACAGAGAGGTTATGAAAAATGATAAAAATTAAATTAACAAAAGAGGAAGTTGAATATCTGAGATTAGCTCTTAATTTTTATTGTGATGAAACAACTCACGAAAGAAAAGACTTAGAAGAGGGAGCAGGAGTAGGTCTAAATCCAAATTTGAGGGAAAGTAAGGTTTTAGATAAGGTTAGAAAGAAATTAACAAAGGAAGAAGATAAAAATGGATAATGAAACAACAACATCAAGCATAAGGATAAATCCTAAAACATGGGAAGATTTTAAGATTTGGTGTATTAAAAATCATACGAGTATTTCAGAGAAGTTAGAGGAGTTAATTAAAGGGGTGTTAAAAAATGGATAAAGAAATAAAAAAATTAAAGGATAAGATAAAAAGATTAGATAAGGTATATGGAAAAGGGTTTTTTAATGAGAGCGTAGAAACACAAAAAAAAGAAGCTTGGATGAACTTAGCTATAAAACAAGATAAATTTATATCAGATTATAATAAATTACAAGTTGAAAACCTAAGACTAAAAACAACACAATTATCTGAATTAATGAAAGAAATAAGTGTTGGAGATGATATTGTATTTGATAATAAGTTTGGAGTTTTCAAAATAATTAAATTAGAGGAGGTTAAAGAAGATGAGTAAAGAAAATTGTGAGCATCCAAATAAAGAATTTGAAATAGATGAGAAAAGATTTTTTTGTAAGGATTGTAATAAATGGATAAATTGTGAGGATTTAAAAGATTAAAATGGAAACTAATGTAATCCTTAATGGTGAAGCATTAACTCATTTAAAGAATTTTGAAGATGAATGCATAAATTGTGTTATGACCAGTCCTCCTTATTGGGCATTAAGAGATTATGGGGTTGAAGGACAATTAGGATTAGAACTTACATTTGAGGAGTATATTGATAAATTATGTAATATCTTTGACGAGATTAAAAGAGTTTTACAGAAAGATGGGACTTGTTGGGTTAATTTGGGAGATACTTATGGTGGGAGTGGGAAGGGGGCTGGATTTGAAGGTGCAAAAGAATCTTGGAATTTTAAAAAGAAACCTGAATATAACTTTCCAGATAAATCCTTAGCTGTGATTCCCTTCCGTTTCGCAATAGAAATGATAAATAGAGGTTGGATATTAAGGAACACAATAATCTGGAAAAAGCCGAATTGTATGCCTTCAAGTGCTAAGGATAGGTTTACAGTAGATTTTGAATATCTTTTTTTCTTTAGTAAAAGCAAGAAGTATTGGTTTGAAACTCAGTATGACGATATTAAAGAAGAAAGTAAAGAAAGATACAAATATGATTTTAAGCCAGGAGGAAGGGCTTGGGATAAAGACCCTAATTCTCTTTATGGGAAAATGGGGAGTATGAAAATCAATCCGAAAGGTAGAAACAAACGAACAGTATGGGAGATAACAACAAAATCATTCCCAGAAGCACACTTTGCAGTTTATCCAGAAGAATTGTGTGAAATCCCAATCAAATCTGGATGTCCTGAATTTATTTGTATGAAATGTGGGAAGGCAAGAGAGAAAATAATAGATAGTTCTGAAAGAATAAATACAAGACCTGCATTAAAAACTGGAAATTCTAAAAGTGGAAAGGACGATGACCCAAACAAGGAATTACATAAGGCAGATATATCAAAACATAGACAACAAATAATTTACAAAGAGAAAGGTTACACAAATTGCAATTGCAAGGCAGGATTTACAGGGGGAATAGTCTTAGACCCATTTTTCGGTTCAGGAACAACAGGATTAGTAGCATTAAAACAAAATAAAAAATTCATAGGTATAGAATTGAGTAAAGATTATATTAAGATTGCTGAGAAAAGATTAAAACCTTTATTAGAACAGAGGAAGTTAAAATGAACATACAAAACTTATACGCGGGAATTGGGGGAAATAGAAAACTCTAGGAGGATGTGGAAGTTGTTGCTATCGAAAATAATAAAGAGATAGCTAAAATATATCGAGACTTTTTTCTAGGTGATACAGTAGTTAATACACATGCTCAGCAAGAATTAATAGAATACTGACAAACGTTTGA
>SDBT01019326.1_pt1 | contig 10681 bp, 12 predicted proteins | sample 2277101 | NCBI WGS metagenome assembly SDBT01 (sample SAMN10404973, study PRJNA504765) | marine sediment metagenome | isolation source: marine sediment core GS10_PC15, 103 cmbsf | place: Arctic Ocean: Southern Knipovich Ridge | collected 2010
TTATATATAATATTATTTTTTTAAATCAAATAAAATTACTGTGGTCCTAAAACAAATAAATCAACAGCTTCAAAAGTAGAAGTTATATTTTTTATAATTATGTGACACATAACACTCTGTGTCTGTAATAAATCTCTAAAATCACCACCCAAATTTTCTGCTGATAAAATGGTCATGCCTGTTCCTTTCATTAGTTGAATTTCAAATCCTCCTCCATCATTATTTAATACAATAAATTTATAAAAAGAATCTACAATAGGGTTTGTAATAGCTGCTACTATACTCGCTGCACTTGGCATAGTATATATAGCATTGGCGGTGAGCCCTTGTCCTATCACTAGACCACCAAAAATTTGGGATGCCGTTAATGTGGCAGTATCTCCAGCAGTTGCTATCGCTAATCCTACAGTCGATTTATCACGAGTTTGTTGCGTATTAATTATTGTCTCTACATCTAATTCATTAGGAATTTCAACATTAGCGGTATCACCTTTGATTCTCATAGCGACATTAAATGAGCTTGGAGATGGTTTTAATGCAGTTGGAGTATAACTACCATTTACTTGGAAGAGCATATCAGGTGGGGCTTGGGTACCATCATCTGCCGATTGAAATTGAATCTCATTAGTTGGCTTATTTAGTGAAATTCCGGCAAAAACTGTATTAGCTCTAATCGTGGTACAAATAAAAGCTGAATCCATACTTCCACTCCCATCTGAATCCGCTTTTAAAAATATTGCACAATCTTTTTTCCCAATTAAATTTAATTCTACATCGTTTGTATTACTTGGTGGAGTTGGATCACCAATTTGAACTATTGTTGTTGCACCTGTTGTATTAATTAATACAGAATCTTCTAACGCTAATGCTGATCCTACATTTTTTACTATAGAATCGACCATCAATTCACCTGTCATTACTACATCATTTAATCCTAATAAATCATTTGTGTATTTAATTCCTTCATCAAGGGCGCTATCTGCCACAATCACTTGATCATCAGTTCCAACTGGAAATCTAACTACTTTAGGGTCTGCAGCGTTATCTGAGAATACAGCTATATCACCATCTGTAGTTAATATGCTGTTGATACTTTGAGAATCTACATAACTTTTTGTCGTTGAATCATTCGGTTGAGTTGGTGCTCCCATATTTCTAACTTGAAGTGTTTGTGCATCCCATTGAGGAGGTATATCATTTGTTGTTTTCCACACTTCTCCAGTTTCTGGAGATGGAGGTAGATATCCAAAATTACTATAGAATGACATTTTATGCTAATTTATTATTTATTTGATAAAGACAATCAAAATTTTTACGTATGTGTAAGCAAAGTTTCTTGGCGTCAAAATCTATATACATAAAGTTAAACGAATCTTTAATTATTATTTTATATAATCTCAAAAATTCTTTTTTATCTATTCTATTTGAAACTACATCAGCGACTCTTCCAATATCACGTTGATCTATCATTTTAAAAATCATAAGATCAGTAACTTGTCTTCTGATATCTTTTGGAATAGGAAACCAGGTCTGACTTATGTAGATACAGCTACAATTTGAATGCCTAGATCTAACAAAGAAATTTACTAATTTGGTCTGATCTTGACCATCTGAAACCATGTCATTTACGATAATACATGTATGGAAATTTTCATTATTTTCTTTATTTATACTATTAATAGAGGGTAATTTATCTAATGTATCAAATACACTGAATATTTTAAAAGATTTTGCAAATTTTTTTCTATTTTTTTTAGTTTCTTTATCAAAAGCTTTCTGTAATGGCTTAAAATGCCTAATTAAAAATTGAGTTTTTTTGTCTTTCTCAATATCGGGAGTGAACATCAAAATGCGATGAAATAAGAACTGTCTCTTACATATCATATTTATTAGTAAATTTGACTTTCCAGATTCTCCTTTTCCCAGGATAATACATCTCATTGGGGTTTTCGGTAAAAGCCAGTGCATTCTTGTATTTTTTTTAGTTATCCCATCCCCAATTCTTTTATCAAAATTTTCAACCTTAAATATAGCCATTTTATGATTATTTCAAGAATATTTAATGTTAGTTAAAGTATTTAAACAATTGTTCATTTATCTATATAATATACCTAATTTACTGTTTAAAACCTAAATTAAAACTTTTATTATAATTTAATTTATATTTAAAAATGGGTGAATTTGGTAGATCATTCGGAGGATTAACTTTAGATGAATTTGAAAGATTGGTTAGAGAACAAGAAGCAATTAGATCAGGAATTAGCGAACAAATTGTAGCAATAAAACAAAGGAAAGCGATAGCCGCGGAAACAGTTGAGAAATTACAAAAACCTATTTCAACTAGGGCAGATGTTTCCAATAGGTTATCAGTACTAACTCCAGCACAATTAGAAGATTTTGCTAAAGGACTTGAAGAAAATAGCATTAAAATGAGTGATATTACTACTTTAGATGCACTTGAAAATGTTTTAGCTCGATTGTCTGCAGGTAAAGTAAGGAGACGCCAACTACCTGGATTAGAGCCTGGTAATTTGAGATTTATCTTAACGAATCTTTTACTATCAGAAGGAGGTGATCAAAGAAAACTTGAGATAGCGAATGCACTCGAACAGGTTGATATTAAAATCAATGAAGGTGGGAAATTTAATAATGTTGAATTGAGAAATATATTTGGTAAAATACAAACACCCGCAAATAGAAAACAAATTAGAGATGATGTTGCTACCGAAACTAGGAAAACTTTAGAGCAAGTTTTAAGATTATTCCCATCATTGAGAGACAATATAGAACGCTTCATCGATAAAGATCTAATTACATTTGATGATGAAGAAAGTGTTGCTGAAAATCAAGAGATTCAATTTCAATCCTTTGATTTAATAAATGCCCAAGATGAGGATGAACAACCAGCATTAGCAAGACAACTCGCGGATGATTTAGGAGAAAAAACAAAGAAAAAAAAGCCTCCAAGAGTTGGTATTGACTTTGATGAAATAAGACGCAGAGAAAAAGAAAAACGGGAAGGTAAAAGAATAAAGGTGGCGCCATTTCCTGATGGTGGAGTGGGTTTTACCATACCGATTCAAGATTTTCCACAACCTCAAGTTCAACAAGCTGCTTTCGACCCAGATGTACAAGGAGAACAAGTACAATTTTTAGGTGAAGAAGAGGAATTGGTACCACTTACGCCAGAATCGTTTTTCAGGGTAGATCCACTTACAGGAACTGGACATAAATTTCCAAAAATACCAAGTCGTGACACCCCAGGTCTCATATTAAATGTACGTGGAACTGGAGGTCACACATTCAGAAGACCATATACCTTAGGTCCAAACGGTGAGTTTGGTAATATAACTGTGGATATGCCCTCATTTCTTTCCAGAAATTTATTAATAGTTATGGACTTAAACGGAAACATCATAATGAAAAAACGAGTGGATAATACATTAATAAGATTACTAACGACAAGGTATTCAGCAAGGGTTCCATATACTATAGATGCTCAAAGAACTTTTAGAAAAATGTTTCAGTTATCGGGTCTTCCATTTAATAAAAGATCAAAAAAATCATTATTATTACGGCCAACTAAACGGAGAACAACAGGAAAAGGAAGTCATTTAAATGTTACTGGATCAGCTTCCACGCTTACTAATAATCCAGATAAAATATTTGAACGTTTTATGTTATTAATGGCAAATGCTGATATCGGTAATGATCAACCCCAGGTAGTAAATGAAATAATAATTTTACTTGATAAAATGTTAAATCTAGGTACAATTGATCAAGAAGGGCATAACAGATTATTTAATCTTATAGCTGGGGATCGAATTTAAAATAATTTTATTTAAAAAAGTGTTTATATATATTATATATAACTTATCAAAATACTAAATAATATTAAAATAAAATGGCTCAAAAATTTCCATTAGTATTTTCAAGTAGACTTCACGATAACAGACCATTAGCACAACAAAGATCAGAGGATTTTACAGTTGAAATAAATTCATCTAGAGTTAGTCTTGATGGTTGGGAGATAGCTTTAGACACTGCGAGCGTTTTCTATGCGTGGTTTAATGTTTCGGTAGCTTTAGGTAATAATTCATATACATACTCAGATGGTATTAATGATTTCCCGGTTGTTATGCCTGATGGTCAATATACGATTGAAGACATGTCAGCCTTCCTTTTGACTACTTTAATAGCAGATGGACATCAATTAGTTGGTCCGGGCATAATTCAAATATTACCAGATTTTGTAACTGGTAAAGTACAAATTGATATTTCTAATCCAGCTTTTAGTATGGATTTATCAGGAGGAGGTGATTTTCATTTATTGTTAGGATTTGATCCAATCGATGTTTTGGTGACGCAACAGGGTACATCACCTGGAAATATCAATAACGGGGTTGGTAGTCTTCTTGTTCATGTAGATTTAGCAAGAGGACCACATTTATCTACGCAATTTAATGATGTAGTGGGACAAATGGAGGTCAATACCACACCTCATCGAGAAATTTTTCTACGTGTGAATAACCTAATCTGGATGCCGATTGGACCTAGTAGGCTTATAGATGTCAGAGTAAAAATCACCGATGATCAGGGACGCGGTAGCCCGATAATTGACCTAAACAATGAACCTGTTACCATTCGTGTGTATTTAAGAAAAATTGTTAATAGATAAATATATATATTTTTATTTAAAGATTGGATCTATATATAATTATAATCATAAATAATTTTGAATTTCTTAAAGGAACTTTTTGAAGTTCATTATGTCATTCAGAACCACAAAAATAAATTTATCTCCAAATCAACAAAAAAGATTAATGAGAGGATTACGATCTGGTAATGGTTTAAATATGAGAATATCAGCTCAAAATATGAGAGGGAATTTACCAATTAAAGTAACGACAACTCAAATGAATAAAATGAATACAGCTCGTAGAGTAGGTAAAGGAATGATACTTAAGCTTTCAGCTCGTCAAATGAATGCGATGACACAGCCTGTTCAGGGCGGTATTGCTCCGTTAATCGCTTTACTTTTGGCTGGATTAGGTGGGGTTATTTCAGGTTTAGCAGGCGTGGGTGGGAAAAAATTGGGCGAAAAGATTTTTGGTAAAGGTCATGCATCTAGCGGTCCTCAATCTGGGAAGTTTTTACCAAGGGCTTCAAATTTACCGAGAACAGCAACTCCAAGAAATTTACCCATAACATCTCCTATTTTAAGACCTGGTAATATTTTTGAACCTGATATTAGAGATCTAAAATTTGCAGGTGCATCAAAAAAAGCTAGAAAGAAAAGAGTAACTAGAGGACAAGGTTTAGTACCACTTGGTACTGGAGTATTTGATCAAGCCTTAGGATTACGAATTATTAAATCTGGTCTTACAAGAAGGCGTCAAAGAAAACCTGTAAAAAGAAGAGGAAAAATACCTAGAAGACCGAAAGGCTTTGGATTAGTTCCTCTTGGAACTGGTCATATACCTCTTAATCTTCGAAGGCAAAAGCGAACTGGATTTGGATTAACTCCTTTAGGAGTAGCCCCAAGACGTAGAACTAGAAAGGGTCCATTATCTGGAGCTAGACCAAGAGATTCTATGGGCCGTGGATTTCAAGTTCTGGATGGAAATATAAATTCGGTAACATTCAGAGGAGGCCAATCGGCAGTTCAGCAATTAATTAGATCATTACCAGGTTTAACTACAACACAAAAAAAAAGATTAGCAAAGTAAATTTATCAAAAAATAAAAAAATAGTAGGAATGGGACTAAATAAATCTATTCATCCATTGTCAAATCATGAAATCAATAGTGCATTACGAGGAATAAATGGATTTTCGGGTGTCTATATGATTGATGAATTAAAAAATAAAAAAATAAAAAATAAAGAATTTTTAGTTATTAACTTAGATTTTAGTGGTGGACCTGGAAATCATTGGGTTGCTTGTGCTTCACTACCAGATAAAAAGCATACATATTATTTTGATAGTTACGGTTTGGTTCCACCTAAATTAATACAAACATTTTTAGAATCAAGTGGTCGGCGCGTTTTATATTCTAATAGTTGGATCCAAGGGTTTCAGTCGATTTTGTGCGGATATTACGCAATATATTTCATAAAGGAATTAGCATTAGAAAAACGTTCTTTTTATGAACTTATATATAAATTAGACCAATTCCCTTCTAAGTCAAACAAATCACTAATCTCAAAACAGTTCTAAAACATTTTATATAATATTTTATTTAAACATAAAATTAAATTATGATATATAGCATAAAAAATATCTATAATTTTGTAACATTTTTAAATATGCCAGTATTATTATTGGAAGAAGATTTATTTGAACGAGACGATATTTTTGGTTCTGGAATTGTTGATGTTTTCAAAGGTTTAGTAGGCAGCATAAGGAAATTTGCACCAACAAAGGAAGGCATTAGATTTCTAACAGGGTCAACTAGTTTAGGGGCTATTGCTGACAGAGTACTCCCGTTAATTCAGCCTCTTTTAAATCAAGCTATTGAAAAAGGGATACCTTTATTGACAGAATCTGCGTTACAGGCACTTGGTGGATTTGGGTCACAATCTGCTCAAGCAGCATTAAGAGCTATAGCCATACCTGCCTCAAAAAAATTGGGTAAAGCATTAATAAAGACATTAGACAATAGAGTAAAAGCAGGAACTAAACGTAGAAAAGCTTTAAAAAAGAAAACAGCTGTAAGACGTGCTAAAGGTGGTAGAGCTGTAGTTCCATTTAATAGAAGACGAACAAAAGCATTTCCAAGTAACCTCAATCCTAGAAATCAGCAATTTTTACAACAACTTTTACAAATGAATAGACTTCAAGGTCGAACAATTACAGGATCTGGATTAATAGAATTGTAAATATATAAAATATATAAAAAATAAAAAAAAATATTTAAACATTCTTGAAAATATATATATAAATATATTTTTTATTTAAACATTAAATTATTATTATCTATAAAGAACAAATTCGTAATAGAATAAAAATTCTTAAAACAAATAAAAATGTCTGACACAAAATCTTTAATTGGTCAAGTAAATAAAATTTCATCTCGAGTCTGGGACGTATATCGAAAACCTGATGTACGTGTGGATGTTGAAGATTACACATACGTTTTCAATGCTGTAGAAGGTAGAGAAGATCTAAGTACACAGGATGATTTTGAAATCTCTAATCAAGATCTTGGTGTTTATATTAATCCTAGTGATAGTTGGCTAGAATTTAGAGTAAAAATTGGTGATGCGGCAAAAGCGACAGATGCTGCTCCAATTAATGCTAATGTTGCAATTCAAAATGATTTTATGAATGCGTTTAGCCGTGCGGAGCTTGAATTGGACGATTTAAAAGTAGAGGAAGTCAAAGAACCAGGTTTGGTGATCAACGCCCTAGGACTTATGAATCAAAGCCCAGATCATGAAGAAATTGGGTCTCTTTGGGGATGGGCTAAGGATGGAATTATAACTGAGATTGAAAATAAAATTACTCAATTTGGAGATACAAATGCCGGTGGATATGGTGCATTTCCAACAAATAAAGGTTTCCTGAGACGTGCTCGTGAGTTGTTTAATGGACGTCAAAAAACGTTTTGGTACCCACTTCGCAGGCTATTTCCGTTCTTCAATAATAACAGGATGGTATTCAAAGGTCAAAATATTAAAATTACGCTAACGAAGAATCCATCATCCCAGATTTTTCATACAGAATTTGATACCGCACAAACTCCCGTATTTTTAAATTACTTCAGAGTGGGTATTCATTGGGCAACTATTAAGCCTGATCCAAGCACGTCTTTAATTTTGGAAAGAAAACTAGCATCAAACCAGAAACAATCATTATTGTGGAACGCTATAACTCTTAATAAAACTAAGGATTTTGTAACTGAAGGAGATTTAGAATATGATTTCGTTGTTCAAAAAGGTGTTCCTCAAAGATTAATAATTTTACCTTATTTAACCACCCAATTTACAGATCCTAAAAAAGCCACCACCCAATGGCCAAATATCACTATTAATACTTTGCAAGTAAAATTAAATTCGAAAAATTATCCTCAAAAACAACTTAAAGTGAGGTTTGCTCCTATTGGAAGTATAAATACAGGTGAAGCTTATCATTTCTTTGCGGACGCCGGTGGAATGATTTTTGACCGAGGGGGAGGTAATTTAATCAGTGAAAGAGAATGGTCTGAACGATATAGAATTTATGTAATAGAATTTCCAAAAGCTGAATCTGTGTTTGATCCTAAACGTAATTGGGAAATTCAAGTAGAAATTAATTTAACTGTTCCAGGTGGAAATACAGCGTTTAGATTCTTCAATATTGTACAGTCGACTCGTAAAGCGACACTCCAAGGACTTCAAGGTAAGCTGAATTTCGAGAACTAAATAAAAATACAAAAAAAATAAAATTTTGATAAATTCTATTCGTTAATATTTATTACTCCCATAAATTATTAAAATCAGGCCATATATCATAATAAAATTTATCATTATTTTTTAGTAACTTAATCCATTTATGCAGATTATTGAACATAAATACATTGATGATATCATTTTCTTTTGGACCATCCATCATTAGAAATCCAGTTTCATTTTTAAATTTTACTTTATTTTTAGGGAACCCATCAATGTGCTTAACCATATTGTTATATATATTATTTATTCGTTGAACAACAAAACTTATTTCAACACTTTCCAAATTAAGATCTCGTATTAATTTACTTGATATGCAGCTTGGTTGTAACTGTTTTATAATTTCAATTGTTTTACCCTTTTTAAAATTTATATATATATTTTTGTACATATGTTCCATAATTTTTGATCTATTTTTAAATCTTTTATTCATTTGAGATCTTAGATATCTTAAATTGTTCTTGGAGGATAGCATAAAATTTGATGCATCCATATCTTCTAGATTGGTACAAATCAAATCTACCAGCTCTGGAAGTAAATCTATAAATTTCGCCATTGCGTTTATATATATATAATTATAGATATTTAAATAATAAAATATATAATATATAATATGGATAAGTTACCAGATGAAATAATAAAAATAATATTAAGTCATTTACATACCCAAGACTTAATAAAATGCATGTACATATCAAAAAAATTTAAAAAATTAATAGCATGTCCTTGTTCATGCTTATTATGCAAAATATTAAAAAAAAGAGTACAAATATTTGCTAATAACTTTATTGAAATTAGTGATGGGAATTTTATATTAAGATGTATGAAAAATGAAAAGTTTTATATATTAATAGTTTAGGAAAAAAGATTTTTAGGTCACCATAATCTTTTTTTTGATTAGTGGTTATACCTGTTTAAAAATCATGGTGATCTATGTAATTATAAAGTACGCCGGGTTTATTAGTTAAAACATTTTCCCATAATTTTAAATTTTTTATGTGGTATGGTATTTTTATTGGAATTTGTATGTTGGGTTTCGTAACACTCATTGCCCCCATAAAACTACTCATATTCCTAACCAAATTACCTCCAATATTACTATATATCTCTAACCCATCTACACTTATTGATGAAATTAAATTATTAATATTAAATCCAGGCGGCACACATTCATTTGTTTGAAAAATTTGATTTAATTGTTTAAAGTCATTTGTTTCTTCTTCATTACAATTTATAACACCATGTATATGTTCTAGTAACATTTTCCAATCTTTTGATTTATTATGATATTGTTTAATTAGTCTCTTAGAAATAAAATGTGGTGGAAATGTTCTCATAATATTATATATTAATTGATTTTCACAATCAAGTTGCATATCTATATATTTAGTTTTCTTTATAACTTCCCATGCGATCTCAATTCTTTTATCCAGCATATCACTAAATAAATTAAAATTAGATCTACATGTTTTCATTAAATTAAATGCTGAATCGTGATCTAATTTTCTAAAAATTAAACATTTCATTTCTGGTAAAAGGTTGGTGAAAGTCATGGTTATTGAATAAATATATTTCACCATTTGTTTAGAATGATATTCGCCATTATAGAAAAAAGAATAAAACCTTATGGAGATATTCTAATTTTTATTTTTTATATTTTTAAGAAACTAAATTTTTGGCGAATATAGAATATATTCTATCGCAATTCTTACATACCGGGTTCCATTCATTCCCATCATAAAATAATTCTGATTTACCACAACGTGGGCATGATTTATTAGAGATAAAGTCTTTTACGCGCTTTATTCTCTCATTTTCTTGTTTATCTTCCATGTTATTAATTGTCCATTGTTTTAAAATTTCTATTTTTTGGTAATATTCAAATACATCATAACTTATATCATCATATGATCTTTGAACCACTTTAGTAAATGGTATACCTAATTTTTTGGCTTCATCAAGTTTGGCTGATGCATTCTGAATATATTTAGGGGTTATTTTGATTTGGGTTTTGGAGCTCATTTTAGTTTTTTGGTTTAGTAAGTTTAGTTGTTTTTAAATAATGAATATATTTCACCATTTGTTTAGAACGTATATCGCCAATATGGAAAAAAGGGATTTTGAGAATCCCAAATATTATTTTTAAATAAGTTCAAATATTTCTATTTCTGGAAGACTATCATAATAATCTGTCATATCATTTAACATTTGCATACCAGTATTCGGGCAAATATATGAAAAATTATTTTCA
>SDBT01019327.1_pt1 | contig 10680 bp, 9 predicted proteins | sample 2277101 | NCBI WGS metagenome assembly SDBT01 (sample SAMN10404973, study PRJNA504765) | marine sediment metagenome | isolation source: marine sediment core GS10_PC15, 103 cmbsf | place: Arctic Ocean: Southern Knipovich Ridge | collected 2010
GGTAAGCCAGGTGACCTCATCATTCCTATAAAGATGAAGAAGAACAGTGTGCCAGAAAACATCGCCCAGACTGACGACTCTTCCGTTACCATTTTCCACAAGTTCCGAATAGCCGGTCTTTATGATAAGTACCTTTCGCATAAGGCGTTCTCCATCTCCTAATTACTTTTTCAGTTCGATAATGTGTGCGATGCTAAATTCAAAAACTTCCCTAGACTCACAAAAGTTTTACAGTCAGCGACCAACTTCTGGATATTTTTTCCTCACAAAAGCAAAATTTTCCTTATCACTCTCCCCTCGCTATTCCGAGAGGCAGACTTTATTCTCTTAAGATTTGCTTTCATACGCCTCTTCTATATACATATTTATCGGCAAAATTGAAAGAATACTTTACACTCATGAAGGTGAGATTTATACCAACGTAGATCTTACCCCCCTAATATCCAGTTTGAGGCGAAAAGTAGGTCAATTCTCAATTATCCCGACCATCCATTCCTAAATGCTCCTTCACCAGAGCCTCAATATTCATGTCCCGAGTCTAAATCAAACCAACTTGCTAAAGCAAATGTAGTGATACGGGGCTCCCCACAGATTTCGTACAAATTTTGTAGAGTGATACGCAGATATCAAATCGTCCAGTTGGCAGCATTTTACCGCATTATACAGACTCTTCATCTCCTGATTAAAACGCAACAATCTCAAATCTTTGCTCTTGCCCAGATACTCATCCAGAACGAATGGATACAACATCGAATCTATAGAAGAATTGAGGGTTGTGGTATATCTTGAAATTCGTGCCATCAATTCAGAAACTGAATCAACGACTTCGAAAGTTGCACTCTCAATTTCTTCATTTGATGGAGGAAGTGCAGTCAAGAAGAAAGGAAAAATCCTGCTCCAGTTATCTAAAATGCTTTGATGGCGGCTTTTCTTGTCAAGAACATTCTTGTACCAGGTAAAGTGGTCAATTGAAGCCCACTTAGGCGAAGAGGAATAAAATTCACAGCCTATACTTTCTACTAATGGGAGGAGCTCGGGATAGCTCCAGCGGGTCGCGGAGCTGACAAATGGGTTAACCAGCGTGTCTTTCCACCACACCTCGAAAGACCTTGAACTGTTCAGTCTCGCAAAGTCCTGTTCGTACAACCACCTGGCAAGCTCTAATGAATCTTGACTGTAAACATTGTCGATTTTTCCCAGCTGACATGCTCGCCACAAAATCATCCGCTTTGTCATCTCAAGTAGACAGCCATACCGATCACCAAAGGAGATAACAGCCAATCCACCTGGCCTCAGGAATGTGCTGATTTTTTGAACCATTTGGTCGCGATTTGGCAACGTACCCAAGAATCCCTCAGCAAGCACAATATCATAAAGTGTCTTGGATTCAAAACTCTCGATAGTCTCTTGCACCAATCTGACGATGTGTTTCTCAAGGTCAAATTTTTTGAATAGTGTTTTAAGTCGCGGCAATACCTGTCTGTTCGGCTCCACCAGTGTGAGGTTCGCACCAACCGAGGCGAGAACCAATGCATTTTCCCCCGAGTTACAACCGAATTCGAGTACCGAACGACCACTGAGGAGAAAAAGTGGAATACCCAAATGTCTTTCATAAAGGCTGCCACGCTTGCCGAAGTGCGACTCCCAGGTACTCTGATTTTCCACTGCAATTGGTACGGGATTGAAGTGGTTTTGCTGGTAATACGCCAAAAGTGATGTGGGCAGGATCACTTTGCTTGGACTTGTCTGCAGCTTATGTGTTTGTATCACGATATACCTCCCCCTCGAATATTATGTAATTATCTAATAGCTATACCTGCATCGTCAGTTCTCTCACAATCTGCTACGGTAACCATTTTTCCTTTAAAAGCACATAAGGACCGCCACCAGTTATGCGAGACAAATACTAGGATTTCAGATACTATTTTCTTTACCCTCATACTTTCCTTGGTCTATCTACAGCGGAAACTATACCGTAATTTCCTTGTAGATTGATCGTTTCCAAAATTTCACGATAATATGATTAGAATGAACCGAAATAAGTCGCCTCACAGCGCCAGGTTGAAATTTTGTCTTTTGCTGATGCGGTTTTCTGAAATCAAATGGCAAACAGAGGTTAACTACCCCACTTCTCTAATTCTCAAACGACTATTTCACAAATCCTTCTTATTATAACCTCCTATCTTAACGGTTTAAATAAGATTATTGCCTTTCAAATACCTAATCACCTTATCAGTACACTCTTGTATAGTTTCCTTGTCCGTTTTTAGTTCAATCTCTGGACTGTCCGGCGGCTCATAGGGATCAGAGATTCCAGTGAAGTTTGAAATTTCTCCCTTTCGAGCTTTCTTGTATAATCCCTTGGTATCACGCTTCTCGCAGACCTCAAGAGGGGCATCACAGAAAATTTCTATGAAGTTGGTAACCTCTTTTCTAATTCTGTTTCTTATCTTTCTATAAGGGGAAATAAACGAACAGATCACTCCTACCGTCTCTCTACTTAAAAGTTTTGTAACATGGGTAACTCTTCTAATATTTTCGTCTCTATCTTCTTTGGAAAAACCTAAATCAGTACTCAGGGATTGACGAACAACATCCCCATCTAATCTTTCTAATTTTAGCCCCTTTTGCTGCAAAATCTCATAAACCCTATTGCCTACAGTGGTCTTGCCAGCTTGGGATAAGCCAGTGAACCATAAAACAAAACCTTTTTGACTTGATACTTTTTTGTGCCTACCATCGACTAAAATATTGTGACTCTGGGCTAAGAAACTGTAAACTTCTGGTCTAATAATATAAGAAGGGGGGATCTCCTTCAATTTAATTTGCTCTCGCAGTCGGGTTCCACTAAAGGAAATTTGCTCCTGGGGGGGGCATTGATCTAAAAAGGTGTGTATTTTTTTGGACCGATAGTACACTACTTCTGGATACTTCAAAATAGTAATACCAATTTCCTCTTTGGAAAACTCCTCGAAAATGTTTTGTGCATCAAAAGGCCCATAATAGCTGCCAACTCCAGCATGGTCTCTACCCACAATAAAGTGAGTACAGCCGAAATTTTTTCGGATGAGGGCATGAAAGATAGCCTCTCTTGGCCCTGCATACCTCATCTTCAAAGGAAGAATCCCTAAGAATACTTTTTCCTTGGGATAATACTTATTAATCAAAATCTCGTAGCTTATTAGAATATACTCATCTCTGAAGTCACCGGCCTTTTTCCTTCCGATAACTGGTTGGATAAAAAGCCCGTCCACTTCTTTTAAAGCGGTTTGTTGCAGAAACTCATGGCCTCGATGGGGTACGTTTCTGGTTTGAAAGGCAACAACAGTCTCCCACCCCCTTTGCTGAAATACTTCTTTTGTTTGTTTGGGAGAAAAATTGTATTCTGGAAAAACTTCGCTATCATTATCTAGCAGCTTAATATCTCCGCCAATTAAGAGCTCTTTCATCTTATGTACATCTTCCACTCCAGGATGGTTCCGATCCTTGGTGCCAAAGACTTCTTGGACGAAGACATCTTTGTTATAAGCATAAACCTCGATATTTTCTAATAAGGCAACTGGTTTTTGGTGATCATCAACCAGAAGAATGTCTCTTTCCTTTTTTATCCCCTGATAGTCTATTTTCGTGATATCTAAGACAATAGGAATAGGCCAAACCGGACCATCAGAGAGACGTATGTGTGATACAACCGATTGAAAATCTTCTTTTCTTAAAAAACCGATTAAGGGGGAATAAACACCCCTTCCTATATTTTTTACATCTTTCACCTGCTCCTTATCCAGGATTAGTCTCTTGAACTCATCAATATTTTTCAAAATTTCCTCTCTTTGCCGCGATGACAAACACCTATTCACTAATTTTCCACCGTGAGCAAACATTTTTTGACACCTCCTTGTACTGGGTTTGGTAATTTCCTTATTATTTCACTATGAATTGCCTTGTTACCGGCAACAATCCCATTCAGATTTCTTATCTGGGGCCGATTATAGATGAAATGCTCTCCCGTCAAATCCATCACTTCTCCCCCTGCTTCCTTCAGAACGATTTCTGGAGCACAGATGTCCCACTGGCAGGTTTTGTTGCTGAAACTTATATAACCATCGGCTTTCCCCTCAGCAATTAATCCCAGCTTAACCCCAATACTACCCATATGAATTACCTGCGTTATTCTATTACTGGCGAGAAAGGTTCTTTCCCAATCACTAAAATGAGATTTGCTAACCACCATACAGGCATCAGGGAGATGAGTAACCTTTGAAGCCTCTAATTTTCTTAAAGGTTCGTCACCTTCTTTCACATAAGCCCCGTTTCCTTTTTCCGCAAAGTACATCTTATCGCCAACAGGTTGATAAACTACCCCTACGATCGGTTCTCTTTCACAAACTAGCGCCACCATGATAGAGAACTGGCCAGTTCTATCTAAGAAATCTCTAGTCCCATCCAAAGGATCAATTATCCATATTTTTTCTTTTTTCAGCCGAGAAAGGTCATCTCTGCTTTCCTCGGAAAGAAACCCGTAGCTATATTTTCTTAGACCTGATAAAAAATTCCCTGTGATGCAAGATCAGCTTGTGTAACAACTGACCCATCTTCTTTCTCATAGACTTTGGGTGCTCTTTGGTAAATCTCTAAAACCTTTTCCCCAGCCTTTCGTACCAGCTTAATAATCCGTTTTAACTCTGTATTCATTCTCTAAAAATCCAGTTCTCCCTACCAGCTCATTGTGTATAGGAAAATTCGATGTTGCATAGCACCGAAGCCCTACTTGTTCTATTCCATCCCATCAAAAAGCTTTCGATATGGCAAAGGTTTTTTTCTTACCTTAGATCCACTATTGATTGCCGACTCAGTTCTATTCATGAAACGTCCTCCACCTGACAACGCACTCCTATACCAACACCAAAGAGATAATGGGCCATTTTGTGGAATCCGGTGTGGACTACTTGGTCATTCTTAATTTTGAAGATTTATCTAAACCCGGGTTATTCTCTCACGCAGCACGTAGTAGTAACCCCGGCCGTAGCTTGCGGTACTCGCACAGGCCATCCGGTAGACCAGCAGTGTTGCGTTTTCATAATACGGCCAAGAATAGGACGCGTCCGGGTGAGACCCACCCGTTCCACAAAATGCTCTATTTCAACGTTGATCGCGTAAATCTTTTGTTGAGTGGCCAACGCCACGGGTAACCACTGTCTGATTAATTATCATAATTAGCTTAGTGTTAATCTAGACATTTTTTTAATGCTCTTTTTTTGCAGCACAACTTAAAACCGATGGACATAAATTCGAATTAAAGGTTCATATAGTCATAATTACTTCCCTTTTTGACGGTAATCAGAACAGTCGTATTGCGATAGTATTTCAAAAATTTTCTGATATAAGCGACGTATTTTTGCAAGGGGCAATAATTCTTCAAGTTCTCGTTTTCCCTTTTCCCTTCCAGAAAGACATAGCTGCATCTGGTATTGAAAGCACGTAGCATCCGTTTCAATTTATGATACGAGATAGGGAAAATATATTTTTTGTAAAAATATGGATTTCTACCTGCCAGGATGAGGAACAGGACGCCCAATGGTTTAGGTAATAGGTTTGGAAAAAAGTCCAATCCGTAGTGAGGCTCTCGAAAAAAGATCCTATTTGGGATCAAAATATAGATATACCCACCATCTTTTGTAACTCTTATCATCTCGTTTAGACAAATACTGGGGTTAATAACGTGTTCGAGAACATCTAAGCACACGCAAATATCAAAATAGTTGTTTAAAAAGGGCAACTCCTCAGCTGGTGCATGGTGAATACGTTTTTGACCAATCCATTGGTTCCCTAAATCGCATAGATGTTTACTGCTATCAACACCAACGGCGTCATATCCCCCGTTTATAAGGCCTTTCAACACTTGTCCAAAGCCACAGCCTACATCCAGCACACTAGCATTCTCCTGCAGATTGTAATAATCCCGGAAGCGCCTGACAGTAGCCTGCCAGAAGCGAGGGTGGTAGGAATAACCACCATAGCCATATAGGCGATCACCATCGAAATATTCCTTGTCAAACTGGCGCGCAATTTCTCGGTGTTCTTCGGTAACCAACTTACCGCGCTCGTCAATCGGACGTTTCGAGTGCGGATACAGATCCAGCAAGTTTACCTCCGCCATTTATCGCTTACCTCCTTTACGAGTGTAGTCAAAGTGTGTAACCCAAACGCTCAAATAATGTACGAGCTTCTTGATACACCCTTCTTTGGAGATCCAAAGGCCAGTTCTTATAGTTACCTGAGTTCGGTTGAATATTTTCATATCTTGACATCTTTGGATCTTCGAAACCTGGATTATGTTTAAATTCATTATAATTCAAAATTGTTTCTTCCCATGGTTCGTCTAAAAACTCAAAAACTGGTTTCAATACCTGCCTTGGCTGAGTTGTAAGGTCTTCATATTTTAGAAGATAGAAGCGTTCTTTGACCTTGTCTTTAAAACGCAACAATTTTGAATTCTGGTCACGCCAAAATCTAACTGTTGCAATAGGCTTTTCAATTCCATCAGTCAAGTATGGTCTTAGAACACCCCAGTCGAAGCCATATAGCGAATATGCTACATCAAGACCATGTCTTATTATCCCAATATACAACACCTCTTTCTTGAACATAAGGTCAATTGTATCCAGATGATTCACGTAGTGAGGTGTTTTGTCAACCCATCGTTGTTTTCCTTTGGATTTCGCATAATTTTCAAAGAAATACGCCGAAAAAATTCGCATCTGTTCTAATACATCTGCTTTAGTAAAACCCATATCATTAAAGCTTTTAATGCATCGTTCAACTTCATAGACTCCTGCAAGTTTAACAATAAAACTCGATTCCGGAGGACAGGCAATGTTTGAGTGAGAATCCAAGATTCTTCTCATCAGTGATGTACCAGAACGCTGACAACCAAGGATAAAGATTGGTGGCTTTGAATTAGATGTCATGGAATATCTCTCCTAAATGCTGTCTATCTGCCTCGGTCATCAAATTCATAGACAAAGCTACCTCATTGTAAATTGATTTTGTCTCCACTCGTAGTACCAGCTTCTGTTACTCAATAACGCTCTCTATGAAGCGATTTCCTTTCCCAATCTCTGGGACCACTGGTGGGTGGCATAGAACAAGTAGAACAAAGAGGATACAAATTTCGGTATCCCGCCACTAGATTCTTTACGATGATTAGGCGCTTTTCAGAATACCAAATCTCTTTAATGGGTATTTCGAATGCATTGCCAAGATCAAATTGCCCCTTATGGTCTTCACAGCACAGAGCTACACAACCGTCGTACTGGATTAACAGTCGTTCAAGAGGACGGTGACAGGCACCACCTAGATATGTTCTCTCTTTGTGCGTCATTCGTGGATCAAAAGGAACGGCAGTTCTGGGAAAAGCTCCACCTCTATCCAACCCTATTTCATTGGGGGAGAATTGCGGAATTACGGAGAAAAATACTCGGGTACCCCCCAATCGCTTATACCAGAACTCCTTTTCTTGCTCGATTTCCTCCTTCGTCATCGAGTCGTAGATACCGATCACAATATGTTCGAAAACTTTGGCTGCTTCTCTACTCAAAGTTTTATCTCGTCGGAAAAGGTCCCCGTTCGTATTCATTACAGGGAACATCTCTCGCTTCCGGATTTCCCATGCTATTTCGACCACCCTTTTGTCGAGAAGGGGTTCACTTAGATGGTGATTAGAGACCCGTCCCTTATAGCCCATAGCTTGGGCTTGATCAAGGATATCTAATAGCTTACCGCTAGGCACTTGTTTAATTATTCGATTCCCATTCTTCTCAAAATATTTACCTGAGGTATCATATGTTCGAGGGCAAAACCAGCAAGAACGATTACAATTCGATTGTAGCTCCAGAGTTAAGTCGTCGAAAAGCTTGAAGTACGTCTCCATTTTTATTTCTCCTTTGGACAATACTTTATTCAATATTTCTTAAGAGAAGCTGTTTGCTCTTAGGTAGGTGCTCACGCTTGATGGGAGCAATTAATCCGATCCCATCCCGGACTGCCTGCACCCGTCAACAAGAAGACCGACGCCAACCCCAAATATGTCAATGCCATCTTAAGTCAGCACATATGCAACGTTCTCTAAATAAAGATAACTCTATCGAGTTAAGGCCGATTCCACCTTAAGGATACTGTCAACTATATCTTGAATATCCGTGTCTGAAAATCTCTCATTCAAAAGGATGTTAAAGGTTCTATTCCTAAAATCTATTGCATTGGGGGTCTTCTCGTTATGTTGCAAATATTTCTGTACCCATTTCCATTCAGACACCACATATTCATAATGGGGATTAATCCAGATACCTTCGGCCATTACAGCCTCTGCGAATTCTTTTTTCGATACCTTCAATTTGTCAACAGCGACTTCAACAGTATGAAAAAACACCGATGGTTCGCACTCAGGTTCTGTACGGCAGGGAAACACCACCGAAGATTCTGCTTCAAGAAATTTATTTATCTTTCTGACAATTTCATAGCGCTTCACAATTGTTTCTGGGAGTCGAGAAAGTGTTGAAATACCGATGGCGCATGATAACTCATCAAGATTGAAATTCAACGCAGGAAACAAAAATTTAGTAGGATTTCCCGGATTAAAACCAGAACTGTGAAACGGCTTACCCCTATCGGCCAACGAGCGGACTAACCAATAATAATCTTCGTTTTGCGTATAAACAATACCTCCGCACCCACCAGTTGCATGGTTCTTAGAAAACATAGTCGAAAAAGCGGCAACGTCCCCGAAACGCCCAACTTTCTCCCCTTTGTATAGAGCACCATGAGCCTGCGAACAATCTTCGATTATCTTGATTCCTCTGGAATTTGCTATTTCTAGTATTGGCGCTATATCAATAGGATGTCCGCCGATGTGGCTTAAAACTGCAGCACCACTATTCGGAGTTAACGCTTTTTCGAACTCATCTGGACCGATGTTAAAGTTATTTGGCTGAGAATCCGCAATGACTACGTTCATACCTTGAATTATGATAGGCGCAACACTACCCGGGTCAGTAACAGGAGAAACAATAACATCACTTCCCGATGCAATGTTGAGAGATAATAGCGCAAGATAAACAGCAGCAGTTCCAGAAGACACGGCATCGGCAAATCCTCCGCCTTGAAACTCACAGAATTTGTCTGTATACAGCTTTTCATATTTACTTTGATAGCCAAAATCTTTTCCTTCCCGCCAACTATCTTCGAAAACTCTTCTGATAATATCTAACTCATTCTCACCAAAAAGCTTTCGATATGGCAGAGGTGTTTTCCTTACCTTAGATCCACCATTGATTGCCAACTCGGTTCTATTCATGGAACAGCCTCCATCTGACAACGCATTCCTATACCAATACCAAAGAGATAATGGGCCATTTTGTAGAATCCGGTGTGGACTACTTCGTCATTCATGGAGAAGATGAAGGAGTGCACAAAAAACTGATCCATAAGTTGCTTCAGAGTAATATTACTTTTCAAATTAATGTGAGGGCTTGCGCCAGGTTCAGATGCATATTTGCGAGCCTCAATATTCGGCGTGCCAATGATAAGGATTCCGTCTCTTGCTAGGCATCTACAAATGTTAGTTGCAAAAGCATTTTCTTCTTCGAGTTTAACATGTTCAATGACATCGATTGAAAAGGCAGCATCGAAAGTCCTATCGGGTACAACATTGATCATATCCATTGTGTGGAACTCAATATTCCTCAGGGCAGAGAGTCTTTCCTTGTTACCCTCAATTAGCTTGCTTTCGCAATCCACACAGAATAAATGTTTGACGGATTGAGCAACGACAGGAGACCCAAAAGCATCACCACAGCCCACCTCGAGCACTGAGGTTTTTCCTTGCAACAACTTAGCGCAGAACTTATATCTAGAAAGAGCAAAAACCATATGGTTTGGATCGGTCAATAGAGCATAGGATGTTCGCGGACCAAGCTTGATCGAAGGTGTATATATTGTCTTATCCACATGCAATCTTGTAGAAATATCGTCTCTCCCTATTGCCTGTGGGTAAGCTCCCTCCAAAAGCAACCTGTTAAGTCGAATAAGATCTTCACTCTGTGGATCTTGCTCGGTCAATCTCTGAGCCTCCTTTGTTAACACCACCTGTGCGAAGCGTTGCACATTAGTGAGAAGATGAGGGTCCCCAAGTAGCCGATTAAATTCATCAATTAAGGCTCTCTGAAGTGCTTTGGACGGAGGGCTGCAGCCATCGTACTCATGCAGCAATTGCTGTGTATTGGAGGAGAATCGTCCTCGGAGATATTGGGACACGGGATCGTAGACATTTTGCAGTTTTGCTGCTAGACTGGCTGAATTTTTGAGATCACCGGCACAAAACATTGAGGAACCAGACATATTATCCTCCATTTTATATTACTCTTCCCATGTAGACCCGCAATATTTATTGTTTAAAACACCCCTACCATTCTTAGTTATTATACAAACTCTAAATGTTCTTTATCTGCATTTAAGTAGTCTAGAATAAGTTTATTTTTCGCATTTGCTACGCAATGGTGGTCGCAATGCACGAAAGGATTAATTTTGAAGAACTTATTCTTACCTGAAAACCAAAAATCTCTAAATCTCTGATTTTTTATGGAACCAATTAATCCTTCACCAAGGTTGTATGCTTTATCCTGA
>SDBT01019328.1_pt1 | contig 10680 bp, 15 predicted proteins | sample 2277101 | NCBI WGS metagenome assembly SDBT01 (sample SAMN10404973, study PRJNA504765) | marine sediment metagenome | isolation source: marine sediment core GS10_PC15, 103 cmbsf | place: Arctic Ocean: Southern Knipovich Ridge | collected 2010
GTGGCATCCACTGAAGCTTACGCCCTGACTGCATGTCCCCTTCCAGGAAGCGTTCAACTTCCATAGTCTGGTACGGCCTCAGGATAAATTTTCTGTTACCACTGAGAGATTCTCCATCGACGAAGATTTGGAACGCACGTCTTTTACCCATCTGGTTCTTGACGACGATCTTGTATTCTTCCCCGTAAGGAATCTCCACACGGTGATCCTCACCACATGGGTATTCGTCCCCGTTCAGGCGGACAATACTTGCGGTGAAGGTTGCGTTGTTAGAACTACTCATAGCGTTCTCCTTTTCAAAGTTGGGTGACCGACTCTTTGTCGGAGTCGCCAACCCCCAGGTCATGCCTGAAAGCCAACGATTTTCTACCCTATCAACGGATAAGAAGACGCAAAGTAGAGTGTTATGTCAAAGAGCTATTTGAACACCTCGGGGATCTTTAATCCCTTTTGGCTTACATCAATTCTCTCGTCAACAATCTGGCGCTCATACCTCTTAGCTACTTGCTCAATGTCCCTTTGGAGTTCTGGAGAAAGCTGAGAGTCTCGTAACGTAACCCAGTCTTTACCTGGTCCATAGCCTCGACCAATCCCCTTGAATGTTAGTACCCGTAACACAGGTTGGTCCAGCTCCTGAAATGTATATGCCCCCCCTGAGAATTGAGCTGGGCCTGTTCCCTGATTAGGATCCTGTGGGGCTTCAGGGGTTGTCTGTGGTTGTGCCTGTGGTTGTGTTGGGGGCTGTGGTGGTGTCGGCGCCTGTGTCTCAGTCTCATCGAACTCAAATTGAGCATATGATGCCTTACCACTTTTTGACAACTTACCAAACACCAAACAATTACCACGGTTCAGGGCAATCTGGTAGAGGTTCATTACCCGCCAACCCTGTACGATTGTTTCATTAGGATTAATATCTGTCCCCATTGTCTGGGTAAGACGTTCGAAGAGTTGTTGCTGAGTTAAGCCCCCCGTATCCCATGTCTTATCCGGTCCTCGCACGTTTTGTGCCTGCTGGAGTACCATAATTGCTTGTTGGGGATCGGTGTACTTAAAAATTGCAGCTTTGGCAGCAGCACCAAATAATGTTACCAGCTGATTGTAGCCACGAACAAATTCTTGGGGGTTTTTAGAGGGGGCGCGTGCTGCTCTCCACCGAGATATTACAGCATCCAGAACCTCAGTCTTGGTAATAGCACCGTCTCCGCCCGCAAAGGAAAAAATGGTAGCCATAGTTGCGTCATTTAACTTAGCAGCTTTACCCAGATTGACCATATCCTGTACTGTAAATGGATCTGTGTTGGATGGCTGTCCCAATAGAATACCACGGGCGTTGGGGTAGGTCTGTTGGATGTACTCCTCCAGATCCGCTTCCTGTGCCCGCACATATGTACGTGGAAATTTGAACATTACAGCTTAATCTCCAACTCCTTAGCCGTGGCGTAGAGAGCATCCTCAGATAATTTATGCACATCAATAGCACCCGTCTGGATACCAAGGACAAGCATCTCTGTATCGGAGAGTTTTTGAATATCAACTAACTGGAGGGACCCATCTTCCGTCGTCGCTATCTTCTCCAACATCTGCCCTTTAATATACGCAGGATTTGCCACAACTGATAACTCAAAAAACGATAAATCTTTATTTATTTCAAATGCACGAGCCGTAATCATACGGTTGGTGCTGCCTTCGAGCACATCCCGGACATCTCGATCGGTTGACAGAATTTTTGGTAGCCACTCCGGACGGATGACTTTTGCTGTAATCAGCTGACGATAATCTCTGGCTGGAATCAGGTGGGTGCCGCCCTTAGCATATTGAATATGGGCACAATACTGGTGCTCATAGTGCGCCTGGTTTCCACATGCCGTACATATTGAATGGTCGATGTTAGTTCCCATCGAGCAGGCAAGGTGCTGGTTGGAATCAACCATCCGCGAGATCCGTGGAGATAACTGACGATCGATCGCCATTAAGACTTCAACGCTCCCATCCGCCTGGTTGTCCATAGCCAAGACCTTCTGCCGTTCTTTTGACTCAAAGGAGTCAAGCTCAGCATACCGACGTCCCCGAAACTCGTCTGGGAGGTGAAAGGAGTTCAAAAAGGCACCGGGAAGTTCCCCAATAGCGTTCTCAATACTGTGGGAGGAATGTTCTATGAATGCTTTCTTCCCAATAAAACTCTGGTACCCCTTACCAGGACGACTGTCTTCGAAGTCCTCATAAGGAAATCCATCCCAGTTGTTGTTGGGGCCATCAATCTCCAGGTTACCAATTGCTCGAAATCGAATGTAGTGAAACTCCGGATTGTATTCGGTAATTTTTTGTACCTTCGACGCAAACTTCTGATAGGCGCCCTTTGGGTCCGGGCGGTTACCATCGAGTTTGCAATCCCCCATACACACACCTTCGAAGTGGATGGTACCTCCAATGACATTCTTCTCCATTTATTCTGCTCCCAACAATCTAATTTGTGCTTCCAATAGTTCTCGCTCTATTGGGTCAGTTGTTGCGTGTAACCTTTCAAGTAGCTCATCTACACTAACATTCTGTTGTAGTCTGGTGAGGGCGTCAGCATCCTCAGCGACCTCAGGCCCCTCAGCAACCGGTATGCCCCCAATTTCATTAAAGTCACCATATTCTTCCTGAAGCAAGTTGTTAATAATTTGGTTGAACTTAGAAAACTCAGCATCATCCTGTCGGATACGCTCCGGAAGAATAGTTTCAGTGTATTCAACAATTGCGTCCTGAATAAACTGACCCCGATGATCTTTTAACACCTGTTCAGCATCAACACCGGGATAGTCACGACGCATCATTCGCGTATAACCTTTGAGAGAAAGGGCTACCATCATCAAGAACATACTGCGCCAAGACTCATCATCCACATTAACCCCCCACCACATGTTTCGCTGCTCATGCTCGTCTTCGAACCGGTCTGCTATACGCCTCAGTGTCTGCGAAGGAGTACCGTGGGCCCGCAATCTCTTGATACGTTCTCGGTAGTTACGGCTGGCAAGTCCCGTCGGGATGTCTTGCTCTCTACGCTCTTCCAAACGCTTCATATCCTCAATCCGGCGTCGTCGTTGGGGGTCCTCAATCAGTTTACGAACCTTTTTCTCTTCCTTAGTCTCTTTCATAAAACTCTTGAGAGCCACATCAATATCAACTACCCACATCTTGTCTACTGGTAAGAAGTCAACATGATAGAAGTCACGGAAGTTAGGGTCACGGACATCTTCGTATTTTCCACCCATCCGATGGGCGTTACCATCATAGATTCGTAGCCACGCCTCACGAAGAGCTTCGGGGCGTAGTAGTGGAGATCCCCCCTCACTCCATACCCGCATTTTTTCAGTGAGTTGTTCATCATGAGTGAGGGCATCCAACCATGCTTGGATATCCTCGGGGGGTTGTAGTTCCCCCGCCTCATTACGTAATCGTTTGTCATGGTTGTTGTGTAGTTGTTCGGCAATCCATTCTGTGTCAATATTCTCTGAGAACTCCCGCGCTTCACCAGGATTAGTCAAACGCATCTGGCGTTTTAGTTGAGACCATCGATGGAGGATTGTCATGGAGTGGGGGATCCAGATTGTTGTTGCCCCCTCCTCCTTAGCCTGCTTGAGTGCCTCATACGCAAAGAACCGGTACCAATAGCTATAACGATTGGCCACCGTAGCTTTCTGATCAGCGGGTAGCATGTCACTACTTGCTACATCACTTTGCATCTCCAGGAAACACCAGATGTCATCAGTAACCTTCTCAACTCGAATCCAACCCAGTGCGTTACGTAGGTGGTTATGATTTTCAGCTGTATCCCGTACTGCCTCCACAAACTCCGGGTCTTCAAACGGGGAGAACCGCGGGTACATTACATAGGTGTTATCCGCACGCGATCGGTTTGCTGCAAGGTCTCCGGGGTTGCTGGAGAACAAGTTATACTTAAAGTCAACAAGAGTATATGGGAATGGAGATTTGATATTTAATTGTTTAACTTCCTCAGAATCTGTTATCATCTGTTGAAGTTTGTCCCGTAACATTACAACAGAGTCCATAGTCCACAATGCTGGAAGGATTTCCCCCTCAATATTTGCTTCCAACTCGACAAAGTCATTAAGGAATGTGCCCACCAAATTGTTCTGACGCATTATTTTATTGAGGTGTTCTCCCTCAATGGATTTAATATCAGACTCCTTAATAACATCGAGAGCTTTTGTCAACCCATCTATTGCTCTTCCTAAAATCCGTGCGACCTTCTTATCCCCACCACCAACAACAAAGGAATCTTTCAATATTTCATACTTCTCATCAGAGGTGTTCTCCTGAGGCCAGGTGCTACCCATAAACCCAAGAGCCGCTCCACGAGTAACTGACATCCGTTGGATAATAACCTGTTCCGGAGTTAACTTCGGCTTAACTTCCTGAATAATTGCTTCAGCCTGTGCTTCTTCTGCTTCTTCATCAACCTCACCCTCTACCTCTGGTTCTGGTTCGATGGCGAAGTCTTCCCCCGTGCCACCCCACAGTTGTGGGGACATACGAATATGCTGCATGGCCTGACGCATATCACGAGCTTCCTGTGCCAGCTCGACTTCAGCATCATATGTGTCGACCGTCATAGTCGCTGTGTGAATTGCCTTAGCAACCTGCGCAACCGGGTGTTGTTGGATACCGGGCTGGTTAACCAATACTGTAAGTTCTGTGTCAGGGAAGTATTTCTGCTTAAGCTGTTCGAAGAAGGTCCAGAAGATCAACCGCTCCCCAATGGAGTTTTTACTACCAATCAATTCCGCAACGGTTTTGTGCTGAAGATAGAACGCCCCCAAATCCTGAATACCAGCAGCCTGTACATTCTCGGCGGTTACTTGGTCCAGGAGGAATTCCTTGTTGTCCCCCGGATCCAATTCGGTCTCGGTAACTACCCAGCTCGGTACTCCAACAAAGAACCCTTGAAGATCCGTAGCCAGATACGCCTCATATGCCTTCCGACGAATACTGGTGTCATCATTAGCCGGACCAATCTCCTTCAATACCTGAATTGAGTCCAACGGTACGCTGTCCTGCCGGTGTACCTGCTCCATTACAGTGGGGTAAAGATCGTCAACATACTGCATCAGCTGGGCAAACCGTTGGTACCCAGCAACCTCAATATCACGCAGTGGGTTGTCCTCTTCCGGGACTGGCTCTGGTGTCTGATCAAACGTGTACTTCAGGAAGGTGTAGAGGTACTTTGCACTCTCTGGGTATTCAAAGAAGATCCGTTGGATTGCCACCATTCCCCGCCTGGGGTTTGCCTGCCAGATTTCCCATACGATCGGAAGAACGTGCGCGTGGTGCCCGGCCTCGGCAACCTCGATGAGCTCATTGAGCCCGGCGTTCATCTCCGTCATATTGAATGGCTGTGCGTACTTAAACATACTTATTCCTCATCTCCCCAACTGGCGGGTGAGAGGTTTGCAAAGGGTACGGGAATAGTAATAGCGTGCTCCAGGTTAAGTGGGGTGTTCAATTGCTTGTAACGAGCCCAGAACTCTTCCCCCATGACCTGTATAACGTCTCCCGGAATTATCTTGACAACAAGGTTCTTTCCCATTATACCATCGTCTCCCATTGCCGTCTGTCCCGTAGAGCGTACCGGCAGGCCTACAAATAACTTGATTGGAGACCCCGGCTCATTGGAGACATAGTAATCAGCAATCATAAGCATTTTACCCTCACTAATATCTTCCATTGCAAATCGAATCATTAACTACATCCTCTACGATGTAAAATACTGTGCCAGACCAGTGCGCAACTCTATCTCTGGATACGCCTCTAGCTCTTCAAGATAATCTGTCTCCCGAGCATCACTACTATACCATCCTGGTGTTGCCAACTCTGGAAGGCTAATATTATTTTTGAGAAGAAACCTACCCCAGTGTGCTTTGTTCTCATGGATCTTCTCAACTGTCATCTGTGTACGAAGAAACTTATCCGCCTCTTCCATCAGTTTACTAATGGGGTGTAAGTTGGGTGAATAATAATCATCATATCCCCATATCCAGGCTACAGCACCTAAACCTGTATCGTGAGTAATATGGAAACCACTATCATTATCGTCACGCTCTTCTATCATGAACTCGATCTCCCAAAGAAGCGCAGCTTTATCTGGGTCTAAAACTTTCGGCATCCGGGGGGACAGTGAAGGTGGTCCCTGGGCGGTATGGGAGGCTGTCACCCCCGGTGTCGTATAGTGTTTAATGAACTCTATCAAGAGTTGTGATTCAGTGGGTTTGGGTTTGGGGTTGTCACCCCAATCATCATAGTCAAGCGCGTCGTACCAATGCTCTGGCTCAAAAGCATTCTTAACACCCTTAAATTCCTCATTAGCCAATTTCATAAAGTGCTGAATAGACATCAAACTCAAGTCTTCCTGCATTCCACCAGACTCAAAAGTGGCCACAACCCCAAGATCCTCATCAACAACAACCTCGTAATTGAAATCTCCCTCAGGGTGTCCCCAATGCCAATACATAAATGATGCAGCACTCTGCGGCTCTACAATTGGCCTGCGGAGCAACAGTTGAAGCATCCCCTCATCCTCAGCAAACCGCAACAGCATTAAAACCTGATTTCAACATTCGCCAACGGGTGGTTGACAATAGCAGCTGTCTTCTTCAATGATGGAACTGGAATAGGGCGAGGACGAAACCCCGAAGTTCTCCGACGCAGGGCTTTGTCTATCTGGGGGATCTTGTCCGCGTTTGCCTGGGGCGCCTTCCCAAGCTCATTACGAAGGTCGAGCAGCTTGTTGGTTGTCATATTATCATAATCCAAGCTCTGAAACATCTCCTGTGACTGCTCGTATACTTCTCGGTCCGGCTTTTCCCCACGTAAGGACTGTTGTGCACGACCTGCATAATCCTTTAGTTCCCGAGCTGTAGCCTCCATCAGTGGGCGATTGAACTGAATTGTAGGATCCAGGTCACTGACAATCTCAAAAACTCGTGTAGCTGTCATATGCTGGAGTTCTACTTCAATGTCTGTGGAAGTCTGGTGTAGATGGTCGAGGACATACTGCATATACTGATCGACTCCACCCGATCGCTCTAATTTCCGAGCACGGGCTATAACGTCCCACACTTTAATTGGAAAAATTTCGTCCGTATATTGACGTCCAATCTGGTAGTCCTCTACCAGCTGCTTCATATACTTAGTGTGTTTCTCAACCACGATTTCGAATTCTGTCTGACTATTTGTGATCTCTCGATTCATCATCCCCACCCAATGTTCCTCCTCCTGGACGAGCATTATACCAACAACTCGGGGAAAAATTGAGGACTGCCACTCATCACTAAACCACCAAATAAGACCAAGTACCCAATCATCTTCAAGCTCTGCTGAGTCTATTATGTTATAAGAAGAATTTTTGGGGAAGGGCATTTACCACCTCAATTGGACATACTTATAGACCACCTCTACATAAGTGTTGGGGAAACTTGAGATATGTTCAAGGGGTAGTCTCTCCGTGCAGCTCAATTCCTAATTCATCACGCAACGCCCGAGCTATAATAAGCATCTGTTTTTTGTCAGTATTATATGCAAGCATCATTGCCATATCACCCAGAGACTCTGAAATAAGACGAACCACCCACTGTCGGTATGGGTGATTCATCGTTCCGGTAATTTCTTCTCCTATAGTAAGATAAGCCATTACGCAGAGAGGATTAAACGAACTTTCTTCCAGAACCCCATATTCCTCCAACCTTCTGAGCCTTTCATTACCTTCACAATATCCTCATCCGAGATTGTTATCGCTTGCGGTATTCGGTACTCCATTGTGTCAACCCTCCTGTGAATTCTTCGTTGCTGTCACCAGATACTTGTCCCGGAATGTCACCGGTGGAGACAGTGTCCAGCGTGGTGGATAAAAGAAACTGCGGTAGAATTTCAATGACCGAGATTTCTCGTAACGAGAACTCCGTGCGTTAGCCTCGTTCCAGGTGGTGAAGGCGAAGACTCCGTTCTCCGCAGTAACGTCCATCACGTTGTGTATTATGTCAGCTAAAGCATCATCTAACACAATATGCTGGGTAATGTCAATAGCTAAAATAACATCGTAGCCCCCATCACACCCTGGGAGCTCCTTAACAGCATCCCCCACTACAAACTCGACCTCGGGGTAGCGCCGCATAAGCTCCTCATGAAAAACGTCGGTGATGTCGATTGAGGTAATTTACCCGGCGTCCATCCCACTGAGTCTCTGGGAGTAATACCCATTCCCGGTTCCAATGTCCAGAATGTGAGCTCCTTCAATAGGCTTCTCTCCCCGCGCACTTTGGAGAATTGAGTACAAGGTCCGCCAGGCGACCTCATACTCAGCCTTGTTCATGTTGTGGGATTTGGTAGCGTTACCCGACCCCTGAAGATTATCGATCCCGAACTTCTCAAAGCGTTTGGAGAAAAAGGTTTTTGGTTCGTACGGGTTACTCATTTGTAATCCTTTGCAGCTAAAGATCCATACACTACACCAATAACTATACCAACACCAACAAAAAACAAGACTGGAGGACGGTAAGGTGCAGTCCACCCCCATGAGATTAGCATGTCATACAAACCTAACACCCCCAACGCACCAACGACACTCCCCACCAAAAACAATGTAAATACCTTAACCCGCTTCCACATAAGCCACCGGTAGTATTGTGCCCGCAGGTTTAACGCATTCTTGAGAGGTTCTTTGAACGACGGACTCGTAGCACGTGCCATCGATACCTTTCCCCGGAACATTTCGGGGTCACCACCTTTAGTCACGTCAAACATCAGGACCACCTCCTACACCCAAGCTCAGCAAGAAACGATACACAAAAAGTTAGGGCAACAATATGTGGGATTGGTATAAAATCGTCGGGTGGTGGACCTACGGCTGCACGTAGTATAAGACATAATACCAGAACGAACAAGGTCAAAATGGTGGGAAAGAATCCAGTTGTCTTACTAAAGCGGTACATGAGTTCACTAAACATCAGACCCTCCTGGTGGTATTAGTCCAGAGTATTTGTCGATCCATGACTTAATGAGATCGTAACAAGGACGGCACAGCACTTTCCCCTGAGTATCCTTTCGAACATAGTACTCCCACTCTACATCTGGTACGTGGAACATCTGTAGGTGGAGTTCCCCACAACGAGCACAGTGAGATGGGTATTTGATACAAGGTATACGGCCCTTACGGTCCAGTATATTCTCCCACTCTATTTCAAGATGCCCTGGAAGTCCATTCTTATAGATGTCCACTGGCAGCCCACAAGTGGGATGATTCCAATCTGTTTTAATTTGTAGCATGTGCCAGTAACAACATTGACATGTAATTAATTGGTTACCACAAAAGGGACACCTCTCCATGTCGCATCCATGCTGGTGTAGTTCGCCTTCCATGACTTTGCAATCATGGCAGGTGCCCCTCTGGGGTTCATCAAATTGGATCACGGCTGGATACCAAATTCCTGGAGGATCCTCTGGATCTCCGGTGCGATGTTGCCAATGGGTGGCGCGTTAGTATCCACCTCCATCGTCAACGTTGCATTCCGTACAACCAATGGGATGCTGGAGACATGTAAATACACCGCATTGGAATAGACCTGATGATATCCGTTTTGTGGGTCAAACCAGTACAGGTATTCGCTGGAGCTTCCATACGTACCATCATCCTGAAGGACTTCAGGTGTATAAGCACGCTGGCCTCCAATATCTATTGGGAACCCTGTATCATAACCCAGAGGGTTATTAATCTGAGCAATCATTGAGGGAGTTAATCGCTTACCTGAGCTCACAACCTTTCCCACAGCAATAGACTGATACATAACCGTACCGGTATAGGTATTGATTACATAAACATACTTGAAGGCACCGGGTTGGTTATCCCGCTTCAAGCGCTCCGCAATCAAGACCTGCTCAATTGACTGTTCCTCAATGTTTGTAGGGACCATTACCGTGAGCTTGACAACTCCTGATGCTGATGCAGGAGCCTTGTTCTTACCACTACATCCCGATATTGCCGACGTTGCTCCGATAATACAGACAAGGAGACTGGCAATAAGGATGCCGAAATGGAATCCTTTTAGTAACTTCATGGTTTAACCCTCCGTAAGTGTTCTTGGTTAACTACTTTATTCGATACTCCGGGAACTTGTCGGGGGTGATGTCCTCCCACCCCGCTGGCATCCTCCCAAAGTTAGTGAAGCGGGTATGCCACAATGACATCTCCGCATTGTACTCCCCTACAAGCCGGTTGTACATCAGTACCGCCCCCGATGACTCGCTCTGATACTGAGCCATCGTTTCTCGATCGGTGCGATACCACTGCGCCCGGTCCTCGGGGAGGTTAGAAACGTAAAATTCGTTTCGTGCAACAAGCACGTCGACGTTCTGAGAGTTGGCACGGATCTGTGACGCGGTGCGTTTGAACCACTCGTACTTCTGGTTAATCGCCCGCGGCCCCAGCTCCTCCTGAGCAACTGAGAGACCTTCTGAGAAGACCCCCAGGGCTGCTCCACCAACAAGTATAATGGCAAGGATAGGCATGATGATAACTACCATCTTCCAGGTTGCCCTTCTCGATTCTCTCTTGGTTGTTCTGTAAACGTTCATCTTTTCCTCCTGATGAGGTTTGGGTTGTCAGGCCTACCGGCCATGATTTCCACA
>SDBT01019330.1_pt1 | contig 10680 bp, 20 predicted proteins | sample 2277101 | NCBI WGS metagenome assembly SDBT01 (sample SAMN10404973, study PRJNA504765) | marine sediment metagenome | isolation source: marine sediment core GS10_PC15, 103 cmbsf | place: Arctic Ocean: Southern Knipovich Ridge | collected 2010
AGGATAGAACGTCCAACTCCTTTGGACGATAGATAACTATAAAAAAAGCGGAGCGGCTTTCGCCGCCCCGCTCATGTAGCTCACTTAGAGCTTACTGCGGTGGTGCCTTCTAGTGCTTGGCTACGAAGGCGGCCACATCTTCGGCTTCGGTCTCTTTCAGCTTGCCCTGGATGTAACGGACGGAGTTCTCCGACCGATCTTCCAGTGCCGCCGAGATTTCCTTGGCGGTCTTCTTGGCTTCGGTCATCTTGATGACCTTTTCCACTTCCTTCTCCGTGTACTTCGCGCGAGCAGAGCGCGATGATGCAGAAATGAGTCCCATGACAGTCTCCTTTCCAAAACAACAAGGAAGTAAGCACATTGGACATCCAACGTAAAAACTTACGTCCTTCACTCACACAATAATAAGATTGGTGAGTTCTGATTTCAGTTTTTACGCTGTGTCGAGTGGAGAATGAAAGACTGTCGCAAACTCGCATTTATTGCTTTCTGCTTTAAGCTAGTCCTCTAGCAATGCATTAAACTCATTATCATCAACGCGGTATAGGTTAAGCTTCAATTCGTTCTCCTCCATGTGCTTAATTATCTGTTCGGCACTGGGATCATTTGTCAGAAGATTATAAGCGATGCGCTGTAGTTCGCGAGGTGTTAAGCCATCAGGGATCGTTGATCTTGGAACTGCGACCAGTAGCGCTTTCAGCTCTTCTGACCGTATAATCTTGTAGCGGTCAATTATAATCTCCCCCTTTGACGTTTCTGTTCTGTACTTCATATCTTTTGTGTTCATACGCAACTTCTCTACTACCTGGAACTTCTGATTGTCTTTTGTTCTCTCAATCAGCACTAAGGCCAATTCTTTTGTGCCATCATTGAGACCAGCTATGTCCATTACAACTTTTGGATACTCGTCAAGCTTGAATCCCCAATCAGCAGAGTAGACAGGCATTACTTCACTTAGCTTCTCTTTGAACTTAGTGAACGTTTCATCGATTGTCTTATTAACCTCTTCGGTATCTTTTGCTTGTGCGGCGATGGCGGCTGGCTCTAATAGTACAGCACCATCTTGCTCTGCCCATTGGATAAAGCTGTCAACTTTCTCTGAATCAATTTCCATTTGCTTCTTTCTCCTAGGAGAAGAACATTATTGTAACGATCCATCCATATAAAGCTAGCACCGTTATGCTATTGCAAACCATATACGCTGGCTTCATAAGTTTTGGGATCACTTGTATTGCTCCGAACTTAACTATTGTGAACCCCAATGCCATTGATGCAGGAAGCAGATACTTCTCATTTGACATTAGGCCTATTAGTGTAGCGAGTGTTGCAAGTGTAATCACTAATGCCACTACTAACATAAGGCCAATTGAAATAACAATATCTCTTTGTTCTTTTGTTCTTTCGTTCTCAGGCGTACCCGCAATCGCAGTGAAAGTCTCTAGCTTACCCTGATTCAAGATCAGCCAGATCTCTTTCAGTGCTGCAAATAATAATACCAATGCACAGATAAAATTCATCCTATGATCCTTAAATAAATAATGCTGTGTGAAGCATCCACATATACAGAGCGATCGTAGCTACCGCATCTATCATGCAGTGAGCTGGCTTGAATAGCTTTGGCATTATTGAATCGGTACCTACATTAAAGAAGCTCAAGACGAGCACTGCTGCTGCAGGAATCCTAAATTGGTCATGGAACAAAAGCATAACTAGAACAATAGTCGCAGGTATCGCTAATAACGATAGCCGCATAATTGCTGCATGTGCTTCCCGTTCTTCTTTTGTTTTTTCCTTAGCTGGCTTATTCTTGCTCTCCGAGAATAGCTCAGCATATTGTAGGTATTTGCCTGGGTTGAAGAAGACCCAGAACTCCTTAAACAGTGAGATAACAATAATCAGAACCGCAAAGAATCCCATACGTAACCTTCCGGATGAAGAGTTTCCTGTAGTGGGCCGATCTTTAAATGAATAGGCCTGAGTAGATTAACCATACATACAGAGCGATCGTCATCGTAGACTCACAGATATAATACATTGGCTTGAACAAGTCTGGTAGTTTCGATGAGGCAATGTTTATAGTGCATATAATTAGTACTGCTGCTGCCGGCAGCCTAAACTGCTCTTCGAATAGTAACACAATAAGCACGACAATTGCAACAAGATCTATCAGAGCAAACCATGCAAGTACGGTATGAGCATACTTCTCATCTGGTGTCTTATCGTTTGGTTCCTTCTTCTTGCTTTTGTCAAGTAGTTTGCCGTATTTTAGTCTAGTACCTGCATTAAAGAGACTCCAAGTCTCTCTAAAGATACCTACGACTAGGACAGCAGCGATAAAGAATCCCATGTTGGTTCCCTTCTACCTGTCTGTTATATGACGATGGAGAGGTTCTTATTGCTTGAGACAACTCTCTCTTTGCACTTAATGATGCCAATGATCTCATCATCAGTTGCAATCACCAGTATAGATTTGGGAAATGTAGGAGCATCAAACACACGAGCGTCGCCAACATTTGTCTTTCGCTTCCCAGTCCGCTTCCAATCGTGTGTGCCATCAATAAACTTATTGATTGCAGCGACACAATCTGCTGTACAAATTTTATTCGCCATGAGAGATCTCCGGTTACGATCTGTGGGTCTGGAGGGACTCGAACCCCCGACAAGCTGATTATGAGTCAGCTGCTCTAACCAACTGAGCTACAGACCCGTCTCGTTTTTTATAATCGGTTGCTTAGTCCAATGCTTATCAGTTTGTATATGTCCTTCCCGAACACATTTTCCAAGACACTGCTCAAATTGCCCATAATGAAAAGGATGGACATTGCGAGCGACAATACCTTCATGCCCTTGCTCAATTACCTGCTGGGCAATCTTGGAGAGATCTGACGTTAACTCCCAGCTCTCTTTATATTCAGCCTTCTTAATAACAGGAACAGTTGGGAAACCAAGCACTGTTGAGTAATGCTCAACTGTATCCCAACCCATCCACATGTTGCATTCAATATCATATACTGCAAACAGTTGATAATAAGAAGGCAGTGTAAGCGCATTCGTATAATGGATAGAATGCTTAGCATAAAGCCATTCACCAAATATCTGTATGTTCTCAGGTATCTTCTCTTTGAGCCCAGAGTGGATTGCCTTTATGTAATCATACGAAGCGTGATTGGCAGTATCGCCATTTCTGGCTGCGACATGTTTGTGTGTCATCACCACATTGCTACCGTCCATCTTTGTGGTCACTACAACCGGCATGAATAACATATGTTCGGTATTGAAGTAATCACCTCCATGATCAACACCAGGCGAGAAGTCGAAGTATAAGGTGGTCGGATATTTGATATACTCTCTGTGCGCAGGAGGTTGTCTCAATTCCTCACCCCATTTATTATAGTCTATTGCAGGATCGAGTTGCTTTGGTAAGACTGTTCTCTCAATACCTGCCCATAGTCGACAAGAGTGTGGTGTGAAATAGTTTTTCTCTGCCTGAAAATGATGTCGAGCACATACTGAGGCACCATTGTCAACTAGGTACCCTCCCTGTTCACCTTCCTCGGTCCACAAAGCTCTTTCAATAATATGATGAGCATCAACAGCAGGTAATCCACACTCTGGAATAACACAGATGTGCCTATCGCGCTCAAAGACTGCTTTTCTAAATTTGTCTCTCACTGTAGACCTTCGTCTATACTATTCGAAGCCACGCTCTTTTAAATACTTCTTACTTCTTATGTGTCTTGCTGTACTAGAGCTGATTGATTCTATTTGGTCAGCTAGCTCTAGTAGCTCTTCTTTAGTCTTTGCATTCTGGACTGCAACTGCTAGCTCTGTTTCACGTTCGTGCTTCTTATCTAGATGACGATAGCATCCGACGATGACTGCGACTGCAATCAGAAAAGCTAGAGTACCAAGCAAAAAGTCCATCACTGTCCACGCAGAAAGAACTCAAGCTTTTCGAGTTCGATACCATGCTTTGATATTCCAAACGTATGTGCTCTCTCATGTCCATACAATGACTTAAATGCTGCGAGGCTTTCTCTATGTCCAAAGCGAGAGAGGTATATTCCGGGCATTACCCAAAGTCCACCATAGCCTTCTCCAGGGAACCTTGGTTCAACTTCTTCACCATCAACGTTAGGTATCCTTAGATCTTTCCACTTTATCTCTCTAATGCTCCCCCAGTGAGGACGAACAATCTGATCAGCAGAACGAACAAGGACTATTCTGGGGCTCCTATAGGCCCTTAGTCCGAATTTTTCTTCTGCAGCTGGTACTCTAGTTTCAATTTCATCAACGATTGCTTGTTCTTCTGCCGTTGCTGGATAAATGAATTGAGGACCATCGTCTTCGAAGATCCATTCAATTGATGCACAGCCGGGACTGAAGAGCAGTAAACTAATTAGTATGTACTTATGCATCTCTTTCCTTTTCATCTCTTGGTCCCTTCATATATTCGTGTCTGTATTTCGTAGTGTACCAGATAACAAAGCACTCTGAGTGCCCAAGGTCGCGTAGCCGTTTTACTTCTTCGTATAAGCCTGGAGCTGAATAGCATCTGACACCACCGCAGCCGTCGTTATTTTTTGCCCATACAAACGGGAAGGGCAAGTTGTATGGCATGCTAGCCAGATAACCCTTCTACCTCTTGCTTGAATAGATTAGCTGCGCCAGGTAGGTTTCTCTCCCTGAAGCGCTCTTCGAACTTCTCATTTGGTTCTTCAATAGCATATGCGAACTTGTTGTGATGATATACAAGAGCAACATCTAGCCCCATACACTTAACGACTACAGTCTGCGCAGTTGTCATTGCTGCGCCGCCAATCCCACCAAACCCACATGCAGTTGATCCCCAAATTTGCGGCCAAGAGAATATTTGTAGGTAGTGCTTGATGTTAAGTCGCTCTGCTGCTACAGGTGGACGGTCGAAGTCCTGCATCCGTTTGGTAGCGTCCTCAACAACTGAAGTCAGATCATATTTGCAATAGTTCATTTGCTTTACAGCGGACGCTGCTCCCGATGGTGAATGATATCATTCTCTGTTACGTCAAGGATGTCATCAATTGAAGACATCCCGAGTGTGATACCAGGGCCTATCTGTTCAGGCTCTTCTCCAGGAATGCCCTCAAAGAATACGATACCCCGATCGCAATGTGGACACTGAGTCCCTACATGATCTTCAGTCTCAATGCACTCTCTTATTTCCATAAGCAACTTCTCTTGATTGAAGTCGTCGAAGTAGTCTTCACTATCTTCTGCTACCTGTACTACAAAGTTCCCGTCTTCATCGTGCGACACTTTGAACATCACGCCTTCCAGCATCCGTTCACGAATCTGAGCGCCGTCGATCAAGACGTACTCAATTGTACCACAGGTTTCACATTCAAATGACATACTAAACCTTTGCTGGTTTTACTACACCATTGTTCGCAAGTAGTTTTTTGATCGTCTCCTTCAGCTCTGTCAAGTCAGAAGATTTAACGATGTACGCAGATGCGCACCAGGTCATGAAGTTATCTCTGTAAGTCGTGTACGCTGTGTTAAGGATCACTGGCAGCCTGCTGTCCAATGCAAGGATCTGTCCTAGTGTCTCGATCCCATCTCCTTGTGGCATATGGATATCGAGTATTACTACATCCGGCTCGACCTTCTTATCTTGTATTAGCTTTACTCCCTCGTGTCCGCTTGCTGCAGTAACAACTTGGTAGCCTTCGTCTTCAAGCTCCTGTGTATACAGTTTGCGCTGGTTCAAATTATCTTCGATGATAAGCGCGGTGCTCATACTTGTGTTCCCTTCATATCCTGACCCCTGTTCCATAGCCCTTGTGGCTACATAAAGAAGACGATCTTAATTACGGCTACAACAGCTAGAGCCACAAATGTTAGTCCTGCTATGCAAAGTCCAATAACAATAATGCAACCTGTGCAACCAATATCATCGTCGGACATATTATCCCTTTGGTTCGAATATTCGTTCCGCGTTAGGGTCAACCTGACACATCATTTGATTCTTGCATTTGTCACAAGCAAGTTGAACACCAATAGCTCTTTTTCTTGTTCCTTTGTTCTCAATCATTCCCGTCAGCACCAGCTTTGCCTTATCATGCTTTCTCGTCTCGCCCATTGGCCAGATGTACTTTGATAGGAACTTCTGCTTCTCAAGCTTAGCTGAGATGAAGCAACCGAATGGCATTATTGCTCCTCTTCTTCTTTTAATCTTTTACTTAGTACTCTTTGTACTACTTTCAGATGAACTTCCCAAACGCATGCTCCCATAACAAAACACGAGGGAAATATTATCAAGAACGAGTACGGCGAGGCTACCAATGACGAGATCAGCAGACTAAGGAACCCTCCACAGATACAAGTCATTAAGATCCAGTACTGCCGCTTCACATACCATGGTGATCTATTGTTCACTGTTGTCCTTTTCTTTCTCTGCTTTATTCGCCAACACGTTCATTCCTACTTTCATTCGGACTTCGTTCACTAGCATACCAATCGGTACACAACCAAACCATAGCACCCAGATTGGGATATCTGAAAGAAAGTATATCCCAAACGTGCAGTAGCTCATCCCAAGGACGATAGCTACTATTGACCAGTATCCTCGCTTCATATACCAAGGTAGCTTATTGTCCACCTGTCTTTTGTTCCTTTTCGTGATAAGCTTTCAGCTGTTCTAATGTATCCAGGGAGCAGCTTTGTAGCCAGTCTGCTCTTTCGTGAACGATCTCGACACTTCTTTTTAGTTCGATTGCAGCTTGTCGTTCACTGTTCCCTTCTTTCAGGATCTGTATCAGCTTCACATCCTCTTCGTATGTGAATGCAGTAGGCTGATAGAAGAAGTCCCCATCCTCATTCATCCCCGCAATCTCAATCGTACCAATATCTTTCAGTGCTGTTTGGTACGACTCGATCATTTTGGTCTTAGTGTCAGGGTCGTCAGGGAGTATCTCTACAAGAGGCAGTGCAAGGATCTGCTCGGGGGACAGGTTGTGCAGGTCCCTCTCGTTGAACTCAATGTCCAGCAGTATCTTTGTCAGAAGGTGATCAGGAAGCGATTTGAATAGCTTCAGACGATCAGCAGACCAAGAACTGAAGCCATACTGTTCGTTCCGTTCTGTTAACAATCTTTCAATGGTCGATGTCAAGACGAGCCTCCTGGTGGGGTTAAAGGTCCCACACTCCAAATCCAATATGGATAGCGAGAACATTTACAAGTGAAGGCTCCGATCAAAGAGCTCTAAACAAGGATATGTTCAAGCTGTATATAATTTGGTTTCTCAAAAGTTTATTCTACAGTCTATCACCTTTCGATTAAATGGATATATAACCCACGTAATCGAAGGCGCGCAACCTAAGGCATCGGGATTGAGTACCACTAATTGCGATAACGATCTCACAATCATTTCGAAATGATTTCCGTATCGTATCTGTATGGACTAGGAGCTTTGTTGCTGAAGGGTAGGGGCTCTCTGGCTCTATTATATCTTCCCCCGAACCCCCTATTATACTATCGAGTTTTCGAGGGGAAGTCACACACTAATTGAAAAAAATCTGATCGTGTCAGCTTTTCTGAGCTAAGCTTGATAGGTCGCACCCATCGAACGATACATCTGCTGCAAAGTAGATAGACTCTTGTGTCCTTCGATCCTTCTTCTCGGTGTAGACAATCTGTGATCCGATAGGCAATAGTGCCTCAAGCGCTTTCGTAAATCTCTGCTCTTTCAGATGAGTAGGCCAGCCAAGTATTGAATCGTAATCTCCCAGAGCAACCCTAGCAACCCAAACAGTCCGTTGCTGAAGATAGGTCGTCACATAACATTGGATCATTTGTCTGCTTGGGTTCCAGCAAGCCAAGCACTTAGAGACGAAGCCCAAGAGACGCATGCTATCGGTACGTCGTCTTCTGTGGACTGCTTTTGTATTGCCACATAGAGACATAGCTTTCTCCTAAAAGAAAGACGCGACATCAACTGTGTGGGGGTTGAGACGAACAGACTGAGGACCGGTTAGCAGGTTACCTACAGCGGCAACCTGGCCGTCCTGTAAGTATGCTATTCAAAGGTTTTATATCAGTTTGGATTAGTAGTCGTAACTATGTTCTCTTCGAGCCATTCTCCAAATTCTTTGACCCCAAGAGCGCCTACATACCTTGCTTTTGGGACGCCATCCTCAAAGAGGACAAAGCATGGTATCGAAAGAACGCCAAGCTTTCCTGCAAAATCTGCTGTGACGTCTATGTCAGCTTTGGCAAACCTTACTCTATCGCCATATTCTAGAGCGACAGATTCGAACCGAGGGGTCATTGCCTTACAAGGCGGGCACCAATCAGCCCAAAAATCAACTAGCACTGGGCTTTCTTTGAACTCAAGAACCTCTTGTTCAAAAGATTCATCAGTAACCTCTACAATATCATACATTTTCTACTCCTCGATCTCTCTGAAACCTTCATGACATAGTTATATTTTGGTTATACACTTTCTCTAGCCATATCTCGAATACCATAAATACTAGTGGCCGAGTCTTTCCTAATTCTTTTTACTGACATATGGTAGAATATCAGTATACTAAATCTATACAGTACTGTCACTTAGAACAGTGGAGATTAATTAATGGTACCAGAAGCGATAATTCCAACTCGGGATCTTGCCACTGAGATGAAAGAGTCCTACTTGTTGTACTCTGTCAGTGTGGTCGTATCTCGAGCTCTGCCAGATGTACGCGATGGTCTTAAGCCATCACAACGAAGACTAATAGTGGCGATGAATGATCTGCGGCTTGCCCCAAATTCAGAATTTCGTAAGTGTGCAAAGATTTGCGGAGACACATCAGGCAACTATCACCCTCATGGTGAGAGCGTTGTCTATCCAACACTTGTCAGACTTGCACAGCCCTTCAACGTTCGCTATTGTCTGATTGATGGACAGGGTAACTTTGGCTCCGTTAATGGTGACGCGCCAGCAGCAATGCGCTACACCGAGGCACGGCTAAGCAGAGCCGCAACTGCTTTACTAGAGCACCTCGATGACGATACTGTAGACTTTACACCTAACTTTGATAATCGTAGAACTGAGCCTGCTATCCTACCTGGACTGTTCCCAAATCTTTTATGCAATGGTGCACAAGGAATAGCCGTTGGTCTGACAACGAATATGTTGCCGCACAATCTGAGAGAAATTGCTAAGGGGATCAGCTACTTAATCGATCATCCAAATGCGAGCACCAAACAGCTTATGAAGTATGTGCCCGCCCCCGACTTTCCAACCGGCGGCTTAGTAGATGCCGAATCGGCTCTGCAATATTACGAAACCGGCAAGGGGCGCTTTACCATAAGAGCCAAAGTCGAAATAGAACTTGGTCGGTCTATCGTCGTTACGGAAATCCCATATCAGGTTGAGCGCTCTAGGATCGTAGAGCAAGTAAGGAAAGGGATTAAAGGCGGAAGACTATCTGACATCACTAGCATACAGGACGAATCTTCTCTGAAGGTAGGAACAAGAATAGTAATCGATCTTAAGAGAGGAAAGAATGCCAAGAATGTACTTGAGCTACTGTATAGATACACCTCGCTAGAGGTTAACTCTTCTGCGAACAATGTTGCACTAATCGGTAAACAACCTCGACTTCTCTCTCTGAGAGGTCTGATGCAATACTATATCAATCATAGGTTTGAGGTTATACAGAGACGTGCAGGATATCTACTAGGGAAAGTCAGAGACAGACTGCATCTAGTTGAAGGTCTGCTTAGAGTCGTTCAGCAAATCGATCAAGCGATAAAGCTGATTAGGGATGCGGATGACGATCTACAAGCTGCAATAGCTCTGAAAGAGAAGTTCGACCTATCCGATCTACAGACAAAAGCGATCTTGGATCTACAGTTGAGAAGGTTGACAAAGATTAATGAAGAGAGGTTGCTGAGAGAAAGAGCAACGTTGCTTCAACAAGCTAACGAACACAGAGCTCTACTTGCCGATCCTAAGGTTGTTCTTCAAACGATTAAGCTTGATCTGAAAGAGCTTGTTAATGCTATTGGAGATGATCGAAGGACAGCTATTGTGGAGTTTTACTCATCCCCATCGTCATGACCATGATCGTGGCACAACGTATCGCCAGGAGTAAGAAGAATGCTGCCGTCTGCATTCTTCACTAAGCGCATGTTATGAAGGTCACGATGTATATGCTGAACCTGGCTGAGCGTCTTTCCCTGGATCTGTAGGCTCTCCTTTATCGTATCCGAAACGACACCAGGAGGTAGAGACTCTTTTATGTATTCTCTGTAGTCTTCCTCGAGCTTACTGTTCTGCTTTGTTAACTCTGAGATTCTTGTTCTCTGCCACTTGACTAACTTCCAAAACTTCATGGCAAAGTACAACCCAACAGCACCAATGAAAACACCAGCTGCGCCAAACTTTTCTGAATGGTCTAGTAAGAACTGAATGATCAGATCCATCTGCTACTCCGGACAACCATAACCATCTGATGTTAGCATAGCCCAGCCTGACTTAATAAAAATCTGTCGAGCGAAGTATATGAACGGACTCATACAGACTCCCTCTCTTGCTTCTTCAGAGAAGTCTCTTGCTGACTCTTCAGCCTCTGCCAAAGTATCGAAAGGTCCTGCTACCACTTCTCCATTCGGTCTGTTTGGGTTGCGCGGATTCTCACTCTGCCCTCGTC
>SDBT01019331.1_pt1 | contig 10680 bp, 7 predicted proteins | sample 2277101 | NCBI WGS metagenome assembly SDBT01 (sample SAMN10404973, study PRJNA504765) | marine sediment metagenome | isolation source: marine sediment core GS10_PC15, 103 cmbsf | place: Arctic Ocean: Southern Knipovich Ridge | collected 2010
GCCTTGAATCGGTTGCGGGGCCTGGAGGGAATCCAAGTCAGATTTCCGCGAAGTAAGAAGAGACGAATCCGAAGAAAGTGGGCCAACGATCCGGGCAACTGGGCGAAAGTGAACCGATGACCCACAACCCCAACCTCCGATTCGACCGCACGATACACCTGGTGCCGATCTGCGTCCGCGGGGCCCACGGGTTCTGCGGCGGGCCGGCGGGCTACTGCCAGATGCCACGGAACGAAGCCCGGGAACAATCGTCTATAATCCTCAGACAAGGCCATCCCTATCATGTCCGATCCAAACTACACCCCGACGCCTAAACAGATCGCGGCCGAGTGTGAGGTGATCCAGGCCGGCTGGACGGAGACGCAGGAACTAAACCGAACGGTGACCAAGTGGCGGCCGTACGAGTTCCAGACAATCCCCATCAGGGCGGCGATAAAGAGGCCGAACCCAACGAGCATATTCTAAGCAATGCAGATTACAGACGACCAACTCCAGGCCGCCGAGAAGAAGCTCAAAGGGCAACTCCGGCAGGTTCGCGAGGCTCGCGGGCAAGGTATGTCGGAACGTGATCGGGATGCCATCCGCAAGCGCGAACAGCGTCTTGCCAGCCGGTTGATTCAGATTCCGGCATTGTCCCCAGAAGATCGGGTCGAGCGACTGCGCCGCGAAGCCGATGATGAACTTTGGATTTCGTCCTACTGGTCGGCCTTCAGCCCAGATTCGTACTATCCGCTGGAACGTCAGCAGCGGCAGATGGTCGCCGATTTTGCGGCCTTGCTGTCGGAGGGCGGCGACCGGGCGGATGCGGCCAGCCGCGGCGAAGGAAAAACCACGCTGGCTATCGCCCTGACGCTCAAGGCGATTCTGCAAGGTGGCGGCCAGGACTTGTGGGTCATTCTCGGCGCGACGGCGAAGAACGCAGCCGACATCCTGGAGACGATTCGGATGGCCGTCGGAGAGAATGACGAGTTGCTCCGGTACTACCCCGAGGCATGTTGGCCGGTACGAGCGCTGGAAAATACCGTCCAGCGCGCCAAAACGCAAGTGGCGAACGGCGAGAGGTTCGATAACGGCAAACCGTTTGAGATGGCGCCGACGCGATTTCACTGGACCGGCGACCAACTCGTATTCCCGCTCGTGCCGGGTTCGCCCTCGGCTGATGCCATTGTGATCGCACGGGGACTTGATTCGGCTCTACGGGGAATGCGGATCAAAAACCGTCGACCGAGATTTGTGCTTATTGACGATCCCGACACGGAAGAAGCACTGGACGTAGAAACATCGATTGTAACTCCGCATGGCTTCAAGCGGATCGCAGACATAAAAGTCGGTGACGTTGTTTATGGAACTAACGGAAGGCCCTGCAATGTAATCGAAGTAAGTGAGGTAAAGACCGGAAGGGTCTGCTATCTAGTTACGTTCGATGATGGGGCCGACGTGATTTGCGATGCTGGGCATTTATGGACGACATCGACAGCCTTGCAAAGAACAAATCAAAGGAGAAGGAAGCCGGAGAACGAAGCGTGGACAAGTAGTCGCCCGCAGTGTCAGGCTAAGCCACATCAGACAACTAGAATAACCCAAGAGATTTACGAAACACTGCATGGGGAATCACAACGAAAGAATCATTCGATTCCAATGCAGCGATCTCTCGACGTTGAGGACGCAATCCTTCCGCTTGATCCTTACGTATTTGGCGTTTGGCTAGGTGATGGAACCAACCGTTCCCCGTCGATAACGACTATGGATGACGAGATTGTTCAGCAGATCGTTTTAAGCGGCCATGCGGTTTCGCGAATTCAGGTTGATAAGCGTGGAAACAAAGCCAAGTTGTATGTATTTCCGAGCATCAAAAAACCAATTACTCAGCTTGGCATGATGCGACGTGCCAGGAGGATAGAGAAGCGTGTTCCGAAACGGTACCTGATGGCATCGGAGGTTCAACGGCTTGCTTTGCTCCAGGGCTTGATGGATACCGATGGCTCGATTGACAAAAGATATGGCAGGTGCGTCTTTCCGAACACGAACAAAAACATCATAGACGCGGCCGTGTATTTGTGCGATTCGCTTGGCATAAAGTGTCGTGTTCGCGCTGTGCCGATGTCTGGAAAAATGAAGTTGCCAGCATGGAATGTACACTTTACTACCACCCGAAAGGTGTTTCGATTATCTCGAAAACTGAAATACATTCCGTCAGAGAATAGAAAAAACATCGGCCGAAGATACGTGCAGTCAATGCGGCAAGTAGAGTCGCGACCTGTCAAGTGCATAAAGGTAGACAGCGAGGATCATCTGTTTCTTTGCACAAAACGCTTGATCCCAACTCATAACACGATTCACAACCCTATTCAATCCGCCAAGCTGCTGCGGAAGATTGATCGCAACATTGCGGCTCTTGGTTCTCAACGCAATCCCGTGTCGCGGCTTGTGCTCTGTACGTGTTCCAGTCGGGTTTCTGCCGCGGCTCAACTGACCGACCGGGACAAGTACCCGTCGTTCCGTGGCCGCCGGATGCGGTTCCTGTTGAAGCCGCCAACGAACCAGACTGCGTGGGCTAAATTCATTGAGTTGTGCAAGCAGGGGTGGACGAGCGAACAAGCCGACGTCCGTGAGTCACCGATCCCCAGGGTGGCGCATGAGTTCTACCTTGCCCGTCTTGACGAAATGAAAGCAGGCGGCAAGGTTGCGAATCCTCATCGATACAACCACCAAATCCGGCCGGAGGGTGGAACGGTCGAGGTGTCTGCGTTCGAGCACTATTACGGTTGGGTCGCGAGGATTGGCCCGGTCAACACGGCGACGGAGTTCGACAACGATCCGCCTGACGAACTCGGACTGATCGATCTGTCGGCGGAACAGATTCGCGAGTCCCGGAGCGGCTTTGATTATCGAGTCGTGCCCCCGGGGACGGTTCGGCTGACGGTCGGCGCCGATGTCAAAAAGCTGGGCTTGCATTGGGCTGCGGTCGCGTGGGATCAGCACTGTGTCGGTTCGATTATCGAGTTTCACTTCTGGCGATTCGCGACAGCGGGCCAGAAGCCGGCGGCTTGTGAGCATGCCGTCCTGGAGGGGCTTCGGGATTGGTGGCAATGGATCCAGAGCCACAAGCCATGGCGGGCGGACGTAGAGGATGAATCATCGGCCCGGTTTCCCGATTGGACGCTGATCGACAGCGGGTGGAAAGACGAAGGCTGGTCGGTCCAGCCGGTGACGGTGTTTGCTTCCGAGGTTGGGTTCTCGCGTTGCCTGCCGTGCAAAGGGTTCGGGCGATACCGGCGTCCGCATCCGAACGTCGGCATTCGTCCTTTCGATGAGTGCCACATAGACCGCAGGTCACGGTCGCCATTGTGCGAGATCAACGCCGATGCCTTCAAGGGCCGGGTACAGGAAGCATTCAAGGCCGAGTTCGGCACGCCCGGCAGCTTGGGTTTGCATGCTCCGCGGCTCGGTGACGATGGCCGGCAGCTGCGAAGCTCGTTGGAGGAAGAGCGGGAATTCGCGGCTCACATTATCAGCGAACAATGGGACGCGACGAAGGCGAAGTTCCTACCACCGAACGGCCCAAACCACTATCTTGATGCGATCGCGTTAGCCCGAGTCGGCGCGGCGTTGTCTAAACTATCTCCAATTCCAGCGGAAACAACAGCAACCAAGACGCCCATGAGCCTTGCGGAAATGGCCGGGCAAAGGAGCTAACCAATGAACGATAACCGTCGTCTAGCGGGCGTAATTATCACGGGCGAAGCCGTGGCGTCGATCGTGCGGGTAGGAAAGCGGAGCATAGATGTATCTTCGCCCGTTCCGGTAACTGCCTCGTTCTTTACGTCATACTTCGATCATTCGCTAAATGCTTTCGTGGTCGTGTTTGAGGATGATTCATTTGACCTAATGTACCCCGGGTCCGAAATCCCGCTGGTAAATGGTCCGTGTTCTGTAACTGAACTGTAAAAGGAGATTGGTAATGTCAGAGGCTAACGGCGATAGTGAAAACGTGACGACCATCCATGGCGGTGGAGACATGATATTCTCCCCAGGCACCGGCAAGCCATCGGGGAACATTGTGTTTATCCTGGCAGATGAACGCGAAATGATCCGGTTCGACGACAATGGGAAGGTGTTCGTTCGCGGGGAGCAGGTCGACGACAATAAGGATATTTACATGCACTTTCGACGATGGCTGCAACTCGCTTGCATCACGCCGCCCGATAAGGCCAACGGTGGGTCGCACGATGAGTAACAAACCTGCTACCGACGTGGAGATTAGCTGGATTGTGGCCAGTTTTGGTCTGGTGCTGATTGTCATGATCTTATTGGTACTTGGCTGCTGACGGAGAGCCACCGCAACAGAAGGAAGAAAGCCGCCAAAGATGACCGACGCGAAGGAACCAAAATCCTTGCAAGAGATGGCGGACGAAGCGAATGCTAACCCGTGGGCTTGCCCTCGTTGCGGCTGTTGCGATTGGCGGGTAGTGAGTTCGTACATCGTGGCAAGCGGCAACCGTCGCCGTCGTCGAGTGTGTCGGCACTGCGGGCAGTCGTTGCTCCGGACTGAGGAAAGACCGAGAGGGAAATAGAATGTTCCACTCGCAGAAGCAGAAGTTTTGCAAGCAATGCCAGCGGAAGACGTTGCATGTTCGGGATGAAATCCACCACCGAACGTATTTATTCCACGGGTTCCTTTGCGTCGTGACGTGCATGCTCTGGATGATTCCTGGCGTGTTGATTGTTGCCATTCAACAGAATCTCTTACGTTGGCGTTGCCAGGTATGCGGCAGGGCGAATTAGCAGGAACCTCATGGAATCGGTAGCGATGAAACAGATTGAAGTTATGCAGATTGAAACACCCGTCATGATTGCCGAAAATATCCCGGCGCTAATTACGGCCATCTTAATCAACGATAAGTTCCGTGTAACCTACCAATGTGTGTGGTGGGAAAGCGGGACTAGAAACATGGAATGGCTCGAAGAATTCGAGGTCACCCGGGCCGATGACACGCAAGGCATGACCATCGGGTTTCAACAGTAAATAGGGCAGCGGGCAGAGTAGTCTTGGGATTCTCCCAAAATAGAGGTTGACATTCGGGGCACCTATGGTTATGGTAGGTGTATTCCACGATTGGCTCTTGAATCACCCCTCTCCCTCGGGAAACTCTTGCCCTTTTTAGGGCTGGCCTTTCGTGGAAAACCGCGGGGGAGGTTTGCGCAAGGCTAGGCTGGGCGCGGCGGACGCGGTCAAGGCGAGGCGCGGCTTGGCGCGGCAAGGCGGTCATGGCGAGGTGTGGCTGGGCGGGGCAGGGCTCGGCTAGGTACGGCGGGGCGGTCGTGTTTGAGAAGATGAAGAGAGAACAGAAAACCCGGGCGAGTAAAATCGTCCGGGTTTTCTCATGCGCTGACCCGGAAATCTGGCCGTATCTGGTCTAAACTTCGCAGATATAGCAAGTCGCCCCATCTTCTCTTGATGCGTTGCCGCACGGTGGTATCGTGCATTCATGGCAACTCCTACCACCATCGAAGACGCGCTCGAGCGAACGGCACTCAACCCGAAGTCTGTCAGCACGGATAAATCGCGAGTTGAATCTCACGATATTGGCGATCTGCTCGACGTCTTGCGCCACGAATCGGCCAATTCCGCCGCCTCGAATAATCACTTCGGGCTTCGAGTGGTGCGGCTCGAAGCCCCAGGGGCCGGCTGATGGACCTCAATACCACGATCATTGTTTTGCCGACCGGCGTTTCGGAAGCCATCAGCCCTCGCAGTTCGCGCGGGCCGGCAACGGTCGACATGGATACGCCCCGGCCGATCCGTGGCACCTACGATGCCGCTTCTTCTGACGGCATGAATGCCAATCACTGGCTTGCGGCTGATGCGCTCGATGCCGACACTGCCAACAGCAAGACAGTCCGCCAACGGATATTCCGTCGAGCCCGATACGAAATAGGCAGCAACGGTCAAGGCAAGGGCGTCCAGCTCACTCAGGCCAATTATGTGATTGGTCGAGGCCCCAAGCTGCGAATGCAAACCGGCAGCCCGGGCTTCAACTCGATGATCGAGGCCGAGTGGAAAAAGTGGGCCAAAGAGGTGAAGCTGGCTAAGAAGCTCCGAACGGTCATCAAGGCAAAGGTTTCAGACGGCGAAGCGTTTATCATCATTGCGCAGAATCCGAGGATGCGGCACCCCGTCAAGCTCGGATTGAAGATGGTCGAATGCGAACAGGTTACCACGCCGTTCCTTGGAGCCAATGAGGCAAACAAAGTTGACGGCATCGAGTTCGACGAATTTGACAACCCGCTTTTTTACGATGTCCTCGAACATCATCCGGGCGGTCAGTTGGGCGGGTTCGATCAAACACCGGGTCGGGTACCCGCCCGATTCATGCTCCACCTTTTTCGCGAAGATCGAGCCCAGCAGCACCGAGGGGTCACGGAGATATCATCGTCTCTTAATGGCTTTGCCGTCGCCCGGCGGTTCCGTGAGGCAGTCCTCGTAGGGGCCGAGAATATCGCGAACTTGTCGGTATTGTTGAAAACGCAGGCAGACCCCAGTCTTGAGTCCGACGTTGCTATACCCATGTCTACGTTCCCGATGGAAAAGGGGATGATGACGGCACTGCCGCGTGGCTACGACGCATGGCAGCCCAAGCCGGAGCAGCCGTCGGCAACCTACGCAGAGTTCACGCGCGAGCTAGCAGGTGAGCAGGCGCGACCGCTCAACATGCCGAACAATATCGCGCGTGCTGACTCCAGCGGATATTCATTCTCGGGCGGCAAGCTCGATCATCTGACTTATTTCGTTTCGATCGATGTTGAGCAGCAGGACATCGAAGAGGACGGTCTTGACCCGCTTTTCGAGGTGTGGTTTGCCGAAGCTGTTCTCCGGTTCGGTTGGATCGTGCCGGCGGAACCGCCACCGAATCACGGCTGGGACTGGCCCGAGAAACCGGTCATCGACGAGGTCAAGCACGCCAACGCCAACAAGACCAATCTGTCGACCGGCGTTGCGGTTCTCCGTCGCGTCTTCGCCAAAAATCACTTGGACTTTGAGGAAGAGCTTCCGGACATGGCCAAGGACTACGGCATCACGGTTGACGAGATGAGGGCCGCGCTTTTCAGGACCCACTTCGGCGACCCACCTGCGCCCGCCGAACCACCGCCAACACCGCCGGGCAGGGACCGAATGGCGACTGCCGGCCGCAACGGAAACGGGAGAGCACGCGTATGAGTAAGCAAAGTCAACGACGCCGAAATGCCCGAATGATCAAAGCAGCGGCCGCGCAAGGTCCCATCCTTATGGAGACTGTTGGGGTCGAATGGATCAACGCCGCCGATGAGGACGGTGAGGCGAAGCCTAGGCGGTTCTCTATGAACGCCTATACGGGCGGGCCCATGCAGGTCAGCAACTACGGCCCGCCAGTCATCATCGACCTCTCTGGATTGAAAGCAAAAGCTCCCGTACCCATCCTTCGCGATCACGACCTCTCTCGCGTAATTGGCCACGCAGATGAGGTCGTGATCGGCGAATCCTCGATCAAGCTTGCCGGAGTCATTTCCGGGGCGGGGCCCGACGCGGTCGAAGTGCAAGCCTCCGCCGGGAATGGGTTTCCGTGGAAGGCATCCGTTGGCGCGCGTCCCGACAAACTCGAATTCGTCGGCGAAGGTGTGGCAACCAAAGTCAACGGCAAGACGTTCACCGGCCCCTTGTACGTCGCGCGTAAGTCGACGCTGGGGGAAACCAGTTTTGTAGCAATTGGCGCCGATCGCAAAGCGACGGCGAGAGTAGCGGCGTCTGCCGCGCAATACAAAGAGGAGACCGACATGGACTTTGAGAAGTGGATTGAAGCTTTGGGCTTTGACGCCGACGAGTTGCGGGAAGATCAAAAACAGCATCTTCAGGCGAAGTATGACGCGGAGGTAAAAGCCGCGGCAGACCTCAAGGAAGCTGCGGAAATCAAGGCAGCGGAATCGAACGATCCCAAAGTCATCGAAGCCGCTGCGAAGCCAGCGGTTATCGAGGCCCCGACGTTCGACCTCGGGGCAGTTCAGCTTTCTCATGCCCAGCACGAGACGGCCATCAAGGCAACGGCCGCCGATTACCGGACGAAGGTTCCCGAAGCCGATTTCGACAAACTCTATGACGCCGCCATTAAGGGTGGCCTCGAAGCGATGTCGACGGCGCTGAAGGAGAAATGGGCCGCACCCCGCCTGGGGGCAGAGTACATCACGGCCGCCGCACAGTTCAAGGCGGACCTCATGGTTGCCGAGCGACCCAAGGGCCCGGCGATTCACTCCAGTAGCCAAGACGTGTCGATGCCCGCCATTGAAGCGGCCTTCTGCCAGTCGGCCGGACTGGTCGATGCGGAAAAGCATTACAAGCCGGAAGTGCTGGAAGCCGCTGACAGATACCGCGGCATCGGTCTCCAGGAACTGCTGCTGACCTTCGCTGCACAGAACGGGTACAGCGGTCGGCAGAGGATTGGATCCGACAACCTCCGCGATGTGATCAAGGCCGCATTCAGCACGCACACCATCAGCACGATGTTGACGACCACGGGCAACAAGCTGCTGCTGGATGGCTTCAATCTTCTGCCGCAATCGTGGCGTCAGGTTGCCGAAGTGCGAACTGTTACGGACTTCAAGGCGGTCACGTTGTACCGCATGAATGCCGACCTCGAATACGAAGAGGTTGGGCCGGGCGGGCTGATCAAGCACGGAACGCTCTCGCAAGAGGACTACAGCATCCAGGCGAAGACTTACGCCAAGATGCTCGCGTTGACCCGCCAGGACATCATCAACGATGACCTCGGCGCGTTCAACGATTTGCGCAACCGGCTCGGCATGGGGGCGGCAATCAAGCTCAATGACGTCTTCTGGACCGCCTGGCTGGCTGCTGTCGACGGCGCCGCGTTCTGGACGTCTGACAGAGGTAACCGCCAGGCCGGGGCCACTACCGCACTCGGAGAGGTTGGCCTTAATAAAGCAGTCAAGCTCTTCCGTGATGCGAAAGGACCAGACGGCAACCGGCTCGGGTTGGAGCCTGAAATCTTACTCTCGGGGTCCGACTTAGAGGCGACGAACCGCAAGCTCTTCACATCGATGGAAGTGCGGGACACGAAAGCCTCGACCCTGACGCTGGTCAACAACATTCACTTCAATCGATTCAAGCCGATCATCGTTCCGGAATTGAGCGATACTGCGCTCACCGGAGGCTCGACTACCCAGTGGTTCCTATTAGCCAATCCGGCAGTTTTGGCATCGGCCGTAATGTGTTTTCTGAATGGCGTGCAGTCTCCGACGATCGAGACGACGGACGCCGACTTCAACACGCTCGGCATTCAATCGCGCGGCTTCCACGATTTTGGCGTGACCATGTCCGAGTACCGCGCGTCGGTGCTTTCGGTCGGCGTGTAACCGTTTCTCCCAATCAAACCTACGGCTGCCGGTAAAGGTGGCGTGAAACTCAAAACAGGAGCAAATTGAAATGGCTCAAACACCTGCAATATTCAACTCTGAGCCCGGGATTATCGACTACACGCCCTCGGGGGCTGTGATCGCCGGGCAAGTCGTGCTCATTGGCACCGTCCCTCATGTCGCCCCACACGCGATCCCTGACGGGGTCAAGGGTGCCTTGGCTTATGACGGGATTTGGAAAGTCCCGCAAGTGGCTGCAATCCTCACCGCCGGTGACGCTGTCTACTGGGATGAAAACGGAACCCCCGTCACGGGAGACGCCCTTTCGGGGTGTGCGACCGGCACGGCGTCCGGCAATAACCTGATGGGCTTTGCCGCCTACACCACGGCCGCTACGGATACCTACGCCTACGTGGCCTTGACCGCCGCCAAGCGGACCACCTCGATTGCCGGCAGCGTGACGGCCGACGATATCACGGGCAGCGATGCCACGCTGGCTATTGCTGGCCTGGCCGCCGCTCAAGGTGGTCTAGTCTCCGTCACCGGTGGCGTATCGGCCACTTCCGGCAACGCTGGCGGGGCGACGAGCCAAGTTGGTGGCGTCGGTGGCGCAACTGGAGCCGGTGGTGCTGCGAGCGTCACTGGCGGCGTGAGTGGTGCCACAAGCGGCACGGGTGGGGCGGCAAGTCTCACTGGTGGGGCCGCGGGTTCGGCGGCTGGTAATGCAGCCGGTGGTACCGCCTCGGTTGCTGGCGGGCTAGGCAAAGGCACGGGCGACGGAGGCGCTGTCGCCGTAACGGGCGGGGTGTCCGGTTCCGGTGCGACGGGTGCCGGAGGCGCAGTCGTCGCAGCGGGCGGGGCCTCCGCTGCAACCAATGCCGAGGGTGGCTTGATTTCGGCGACTGGCGGGCTCGGCAAAGGCACCGAAAACGGAGGCGCTGCCTCGCTAGTTGGTGGTGTCGGTGGCGCAACGGGCGACGGTGGCGCAGTTGCCGTGACCGGAGGTGTGTCCGCCGCAGGCGCAACGGGCACGGGTGGAGCCGTAACCGTTACGGGTGGAGCCAATGCCAATACAACCGATGGTGCCGGCGGTGCTGTTACCACGACGGGCGGTGCCGGCAAGGGTACCGGTGACGGTGGCGAGGTCGGGATTGCCGGTGGTGCCGCTGCCGGGTCGGGCGATGGCGGTGCTGTCGTTGTGACTACCGGGACGTCTGGCTCTGGCGTTGCTGGCAATGTCCATATCCGAGCTAAGATGCTGGGCTATGTAGGCAC
>SDBT01019332.1_pt1 | contig 10679 bp, 15 predicted proteins | sample 2277101 | NCBI WGS metagenome assembly SDBT01 (sample SAMN10404973, study PRJNA504765) | marine sediment metagenome | isolation source: marine sediment core GS10_PC15, 103 cmbsf | place: Arctic Ocean: Southern Knipovich Ridge | collected 2010
CCGTAACAATGTCCGAGTTGAATTATCAGGAACTGTTGGAGCGGCAGCTGATTCATACACACATATCCATCTTGATAAACGTATCCAAATCCTCAGTGGTTCTATCGTCAGGCAGGTAAGAAGTTAAATATTTACAACCAAGGAAAAAATTGATTCTTATATTTTGTAAATAAAATGAGAGGTTTTATCTACAAAATTACCAATTTAATCACGAAGAAAGTTTATATCGGTTCAACTGAAATAGAAGTGAGATATAGGTATAAAATTCATAAACGAGATTTTTGTAACAAATATCTAAGAACCGATAAAAGAACTTGTATAAAATTATACAACTCTTTCTATGAATATGGATTAGAATGTTTTATTATTGAAGAAATTGAAATGGTGATAATAAATTGCAAAATGGATTTATTGATCAGAGAAAGATTTTATCAAGAAAAATATGATACAGTTAATAATGGATTAAATCTTATTTATGCATGTAGTAATAAACAACAAAGAAGACAAAATGATAATGAAACAAGACAAAAAAGAAGAAATGAAAGAAAAATGTTTTGTGAATTATGTAATAAACATTACAATTATGATTCTCATAAAGAACATATCAATAGTAAAAATCATCAAGTTAAGTTAGGTAATCAACAATTTAAGGTTATTGGACGACAAAAAGATTATGATAAAGAACGATATGAAAGATTAAAAGAAGAAAAGAATAAATTAATAAAATGTAGTTGTGGAGTTATGGTTTCTCAACAAGGTCTTAATAGACATAAAAAAACTAAAAAACATATTAAATTATTATCCCTTAATACCCAATAACCATTATATTACTTAGATTCGGCGAACGGGGATAATAAATTGGATAACCAAATATTAAAAAATCAAATAAAAAATTGATTTCTTGATATAAATAAATATAAAGAACAATGGCTGGTTTCTCAACAAAGACTTTTATGAAGTTTGATGATTATACAACTCCTAAGTCCGCTTGGGAAAATATCTTGGATTTTATCCCAAAAGATAAGGTAATATGGGAATGTTTTTATGCAGACGGAACAAGTGGAACTTATCTTGAAGAACTTGGATTAAAAGTTATCCATAAACAAGTAGATTTCTTTGAGAATGATTTAGGAGACATTTTAATTTCTAATCCACCTTTTACTAAGAAGGAATCCATATTTAAGAGATTAATAGAAATTGGAAAACCTTTTATTATGATATTACCTTGTTCTACTATTACTTGTCAATATACTCGTAGATTGTTCGCGGAACAAAAGGATAGACTCCAAATTATTATCCCAAGAAAGAGGATACAATTTACAAAGATTGTTGATAAAGGGAAAGTAGAAACTCCTAATAAATGTAACTTTGATTGTTTTTATTATTGTTTTCGGATGAACTTACCACACGATATAATTTGGTTAGGAGATGATAAAAAGAAGGATAAAAAAGAAACTAAGTGTCCGCATGGAGATAAGTGTTATAGAAAAAATAAAGAACATCTTAAAGAATTTTATTAAATGGATAAATAAATTAAACTTTATATTAATAAAATCATATTAATTAATATAAAAAAAGTATGGTTTTTTGTGGAAATACAGCGAACGCAGGAGGGAGACCATTAGGAACTCGTCATAAATGTTTTAAGAAAGGTGTTGGTGTTGGTATCGGGATTGGAGAAGATAAAGGTAAAAAGATTGGGATTAAAAGAGGAAAACATTTAGGAGAAGTAGTAGGAACTCAGAAAGGATTAAAAAGAGGAGAACATATTGGAAAACAGAAACTATTATTAGGACACTCATTAAAATCATCAGAAGTAGATAGATTAACAAAAGATCAATTGAGAGATATAATCCTTAGAAGAAAGAGACGTGGAATTTCCACAACAGGAGCTGTAAGTAGATTATCCAAACCTCAATTAAGAGCTGGATTACTTGCCGATTTACAAAGGACTAATAAATTAAAACCAAATTAGATTAAATAAGAAAATTAATCGGGACAAGATATAGTCTCGTCTTTCATAACCAAAAAAGAGAAAAAATCCACAAATTAAACCATAAAGATTAACTTACAGAAATAGCTGACCTCATTTTTTTAGGTTTTTTTTTGTTCTCTTGCATGTTATTTAACACCCTTAACTTTTTATTAACTAAGTTACGAGTGTTTTTCATATCTTCAATATTTTTTACCACGAAACTTTGCAAAGTCTCCATCTCATCTTCAAGTTTGATAACCTTATCCACTAACTCCCTAACAACTTCATTATCCTCTCTTACTACTACCTTATCAGTAATTTCTTGGTCGGCGTTACGTTCTATTCCTTTACTAATGAGATATGCATGAACGATTCTCTTTACTTGGTCTTCATCATATTTTTCTCTTTTATTCTCATAGAATAAATCGTTTAGGTCTTGATATAATCCTAAGAAATCTTCGGGTGTAAGTTCAGGATTTTTAAGTTTTTTTATTAAATTCTTTCGTGTTCTCTTAAAACTACCAAATAAACACATATTCTATATTAAATTATATTAATTAATATAAAATAAGATGGCTATGTTACAAGATAAGATAAGTCTATTAAAACAACTTTTAAGAGTTGATGATACATATTTAACTATGAGAGGTTTATTACCCGAGGACGAAGAAGATATCGGAGAAGATGATATCCTTATCGTAAAATTAGATGAAATATTTATTGAAAATAAACACTTATCAAGAAAACCACCAACCAATCTTAAAGTTCGTGAATTAGTAGATGAAGGTAAAGTTTATATTGAGGTATCAGAATTCTTACCTAAACTTCCATTCAGTATCCTAAGTTCAGGGACAAGAGGAGCTGGTAAATCTGTATTTGCAACTAATATTGTGAATTGGTATAAAGATTACTTTGACCATATCTTTATCTTCTCACCAACTATCCATCTTGATAGAAAGTTTAAGATGTTATTTGAGGAGTTAGAATTACCATTAGAAATTGGAGTAAATGTTTTTACAGATTATAGTGAATCAGCACTTAAATCAATTATGAGAAAGATTGAAAGATTTAATAAAGATAAACCATTCGCAGATAAATCACAAGTTCTATTTATTTTTGATGATGTAGTATCTTCTATACCCAAGAATAAACGAAAGACTATCTTTAATAGGTTGATATTAAATAATCGGCATTATGCTGCTTCTGTGTTGATCAATTCGCAGAGTTTTAAGTTGTTAGATTCTAATTTTCGTAAAGTAAGTTCTCAATTGATCTTATTTAAGACATTCAACGTTGTAGAATTATACGCTTATGCCGAAGAGTTATCCGCAGTTCTTGGAGAAACAAAAAAGGAGATGATGGATAAGTTTTTATTACTTTTCCGATATGCAACAAAAGACGAACATTCATTTCTATTTATTAATCTACATCACCCTAATATCTTTTTTAAGAATATAGATACACCATTAACAATAAGAAATGGAGTAGTAGTAGAAGGAAGAAGTGATTTTGATTAACTTAATATAAATTAATATAAAATGTCTATTCCGTTAGGTTTAAGGAGACAAGTAGAATTATTAGATGATAAGATAAGAAAATTGCAAAGGAAGAATAGAGATTTATTAGAAGAAGGAAGAGGTAAAACAAAAGAAGAAAGAAAACCTATTAAAACAAAAATAGATAGAAATAAGAGAAAAATTAGATCATTAATTGAACAACGTTCTCCAATAAAATTAGAACTTGCAAGGAGAAGAAATGTTCCTAAACAACCAGTAGATAGCGTATCGGGTGTAATTTGATATAAATAATAAAATAAATTAAAAAAAAAATTGATTTTACTTAATTAATAAATAAAAATGATTATCCAAACTGAATTAGGAATGGTAAATACAGAAACTGGTGAAGTTGTATCAAAAGAATTCGCTTCTAATGAATGGTATGAAGATAGAGAAATTGTTAATACATCAACATCTTATGATATAAATGTAACTGAGATACGTTATAGTAGTAAGTATAAAAATATATTTCTTATGCATGATAAATTAAATCATAGGATATTTAGTAAAGAGTATTACAAAAAACATAAAGTAAGAATATTAGCGAATAAGAAAATAATTTACGATAAAGACCCGAAAAAGTGGGTAGATATATCAAAAGATTATTACTACAATAAAGGAGGTAATACTAAAACAAAATGTGAATGTGGAAAATCTGTAACAAAATATGGACTTCCTCAACATAGAAGAATGAAGATCCATAAAACGAATATGGAAAAGATTGAAAATAAAAAGAACAAAGATAACCAAACAGAAAATTTATTCAAGAACTTAGATATTGATAAGATTAAAATGGAAAAGATTGAAATAGTAATATTAAAAAAAGCAAAAAAAGAAAAAAAAATAAAAGTAGTAAAACCAAGAGGTAAAGTAGGAAGACCAAGAAAAACAGAGGAAGGATATAAACAACACAAAACTCCCGAATTATACCAAAGAGATAAGGATAAATTAAAAAAAAGAGTATTGGATAACTACCATAATAAAGGAGGTAGAGAAAAACAATTAAAAAAAGTAACTTGTGCATGTAAATCCGTTGTATCAAAATGTAATTATACTGTTCATCTAAAAAGTAAGATACATAAGAAGAGATTACTTGATATTAATTAATATAAAATATGCAACCCGCTTCATTAAATGGTCAGACGAAAACGTCTCAATACAGATTAACGGTTGATAAACTATTCCGTGTTCCAGTATTAACCACTTCTGAGCGGAATAAATTAAAAGTAGAAAAAGGATTACTTGTATTTAATACGAGCATTGGGAAATTACAAGTGCATGATGGAACGGATTGGATTTCAGTTCATTAATTGTTAGATTTTATCTTAATTATTTGATATTAATTAATATAAAAAGTATAGATGTCATTAAATGGAAATAGAGTTCTCGCATCAATTGAGAGTAATACAGCGGCAGGAAATACGCTTTTAACCGAAATACAAAATCAACAAACAGGGGCAGATGACGTTATTTTTAGGTTAGACGAATCGGCATTACCAGTTTATAGAACTTTCGCATTAACTTCTACGAGGTTAATTGTGGATAATACCCAATTTTGGGCGAATGAATATGGAATTCCCACGTCAGGAAGTTCCTTAAATATTACGTTTCCATCTGTGGCGGCAACTGTTGGTGTTGCTTCTACATCTGCTGATGATACAGTCCCAACAGGCCCTGGTTCAATCGCTATCCTACTTGAAGGATTGGATACGGACTTTTTGGAGATAAGTGAAGTAGTAAATTTAACAGGACAAACAAAAGCATCAAGTTTATTAGAATACATAGCAATAAATAACGCTACCGTAGTCGCAGTAGGTTCTACTGGATGGAATGTGGGAACTATTTATATCGGGGATGATACACAAACTTTTACAGCAGGTGTCCCACAAACATCAGTTTATAGAACTATCGGAGTAGATGCGTTGGACGGAAAAGGTATTAATGGTTCTAATATATCTACTTACACAATCCCAGCAGGATTTACTGCTTGTCCCGTGAATTTTAAGGAAGATACAGACGCAACCCCCACAAAACCCATACTTATCAGAGGAATAGTCCAACCCTTCTTCTTTGGTGCTTATATTGGGGAGATTACCATAGGAAATTTAGTATTCAATGGTTCTCAGGAATTTACATTTCAGGGATTCGCTAATTTACCCGAAAAAAGTAGGGTAATAATTCGTAGTAGGGCAAAAACTGCGACAGCAGTAGATTTATCTATTCTCTACTGGGAGTGGATTATGAAACGAAATGGAGCATAAATTTATATTAATTAATATAAAATGACTACTAATAAAGAAAAGATTTTTATTATTTACATAAGATTATTAGATTGTGTAGAAGATAACCAAAAAGTATTGAATGTATGTCCTTGTTTAATAGAAGTATTAGAAGAAGTATCTTCATCTGATGATATGAACCAATTTGTAAGTGATATAAATAGTAAATCTTCTAATGTGGCGATGAGTTTGCATGATATGTTACATAGTTCTACCGATGAACAACTAACAAGTTTATTTAACTTTGTTCAATTATTCTAATGTGTATTTTGATAGTAATTAATATAAATGTTCTCATCTGTTATTAATTATTTGTTTCATAGATCAACAAAAGTAAAGAGATATAGTAATTTAGGAGATATATTTTACATTATTGATTATAGATTAGATAAAGAGGAATTAATATTAAAAAGTATCAAAGTGAATTTTGCTTTTAATGATACATACTTCTTTGATTTTTCTAATGATGTATCACCATTAAAGTATAAAGATAAACAAGAATTAAGAAGAGAAGCCACAAAGTTAGGAGATATCAACTTAACTCATTCATTATATCTTCAATATAGAATAGATGTTGATTTGTTTAATAATCGGAGTGATATGGTAGCTGATAGGATAAATACCAACACTTTACCATAATTTGATATTAATTAATATAAAAAGTATAAGCATGGGACGAAACTACTTTAATGAATTTAAGTCAGGTTTAGCCCAAACATTTAATCCGATGACTGCTCTTAGTAAAGACCCAACGGGAGTATCAAAGATATTTGAGTTTCCATCTACGAATATGCCTCAATTGTTTCCACCTTTACCTATTCCATCATTACCACATCTTCCATCATTACCATCATTTCCTTCTAATCCATTTGATCCTTCTGCAAATGCTTCAAGTCCAGCATTAAAATCTGTTGCTGATATGGAAGAGAAATTAAAAACCATTATCCAATCTGTTATGGATAAAATAGGACTTGATAAAATATCAGAAGCCACTGGTATCCCCGAAAGTGTATTAAGAGCGGTAATGGAGGAAACTACTGGAACGAAAGGTATGCGAAATCTCGCAGACGTTGCCCAAGTGTTCTCAGCAATTGTTGAAGCAGCAGCAGGAGGGCCGTTGGATATTTTTGGAGATTTAGCAGCAGAACAAATTATGGAATTTGCTTCTACTCTTACATCAGTAGCCGATTTAATTGATGCTGGTAAAGAAACTGTTGATAAAGCAAAGAAAATCGGAGAACATTGGAATAACGGAGATTATGATAAGATATTAGATGAACTTGCTGATATGAGTAATATTCTTGCAAAAGTTGCCCAAAAAGAAATAACAGATGAACTAAAATTAGATGAGTTTGAGACTAAAATGAGAGACTTAGCAGGAAAATCAAGACAAGCCCAAAAGTTCCGAGATGATGCTAAAACATTCTTTGGATTAACAAAAGATGAACTTAATGAATTAGAGGAAGACCAAGATAGAGATGCTGAGAATTTTAGACAACAAGCAGCAGAAATAGATGAACTTAGAGATTTGGAAATTATTGATTCGGAAGAATTAAAAGAAGGTCAAGAGAAATTACAAAGAGGACAACATCAAATAGAAGCTCAAAATCGTAGAATCTTAGCAGAAGAAGGTGCATTAGAACACGGACAATTACTTAATAGAGAATTACAACGAAAACAAATCCAATCTTCAAGGGATAATAACCAATTACTTAGAGAAATTACAAAAGATAACAGGTCTCAAACACAAGCAATCAAACACGGACAAGTAATCCAAGATAATGAATTACAAAAGTTGGATACTGATGAAAGAGATGAGATTGATGCAACTTTACGAATGGCGACCAAACTTGATCCACCACGTGATATCGCAGATTTCGTAAAAGACCTTGATAGTTATGAAACTAACCCACATAGAATTCAATACATAGCAGAGAATTACGAACAATTCATTAGATTACCAGCAGACCAAATTGATAACTTATTAAATAAAATGTTGGATATGGGTATTGGAGTTGCTTTTTAATTTAACATTTATTAATATAATGGCCGCGGTCTTAATTTTTTCACTTGTTGTAGTAGGTATAACTGTTTTCCTTTATTCTATGATTTGTTTTATTAGGTGTCGTAACGCTGATATGTAATTTGATATTTATTAGTAAATGAGTTTAGTATTAACAATGATAATCATATCTTTATTCATAATCTATATTGTTATTCTGTCTGCATGTAATTCTATTGAAGATGAAGATAATTAAATTCATATTAAATAGAATAATGGATACCGACGAACTAATTAGTTTATTACAAGATAATGTATTAGAATATTATGTTGCGACTGAAATAGTTAGAAATTATGAAGATATGGAATTTTGGGGAGCTGTGCATGATATAACAGAAGAAACAAAACACAAATTAAGAAAAGGTAAAGAAAATATAGGAGATGATTTATATTTATGTTACGACGAGTTTAATGAACCTATTTATCATATTGTTACCCCAATTGGCGATACTTCATTAACTATTAGAGATATGACGGGACAAGTATTAGATTCATTCCAAGATAGGATTATCTGTCTCCCAAATGTAGAAAGATATATTTTTGGTATGGATTTGCATGATATGGCTATGAGAATATCAAGAGAAGTATTTTATGATAATTTATCTATTGTTATTGATATTGAGATTAGTGATACAAATGTAATAATTGATTTAACTTAAATTCTTATTAAATAGTAATGTTGAGACAAAACCAAAACAGACCAATAGATACAATTTTCGTATATTTTCACGTATTTACAATTATTTTATTAGGAATGATACTTATTGCTTTAATGTTATAGTGGATAACTAATCAATTGAAACTTAGATATCTTTTTAATATAAATTCATATTTATTAATAAGATGAACCAAACACTTACAGAATCAGGCAACTATGATTTCAATAGTAAAATTATTGAAAAGATAGTTATTAAAGGAAATAATATTACAGTAACTGGATTAAATATGGTAAAATTAACCAATAAATCAGTTCAGATATTAGGAAATGATGTAACCTTAGATAAGTGTTCTTTTAATGGGAATGAAAAGAGTGAAGTGATGATTCAAGTAAAAGGACAAAGATGTAGAATTACTAATTGTTTGTTTGAGAATATGAATAATAAGGGTTGTTTAATAATGATTTATGTGTATAAAAATAAGTTTAGCCATTGTCTCATTGATGCATGTAATTTCAGGGATATGAAAGAAGGAGATAGTAACGGTTGGGAAGTTATCAGAATTGGGGATAGTAAATCATCTATGTTTGATAGTAAAAGTATCATCTATAATAACTTCTTTTCTAATTGTAATCGGGAAATTGAGTTAATCTCTAATAAATGTTGCAGAAATATTATTGCTTACAATAAAGTGGTGGATTGTATGAGTTGTATTACATTACGTCACGGAAGATATTGTATGGTTATTCATAATTATATTAACGGAGGAGGTAAGATAGGTTGTGGAGGAATTAGGATAATGGGTAAAGGACACGTTGTAAAATATAATACGATTGAAGGTATTGATAATGAAAGTAACCCTTTTAGATCGCCATTTAGTATTATGAATGGAGAAAAAGATAATAAATTAAACGGATATGAATTAGTAAAGGATTTGCAACTTTGTAGTAATGATATCTTAGGTTGTTATGCAGCCTTTTCATTTGGTGTTAATAATAAAAGAAAATCTCAGATAATCCCTACAAAATGTTTAGTAGAAGAGAACAGAATAGTAAAATGTGTAAAAACAATAGATGATAATGAGAAGTGCATGGGATTAGGAGATAGTTTCGTGGATAACAATGAAGAAATTAGTGGAGATGTTAGGATAGAAATATCCAAAGCTGATATAGAGTTTGAGAGTGTAGAAGATTTGTATAGGTTGTTGCATGTAAAGAAAGTTATAGAAATTGAAGAAGAAAGTGAAAATGAAGGTATTGACGAAGAGGTCTATAATTTTAAGGATATGTTAGCGGAGATAAACCGATTAAAAAATGAAGAAAATGAGAGTAAATGTGAAAAATGTGAAATATTAGAGGTATCATTAGAAAAAGCAAAAAAAAGATACAAAAAACAAATAGAAGATCAAAAGGGAACAATTGATAAATTAGTGAAACAAATGGAAAGTTTTAAGGATTTACTATTCAATCTTAAATAAATACTTTATATCTATTAATTGATATTAATTAATATAAAATATGAGTAACAACGGATTAGTGGGATTCGGTGGTTCATTAAATGGATTCACAAAATCACATTTGCTTAACTTGTATATTCAAGAAGAACTTAAATTTAATAATGGAGGAGACTTGATAAGTTATGACTTAAAAGAAGATATGAATGATAACTTTGTAATTGAAAGGTCAGGAACTGATTTATTTACATTAGATCCAAGTGGAAATCTAACAATAACTGGTTCATTTACAGCAGGAGGAGGTTTAATAGCAGATTGTCTTGAAGACGCGGATGCGACAACTCAGGTTTGTGTAGCAGATGTTACTGATGTTATTACTTTTAATACAAATTCATTAGAACGCATGAGAATAGATGCTACTGGATTATTAACAATGGCTGGGAATATAGCAATGGGAACTAATGTAATAACAGGATTCGCAGATGGTGGAATGTCGGGAGGAGGTGGTAGTTATGAATTTACTGCGACTACTGTTGTAGTAAAAGGTGATGATGAGATAGATTTACGAACATCAACAGTTGATAGATTAAAAATACAAGATACGTTAGTTAGTGTAGTCGGGACAGGAACGGATTTTCGTGTAAATATAGATACTTTATTCGTAGATGCTTCTGCCGATAGAGTTGGTATAAATGATT
>SDBT01019333.1_pt1 | contig 10679 bp, 4 predicted proteins | sample 2277101 | NCBI WGS metagenome assembly SDBT01 (sample SAMN10404973, study PRJNA504765) | marine sediment metagenome | isolation source: marine sediment core GS10_PC15, 103 cmbsf | place: Arctic Ocean: Southern Knipovich Ridge | collected 2010
ATAAGATTTTTGTGTGTTTTTTTGTTTTCAAAAAGCCTTTCACAATATAGAGTAAAATCTCCAAATTTTAAGTGAGTAAATGAGTTTAGATTAGCAAATATTTTTATTTTGCTAAGAGATATTAGCTCTTTTACAGGATCAGGAAGAGACCCAAATCTATCTTTTAGCTCTGTTGATATATCATCTATTGTTTTGTTTGATTGAGACTCTCCAAGCCTATAGTAGATTTCCATACGTAGATTTTCATGGGGGATATACTCATCTGGAAGATACGCGGGGTATGAGAACTCCATTTTAGTTTCAATAAAAGAAGCTTCTTTTTTGTTTTGGATACTAAGTATTGCTCTTTTTAAAAGCTTGCAATATAGATGGAAACCAATGTTCGAGATCTGCCCTGATTGTTTTATACCTAAAATATCTCCGGCTCCTCTTATTTCCAAATCTCTCATAGCAATCGCCATGCCTCCTCCAAAAGTTGGAGCTTCTAAAAGAGCTGATAACCTTTTTTGGGAGATTTCAGAGATTTGTCTATTTTTAGGAGTTAGAAAATAGGCATATGCAGATCTATTCCAGCGGCCAACTCTTCCTCTTAATTGATAAAGATCAGCGAGACCAAAGGTATCTGCTCTATCGATAATTATGGTGTTAGCATTGGGAACATCTATTCCATTTTCTATGATGGTTGTAGCAAATAAAATGTCAATCTCACCTTTTTTAAATTTATGAAAAGTTAGATCGACATCTTTAGTTGACATTTGACCATGAACTACAGCAAACGTGCAATTTTTAACTAATTTTTCAACGTGCTCTAATCTTTTATAAATACTCTCTACTCTATTATGAATAAAAAAGAGTTGACCTTGGCGTGATTTTTCTCTTAAAATTGCATTTTTTATAACTTCATCTTCGTTTTCTGAAATTATAGTTTTTATAGGTAGTCTATCTTGAGGAGGGGTATTTATCACTGACATCTCTTTAACTTTAATCAGTGACATGTATAGAGTTCTAGGGATGGGAGTAGCGCTTAGAGTTAAACAATCAACGCCTTTTTTAAATTTTTTTAAGTGCTCTTTTGCTCTAACTCCAAATCTTTGCTCTTCATCAACTATTAAAAGACCTAAATCTTTAAATGAGACATCTTGAGAAAGAAGTCTGTGAGTTCCTATTAGAATATCTATTTTGCCTGTTTTTACATTTTCTAGAGTTTTTTTATTCTCTTTTGGGGTTTTAAAACGAGATATTACATCTATGTTAATTGGAAAAGATGACATTCTCTCTTTAAAAGTATCAAAATGCTGCATCGCTAAAACAGTAGTCGGTACTAAAACAGCTACTTGTTTTTTTCCCTCATAGACAGCTTTAAAATCAGCTCTCATTGCAACTTCTGTTTTTCCATAGCCAACATCGCCCAAGATTAAGCGATCCATAGCTTTTTTTTGCATCATATCATTTTTAAGATCAACAATAGCTTTTTTTTGATCCTGGGTTTCAACATATGGAAAATCTAAATCAAAAAGCTGAGTTTCTTCTGAATCTTCATCATATTCAAATCCGCCCTCTAATTCCCTTATTGCTTGGATATGCAAAAGATCAGAAGCGTAACCAATTATCTGCCTTTGAGCTAAAGCTTTTGTTTTTTGCCATTTGTTAGATCCAAGTAGAGTAAGTGTAGGAATGGTCTCTGTTGAGCCGATATATCTTGTAACTAGATGTGATTGAGAGATGGGAACATATAATTTTGAGCCGTTAGCGTATTCAAGTATTAAAAATTCTGTTTCTACTCCTAGATGATTAGATAGTCTATCGCAGCCTAAATATTTACCAATACCGCTATGGAAATGAACAACTAAATCTCCTATCTCTAAAGAGTGATAAGAAGCTACTGGGGAGTGATAAGCTTCTCTAAATTTTTGTCTTCTAATGACTTTTCTTTTTGTGATTTCATTATAGGGGATTATTGAGAGATTTTGATCTGCTATTATGAATCCTGAAGACAGAAAACCTTCTTCAAAAAAGATATTTTTAGTTTTCTCTAAAGATATTTTTTTATCTAATAGCTCTAGGAGGTGTTTTTTTTCTGTTTGGTTTTGATATAAAAATATAATTTTCAGGTTTTTATCGATAAAAGTTTCTATGTGATCTAAGATATTTTCTAGTTTTTCTAAACTTAAAAAATCTAAATATGTACTAAAGGGATGTTTAAATAATAGAGCATCTAGATGCTTTTGAAAAATCTCAAAAGAGATTTTTTTTTCATCTTTTGTATTGGGGTTTTCCTTATATGTAACAATAGATATTTCATCAATTTTCTTTTCAGAAAAATAGAGTTTTTTATTTTTTTTAATCTCTTCTAAAAATGAATCGAAAGATAAAAAATACTTTGAATTTTTTATCTTTAAACTGTTTAAAGCAGTTAGGGAATCTTCTATTTGATAAAGATCATCAAATATAACTAAAAAGTCATCTTTTAAATAAGAGGAAATATTTGTTAATTTTTTTTCATCTTTTAAAAATTTGAGCTCATCTGCTAAAAAAATATCTATAGATTTTTTTCTTTCAACAGATTTTTGAGTCTCTAAATCAAATGTTCTAATGGATTCAATCTCATCTGAGAAAAACTCGATTCTATAGGGGTGATCTAGATTTGTTGGAAAAACATCGATTATATACCCTCGAGTTGCAAATTGAGCTTTATCAGATACTAAAGTCTCTTTTTTATACCCTAAATGAACAAGTTTTTTTATGAGATTATCAAAGTCATGAGATTCATTAATTTTTAAATTAATTGATAGATCTTTTAAAATATTTGAAGGAATAACTTTTTGTAACAAGGAGTGGAGAGTGCAGATCAAAAGATTGTTTTTTTTAGAAATTTGAAGTTTGTTAAGCGTATCGAATCTTTGACCAATAATATCTAAAGATGGTTTGATCTCTTCAAAAGGAAGTGTCTCCCAAGATAAAAACTCTAAAAGATTGTCATTAAAAGATGATAAATTTTTATAAAGTAGATCTTTTCTTCTATCTGTTGAAATTATTAAAATATCTTTTTTTAAGCTTTGATTTAGAAATGTAGTTAAAAATGATATTTCAGGATCTAAAATATCATCTACTAAAATTGAATCTTTAGATTTTATTCTATCTAAAAATTCATCAAAAAATATGGATTTATAAATCTCCGATTTAAAAAATTTGGATTTAGAAATCCCAGAGTTGTAAATCATTGATTTAGAATCGATCACTTTTCTTTTATTATGGTTTTAATTTTATTAAATGCATCAATGATTTTTGTTGCATCTTTCCCTCCAGCTTGCGCTTGATCTTTTTTTCCGCCTCCTCCTCCATTTATTATTGGAGAGATCGCTTTTATAAGATCGTTTGCAAAAATGTTTTTATCTATTAAATCAGGGCTAATTTTAATATAAAATTGGCAACGACTATCTGTTTTACATGCAATTGCAACAACCGCTGATTTTACATTTTTTAAGAGCTTTTCAGAAACAGTTTTTAGATCTTTTGGATCTACTTCAACAATTTCAGTTATGACATTTATAGAGTTAATGTTCTCAACTTTTTTTGCTATTGTAGATATTAGATTTTTTAGCTCGTTTTGTTTAGATTGTTTAAGTGTTAAATATAGATTTTTATTCTCTTCTAATAAAAACGATATTTTATCCTCTATTCTATTAGCAGGGGTTTTTAAACTTAGAGCAATGTTTTGCATTACATCTTCTGTGTCATATACAAAATCTTCAGCAGCTTCGCCTGTTATTGCTTCAATTCTTCTAACGCCTTGTGCAATTGAGTTTTCCTTGAAAATTCTAAAATAACCTATATTTCCAGTAAAATCTGTGTGAGATCCTCCGCAAAGCTCCTTTGATTCTCCCATCTCAATAACTCTTACAACATCTGAGTATTTTTCTCCAAAAATCTGTCTAATTGATTTATCTTTTTGAGCTTCTTCAAAAGGCATTTCAAAAGTTTTTACTTTTATGTTGTCTCTAATCTTTTCATTTACAAGTCTTTCAACTTCTCTAATTTCTTTTAAAGATAAAGCTTTATGATGATCGAAATCAAAACGAAATTTTTTATCATCGACTAAAGATCCGGCTTGTTTAATATGCTCTCCTAAAACTCTAGCTAATGCAAAATGAATTAAATGGGTAGCTGAGTGATTAGCTTCTATTTTTTTTCTTCTTTCAATATCAATTTTAGCTATAACTCTATCAGCTTTTTTTAAAGTTCCTTGTATGAGCTTTCCAATGTGTATGATAACTCCAGGATATGGCGTTTGAGTATCTTCAACTTTGAAAATGTTGCTTCCAATAAAAATTTCACCCTTGTCTCCAATTTGTCCGCCCATCTCTGCATAAAATGGAGTTTTATCTAAAATTATAATTGCGCATTCATCTTTCTTGATCTCATCTGTAAATTTGTTTTTATCGACTATAGCTATAATTTTACTATCGATTTCAGAAGAGCTATGCCCTGCATATTCACATTGAGAGTGAGTTTTTGTGAAATCTTCGAAAAAGTTTTTATCAAAAGTATCTAAATGTTTTTCTTGTGCTTTTCTAGACCTATCTTTTGCTTGCATCTCTAAGGTATTGAATTTATTTAGATCGACATCTAAATGCTCATCTTTAGCGATAAGTAGAATCTCTTCTATCGGAAACCCATAGGTGTCTTTTAATTTAAATGCTTCTTCACCTAAAATTTTTCTATTATCTTTTTTTGCAAAACTTATCACTTCATGCATTAAAGAGCCGCCTCTTTTAAGAGTTTTTATAAAGGCTTCTTCTTCTAAAGTTAATATCTCAGCTGTTCTTTTCTCCGATGCTTTCAGCTCTGGGTAGTCTTCACCCATAATAGATGTGAGTGTCGGAAGAAGCTTAGCTAAAAAAGGTTCTTTAAATTTTAAAACTTTTCCGTATCTCGCTGCTCTTCTGAGTATTTTTCTAAGTACGTATCCTCTTTCAATATTGCTCGGCATTATTCCATCAGCTATCGCAAACGCTAAACATCTAATGTGATCTGATATAACATGAAAAGCTGGTGAAAGATCACTGTTTTTTTCATCATATTTTACTTTAGAAATACTCTCTATTTCATGAATTATCTCCTGGAAAATATCTGTTGCATAAACTGAATCTACACCCATTTTTATTGAGACAACTCTTTCTAATCCAGCTCCTGTATCTACTGATTGACTAGGAAGAGGGTTCATTTTACCGGAAAGATCTCTATTAAACTGCATGAAAACTAAATTCCAAAATTCTAAATATCTCTCTCCATTAGGATCATATATAGGGGATTTAGCATCAGAGTATTTATCTCCTCTATCATAGAGTAGCTCAGAGCAAGGACCGCACGGACCTACATCTCCCATAGCCCAGAAATTTTCTTCTTCGCCAAATCTAACAATTCTTTTTTCAGGAAGATACTTTTTCCAAAGCTCAAATGCTTCATCATCATCTGTGAAAACCGTTGCCCATATTTTTTCCGGATCAAATCCAAAAATATGTGTTGATACATCATATGCAAAGCTAATTGCCTCTTTTTTGAAATAATCACCAAATGAAAAGTTACCCAGCATCTCAAAAAAAGTGAGATGTCTAGATGTGAATCCTACATTTTCTAAGTCGTTATGTTTTCCTCCAGCTCTTATGCATTTTTGAGAAGAGGTGGCCCTTTTATACGATCTTTTGCTTTTTCCTAAAAAAACATCTTTGAATTGGTTCATCCCCGCATTTGTAAATAAAAGTGTTGGGTCATCATTGGGCAGAAGTGATCCCGATGGAACGATAGTATGTGATTGCGATTTGAAATATTTTAAAAAACTTCTTCTTATCTCATTTGATAACATATAAAAATCCTCAAAAAATGCATTTATATAGTTAAATAATTTAACCTAAATAATCTACAAAGTCAAATGTTTAACTAGTTTATCTTTCAACCTATGATTGATTAAAAATTGAATTTTTAAATTTAAAAAAATCTAAGAAATGAAATTAAAAATAAATATAAATATCATTTTTATGATAATGGAATTAGAAATGAGATCATTTCTCAATATAATGATTTAAGTTCCCGTGATGATGTAGGAGCTATTTTTGGAGAACATATTTAGCAGAAGAAATAGATTTGATTGAGAGCGTTGATAATAAGTTATCTGCTTTTGAGACGAAGTATTCTGCTAAAAAAAAGAAAAAAGCTCCAAATAATTGGGTAAATAACTATCCAAAAAGTTCATATAAAATCATTAATAGAGAAAACTATCTTTATTTTACTGGATGAAGCTAGTAACATCGATAATAATTTAAATTTTTCTTCAAATGATATTTCTTTAATAATAGAATTAAAATAACAATTAATTAAAATAATTGCTCTTATTTACTTTAAATAACTAGTTTTTTATAATACTAATTTAAAAATAAATCTAATTAAAGAGAGAGGAGGGATATGTGTATGAATGGTTTGGGAGCTTTAGCTGCAGTGGTTGCAGGCGCTGTTGTTACGAGTGCTACAGTTGGTTCAATAGGAGCTGTTGGCTTATCAAAAAAAGTTTATAGTTATGTTAAAGGAGGTAAAAAACAAGATAGTACAAACAATAAAATTCAATCTATAACAGCTACAATATTTTCTCTAGGGGCTGGTCTAGCTTTATCAATTGTATCACCTGCTTTTTTATATATTGGTTTAGGTCTTTCTTTAGCGCTCAATGCACCACATATTGCAAAACTCATTACGAAAAATAAAGAGACTAAAGAAAAACTAGACAATATTGCAGGCGTTGCAGCAGCATCTTTCAATGCTTTAGGATTAATTCCTTTAGTTTTACTCGTTGCACTATAATCTTAAGTGATTAGAGCAATGCTGCAATTTTTTTTTATCTTGTAAATTCTAAATCAGTTTAGAATTTACAAGGTGTTTTTGAAAATTCAAATAATTTTCAGAGCTTTTTCTTGTAAATTTTCCAAAACTATCTCAAACTATTTATTTATATTATTTTCAAGGGATTTTTAAAATGGATGAAAAAAAGAAAGAGATAGTTCAAGAAATTGCAAAAACAATTAGAGGTCTCTCGATAGAAGCTATAGAAAAAGCAAAATCTGGTCATCCAGGTTTGCCTCTTGGCTGTGCTGATATTGGAGCATATCTATACGCTGAAGCATTAAAACATAATCCTAAAAATTCCAATTGGATCAATAGAGATAGATTTGTTTTATCTGCAGGACACGGCTCTATGCTTTTATATTCATGTCTTCATTTAGCTGGATTTAAAGTCTCTATGAAAGAGATTAAATTTTTTAGACAATTTGGTTCCAAAACACCAGGTCATCCAGAAGTGCATGTTACAGATGGAGTGGAAGCGACAACGGGCCCATTAGGCCATGGAGTTGGTAATTCAGTTGGTATGGCAATCGGCATGAAAATATTAGCCGCTAAATTCAATACTGAAAAATATAAACTCTTTGATAATAAAATTTATACGCTTATGGGAGATGGTTGCATGATGGAAGGGGTAGTGTCCGAAGCCTCTTCAATAGCTGGGCATTTAAGGCTGGATAATCTTGTAATTATTTATGACTCAAATAAGATTTCATTAGATGGCCCTATATCTGAAAATACATCAGAAGATACAAAAGCAAGATATAGAGCTTATGGGTTTGATGTTTTTGAAATAGATGGTCATGACTTTGAAGCGATAGACGCGACATTCAAAGAGATCAAAAGCAAACAAACAAAACCTGTTTTGATAGTTTTAAATACTATTATAGGAAAGGGTGCTCCTCACATGTCAGGTTCTCATAAGGTTCATGGAGCTCCTCTCGGGGCTGAAGAGCTCAAAGCTACCAAAAAAGCGATAAATCTACCAGATGAGGAATTTTATGTTTCAAAAGAGGTTTATAGTTTTTTTGAAAACAAACAAAAACAGCAGAATAAATTAGAAGATGAATGGAATGAAAATTTTAGTTCATGGGCAAAAGAAAACCCGAAATTGTTTGAAGAGTTTAAAAAAATGCAATCTAAAACTCTTCCTGGAAGCTTAGAAAAAGATTTAAAAGATTTAGAGATGAAAAACCCTATTGCTTCTAGAGAATCGTCATCAAAAGTTTTAAATTATCTAGCAGATGTTTTGCCATTTTTATATTCAGGTTCTGCTGATCTTTCATCTTCTGATAAAACCTACTTGAACAAATTTGAGCAAATAACCTTTTCAAACTTTAAAGGCAGAAACTTTAAGTTTGGTGTTAGAGAATTTGCTATGGGAACGATCTCAAATGGTCTTTCTTTAGTAGATACGTTTATTCCTGTCTCAGGAACCTTTTTAGTTTTTTCTGATTACATGAGAAATGCTATTAGAATAGCTGCTCTATCGAACTTAAGAGTTATTTATCAATTTACTCACGATTCAATTTTTCTAGGAGAGGATGGGCCAACGCATCAAGCTGTTGAACAAATAGCGTCCCTTAGAGCTATCCCAAACCTTCAAGTAATTAGACCCGCAGATGCTAATGAAGTAAAGATGGCTTGGATTGCTGCTCTAAAACATATTGGTCCTACTGCTTTAATACTCTCTAGACAGGGCCTGCCTACATTGAAAGAAACGAACATCTCTTTTGAAGATGGTCTTTCAAAAGGCGCTTATATAGTAAAAAAAGAAAAAACAAAACCAGACTATACTTTATTTGCAACAGGATCTGAGCTGTCTTTAGCGCTAGAGGTTGCAAAAGAGCTCGAAAAGACACATCAAAAAGATGTTAGAATTGTATCTTTTCCATGCTTTGAGATTTTTGAGAAACAGTCAAAAGAATATAAAAATAAAATTGTTAAAGGGGATTTAGGTATTAGAGTTGCAATAGAGGCAGGCTCTGAAATGGGATGGTATAAATATATTGGCTTAGAGGGAATTGCAATTACAGTAAATAGATTTGGTATATCTGCTCCTGCGAATAAGATAAGAGAAGAGTTTGGATTTAGTGTAGATTCAATTATAAAAAAGCTTATTTAATAGTTATAAGATTTAAATTGCTTAGAAGGAACCTTAAATTTTTTCTATCGAGTAGTATTATTCCAGCGTTTTAAATTAGTTAAAGCTTCCTCATAATTGGGCTCTTGTTGCCAATTATTTTTTTGATAAGCAAAGATATCATTGCATAAGATATTTAAATGAGCTTGAACTTGATCATAAATATCTTTAACTGCAACTGGAGCAACAGTATTTTTTCCATGATGCTTATATTCGATAACTATTTGAGTAATTTTATGTGTCAATTTTTTATGACCGCCTTTTTTTCCCTCATCATGCCAGAGTGTTCTAGAAAAAAGAGTATCTAAATCGTTTAATTTAATATGATATTTCCCTGAAAAATCATTTTTAGGGCTTCGTACAGTTTTTGTAAAATCAATTAATCCTTTTTTTCTTGTGGCGTCTAAATAACTTTCTTTTAAAAGTTCTACTGACATAATTTTATTCCTTTATTGTTAATTATCTTCAAATGAAGATTTATTTAGCTTTTTTACTAAAATCACTTGCCTATTAGCAATGTGAAAGTGTAAAAGTGTAAACTTAAAGATATTAAGGATCAATCCATTTATTTGAGATTTAAAAGAAAAATAATGATTTTATAAATGATTAAGTTAGAACATTTTTTTTACTGATATCTAGCTATTTATAAAAATTATTAAAATTAATCTTTATATTTTTAAAATAGTTCCTTGCCGGATACCCTTGACAAATAACTCTTTTTTTGTTATAATTCTAATAGGGGAAAAGGCTGTATAAAGCTAATTAATCAAGTTATTAAAGTTAGTAGTTATCTAATAACTAAAAAATATTTAATATCTTTGCCCGCCCAATAAAATAATAAAATAAAAAGGGGGCGCTTGTGGATAATATAAAAACTATTCCAAAAATATCTGAGATAACATCGACTATAAAAGAGATTAGATCTCATCTAGAAGATAATAAGATATGTAGAAAAGATGTTTTGATGTTTTCAGATATTTTAGATGAAATCTCAATAACATCTTATAAAATTAACGAAAAATCAAAAAATATCTTTACGAAAGCTTCTTTAATGGACCTTACAAATACTATTGAAAATGTTTACTCTCAAATTGCCGAACTAGAAGAAAAAAGACATTTAGATGATGATGAAATTTTAAAAGATATTCATGAGATATCATTTAAAGAAGACTATTTAGAGCTTAACTTTTTTGATTTATTACCATCTGATATTGAGATGATACTTAGTTCCTTAGATGTAGAGATAAGGGGCATTTTAGCAAAAACACCATATAATCAAAGATTAATGAACCCTATAATTCAAAGAATCAAGAAAAAATTAATAGATCTTCATTTTAAATTTGATTTTCCAATCATAGAAGAGCTAGATGAAAATAAAAATAGCTTTGCTCATAGACTCATAATTATGGCCAATGAAATAAAAGATGAAAATCCTAAAAAATCTGAGATTTTAGTTAAAAAAGTAGATGAGCTTCTAGATTTAGTCTGGATAGCTAAAATGTTCATGTATGGAGGTTTTTCAAAAGCTAAGTATCACTTTGATAAGCTAGATAAAAAAACGAAAAATAGAGTAGAAAAGCTTCTTTGGAGGATGAAAGGAGATATTTCTAAAAAAATAGATGATGAAAAAAAAATAGATGTATCAATA